>Ga0131853_10022134_pt1 | contig 11509 bp, 7 predicted proteins | sample TergutLab28metaG_FD_92764 | JGI IMG/M metagenome (GOLD analysis project Ga0131853, IMG submission 92764) | Labiotermes labralis P1 segment gut microbial communities from Petit-Saut dam, French Guiana - Lab288 P1 (version 2) (version 2) | ecosystem: Host-associated > Arthropoda: Insects >...
CTACTGCTAGCACGCTTTCAACTGCCTGGGCTACATAAAGAAATATGCTGATAGTGGGACTCGAACCAACATGGTTTGTTTCCAATGGCTACTGCTGCTACACATTCAACTGCCTGGGCTACATAAAGAAATATGCCGATAGTGGGACTCGAACCAACATAGTTTGTTTCCAATGGCTACTGCTACTACGCATTCAACTGCCTGGACTACGCCTGCCGACGGTAAGAACGGAATGGTCCGGTCAAGTCATCCTTCACTAGGGGCAAAGCTAGCTAGCCTCATGCCTGGGAAAGCTAATGAATTTTAATTAATGTTTTAATTTCAAATTAAGCAAATGTATTGTCTTTTGTTAATATACATGTGCTGTGATTGATTGTAATGAATGGGAGACAGAGAAACGCCATGAATGCACAAATGTGGGGAATGTAAAACAACTTGAATTATGATGGCAACTGTATGTCATGTCACTGCCTGAGCGGGACGTACTAAATATCAGGCCAATGGATTTTTGTTCGACTGAGTGTACAAAGCCACTTTTTTTTTTCTGTAACTCTACCTCACAATGTGTATTAGTGATCCTTTCAATATGGCCACAATTGTTCGTGTTTTCTGCACTTACTAGCTACAACCATGCATATGCTGAGGTTGGATGCAAGAAATGATTGTGTCTAATTTTCCTCAGTGATCTGTTTCATGAAGTAATCATATTCATATCATCTGTGCAGTATATATTTTCTCTGTATGTGATATATGTCCCATTCAACTCTTCTTTTTTCTTATTTGATAATCCAAATATACTGGATGCAGAGTGATACCCTTCATTATAAAATTTCTTCCAGTTCTTGTTACTTCATCTCCCTCACCTCTAAATATTCCCTCATTACCTTGTTCTGAAGTGCCTTCAGTCTCTGATCTGTTTTAGAGTAAAAGACCAGAGTAAGTGACAAAGTTTTGTACCCATTTGAAACAGGTAAAATTATGCTTAGTACATTGTAATATTTAGATTTTTAGGAGGATATTAGGTTGTGAATGGTCTCGTTTCAGTAATGCTGCTGCCTAATATTGAACCAAGCATGGTCCCACCTGGAGTACAGCCCCTGCTGGTGTTTGTGAATGTTAAATCTGGGGGGTGCCAAGGCTCGGAACTAATCTCCAGCTTTCGAAAGCTGCTCAACCCATATCAAGTGTTCGATCTTGACAATGGGGGGCCTCTACCAGGGTGAGTTAAAACTGCAGATGTCATGCTGTTGGGCAGACTTTGATTGATTTCAAACAGCAGTAGGTTTAGCATTTCAGTTTGGGGAAATTTTGAAAATTAACAGGAAAGGACTTGATGCTCTTACTTAAATTGGCTGTCAACTTTCTGTTAGGTGCTGGGGACTCTTCTTAAGTGGACAACCTGGCAAGTTTGTGCTCATTTTGTAGTTATGAGATTCTAGTTCTTGGCCTTTTAAGTTGTATGCAGTAGAACAGAATGTAGTAGGAAGGTTAATTCATTTGTTGGTATTCCCATGTATGTTCATTAAGCCACTTCACTCTGCTGGCTGCATCCACTTATCTTTCAAATAATATTATCAACATTTTTATGGCCATTCAGATCATGTTGATAGGGATAAAAGTGAAGAAGGGAGATGATCTTCTGATTTAAAAGTTATCATAGCATAACCATCAGTAGCATTAGATCTCATTAATGGTATTACTTTGAACATTTCCAGACTCTATGTGTTCCGCCATATTAAAGATTACAAGATTCTGGTATGTGGAGGAGATGGCACTATTGGGTGGGTTCTGCAGTGTCTTGACAATGTGGGACAGGACAGTGAATGCTCTTCACCAGCATGTGCAATAGTCCCACTTGGAACAGGTATAAGCCTTTACATGAGTCTGTAATTGGTGATGCAGTGACTTTTATCAGCAGGAATAAGTACATAAATTCACCAATACATATGCAAGTGTACGATATAAATTATTCTCATGTACGGCAAAATATTGCTACCAGTATTTATGCTTTGATGGAAACAAGTCAACTTTAATGACAAACTTGAACATGTATTTTACCATTTGCAAAACCAATGCAAAAGTGACTGTTAGCCTCATCATGTCTGTCTGTCTCTCCATCTGACCATCTGCCTTTTCCTTTGTCTATCCATAGTGAACAGTTCAGTTTTGGTTAAAATATAACAAAAATAGCAGACACTTTACATGATGACCTCCATAAATTTTTTATAATATTTCACTCTACTCTCCTAGGATTAAAGAAAACTTAAGAAAGAAGTAGTGAAAATCAAAATACGCAATTTATATCATAAACCATTTCTCAAAAAACCATGCTGTTTATTGAATTAGCACAAGAAATATGGTACATAGGAAGGTCAAAGAAATAGTTACAGTCAAAACAGTATAGCTTATCATAGATGTGATTTCCTTGCCAGGTAATTGATGCAAACATACACCCACTGTTATGTGTAGCTAGTCATTTGATAACCGAGAAATTATGCAACAAAGAAAGAAACTGTTATTATAGTCCATTTACTCACATTGTATGTATGTAGTAGGCCATGGACAAGAGAAGAGTCTTTTGTTCAAACCTCTGTTACATTCCTGTCAATACTGGTATGATACGTAGAAGTAAATTTATGATGAGTGTGAATTTGTTGGAATGTTTTTCGTTTCCAAACAGATAATGTAGACCAGACCAGGATGTAAGGATTCAAATGTATCTCTTTGTCAATCTTCTAAGGATAATATCTTCATGGATATGGTGCCAAATAGTCCGCCAGATGTGTGCCATTTTTCAGGGGAATCTGCTGCCTCCATCTTCAGGATATTGTCTTCTGGGATGTAATGTCATGTAGAATAACAGATAGTTATCTTTCAGAGGCTTCAGCTGCATCCATCTTCATGACACCTTGTCTACCAAATGACATAGCATCATAGCCTAGAAGAGAGTGATCTTTAATTTAATGCAATTTTACAGAACAGACGTGTCAAAGAATGCATTTGTTTGATAACACATGGAGTTACAGCACACAAGATTGCATTTTTACATGCCTTTTAGGTTGCTAAGCAGCTATGTTCTCAATGTGTTCTAGTAGTCCGAATTGGAATGGGTGCTTTAAATTATTAAATAGTTGTGAGGTAGTTGTTAAGTTAATGTAAACCTGTGAAAAGAAGTGTTAATACAAGAGTCTGTGATTTTACAGGAAATGATCTGGCACGTGTGCTACGGTGGGGACCAGGTTATACAGGAGGTGAAGACCCCTTGAATCTGCTGCGGGATGTAATTGACGCTGAGGAAATTCGGCTTGACCGATGGACTGTTGTGTTTCACCCTGAAGACAAAGCTGATGATAAAGGTCAACAACTTCTAAATCCATTAGGTTAGTAACACGACATGGAGTTGATTTGATCCATAGATTATTTTATATGCTTTCAACTGCGGCATATATGTGTGTGTGTGTGTGTGTGTGTGTGTGTGTACAGTAAGATAGAAAACTGATCACTCAGTAATACTAAGATGCTTGGATTTTTCTCTATGACTTCAATGAGAATTTGAATACATTGCTGTACAACACTATGAGCGTTAGTGCAGTATTTTCCTGTGACTCTTGATTATCACCCACATTTGTCTTATCATGGCACTGGTCATGCATTATAAGGGCATTTACCTTGGAAGTCCTGATCGGTCATTTTGATTCTGGCATAAGAGGAATGTCCTGGAGGTCCAGTTTTTCTGCTGTGAGATCTTGCAGAGCTCAGCAACATTGCTATGGATGAGTCAGATGTTGAAGGAACTCTTTGATGATTTTATTTAACTTTAATGGAAGGATCCAGTGTTTATTCAGAGACTGATAATTAAAATGCTAGATATGCATGAGTAGAGTGCAAGTGGAAATAACCAAGATGGTGTATTTACAGTTTTTATTGTAGCTACTCTTTGTCACAATGCCATGTAGGTCCTGCTTTAAAATAACCTAGCTATAATATGTGCAGATGCCATGGTCATGGTACTGCTTTATCAGTGTTCAGGGTGTGGACACTATCGTGGCATCAGGTGTACTGCTGTCTGTTATTGCACTGCAGGTGATACTGCCCAGGCAGAGTATATAAATGTTGACAGCCCCACAGCACATGTGAACTGCTTGACAGTAACAAATGGAAGTTGATGCAGATGTCAGTGCTCCTGGATGCCATTTCCAGCGGAATGTTCTGATGGAAGCATCTGGCCCCAAACCACATAAATTATTTTAGAAGAATAACTACTTTTCTGTGCTAGGTGAGGAATCTGCACACTTCAGTTATTTGTTACAGAACAGCAGTGCATATTACAGATGATGAGCAGCTTTTCTCGCAGTGCTAAGATGTCTGATTACACAGTCCATGACATCCTACACTGATAAGTATGGGCAAAAATCCTGACTAGTTTTAGACATAGCCTCCAGGTGCCTTATAAATGAATTTATTTTCTCGAATGAGATGATGACCATTCTGTATTTCTAGTTCTTTTGTGATGTATCTTACACAGCCATACCCAAATAAATGCAGAAATGTCGCTGTTAATTATTTCACTTTTAGGAGTTTACTAAAATAATAAAAGAGAAATTGACTCTCATTGGTGGCACAATAAACAGAGCCAGAAGAGCAATACACACCATAGTCAAAGATGAGAGAGACATTCCTTTTACCATACTTCAAGATCATGTGGCCAAAAATGCCCTCTTGATGAGTTGTCTCTTTCCAAACATCAGCACTGGCTCAAAACACAAGAAAACTGTGGATATTGTCACTTATCCAGATGGATCACAGTATCATTGCCATTGTGGATAAAATGTAGTGTGAGGACTTTGTGTTGACCTCAGCTAGAAGATGGCCAGTACATGCATTTACCATTTGCTTGATAAGGTGGCAGTGGATGCTGTCTTGGTGCACAGTGTTCTTACTAGTAAAAATATTACCCCATGAAAATTCATCCAGTAGCTTGTAGAGGAGCTTGGAGCTTAGAAGAATGTACAGTGTGGTAACATATCAGCTCTTTGTAATCTTTAGTAAATGTATGACTTAGTTGGGAGGGCAGTTTTGTAGAATATGCCTCCTGAGTTTGATATACCAGTGCAATTACTCAGGATAATTCAAGTTTGTTTAGCTGAAACATGTAGTAAAGTCATGACAGGTAAATATTTGTCTAGTACTTTGCTATTCCAAATGGTCCGAATCAAAGATATGCTTTATTGCCATTTCTTTGCAGCATTGGTTCAGAATATGCCATTAGGAAGGTTCAAGAAAACAAGGACTGAAACTTGATGGAGCACATAAGCTTCTGGCAATACTGATGGTTAATTTGATGGGAGAAAACATCAAAATGTCAATACTGAAAACAAACACACATGAGCTTCTATTAGTTGCTAGGAAGGAAGTTGCAAGGAAATGCTGAAAATTACTCATCTTCTGTCAATGGCATGCAGGTTAAAGTCATCTTGTTGTATATGCCTGTGTTTTCATCAGATTGGAGGCTAGAATCACAACCTAAAGACAGCTAACAAATTATTTTAAAATTTCCAAAGTTCAGGTATTTGGAAATAACACTAACAAATCTATGGAGAAACTGAGACTAAATTTGTGGAATTCCTGCTGCTATTCAGTTCAGAATCTTGTGTCCTCTGTTTTATATCTGGAAACATAATGATTAAGGTACTCAGAATATTAATTTTGACTGTTGTTTTATATGGCTATGGAACTTGGTCTCTCCCAGTTAGGGAGGATAATGGACTGAGAATGTGTGGGAACAGAGTGCTGAGGAATGTGTTTTGGACCAAGTGGGAGGAAGTAACAGGAGGCAGGATAAAACTCTTGATCAGGATCTTAGTGATTCATACTCCTTGTCAAATATTCTTAGGGTGATGAAATCATAGTGGATGAGTGTGCTGGTCATATGGCATGCATGGGAGGGAAGAAAGATGCCTGCTGGCTTTTGGTAGGAAAACGCAAAAAAAAAACACACAATGGAAGGTGTATGCATGGGTGGGAGGAGAATATTAAAAGGATATTCAAACAATAGGATGGGAGAGTATGGACTGGGTTCATCTGGCTCAGAATGGGAGCCAGTGTTGTGCTGTTGGCTTCCATAAATTGTACGGAATTGCGTGACTAACTGAGGAACTGTTAGCATTTGAAGAAGTGGTCTGCTCCATGGAGTTACTAAAACAACATGTGAAATATACCTTTAATGTTCGATTTGGTGGCAATGTGTCATGAGGCATTATAGCCAAGCAATTGAAATTTTGTGTGGAAATAAGATTATACATGCATGAAATATTATTGACATGTGGAATTTGAGGTTCTGACAGTGGTGACTTTATAGATTAACTTCTTCCGCAATGTGATGCCAGTTAGTGCAGTAGATATTTAATGGAGTTTTATGGGAATGTGCTGCCTTCTTCTCCATACTGCTTTGCTTTTACTCTGAAGTTTAATGACAAATATAAAGCACAGTGTGATTTCTAAAGTTTGGATGCTTTGTTGTTATTCCTAGCAGCATATTGACCCAGTAGCACGGATTGTATTCACCGAACATATTGCGTGATATAGAAGAAACTGTGTTTGCATGAGAGAACTTTGATAAAGTTGGTCTAGGAAGTTGGTATTCATTGGATAACTAAATGTCCTATGAGACTTCCCTCCATTCAGACTTTGTCAGTACAGTCAGAGGACACATCCTAAAATTTGGTTGAAATGGGCAATTAGAACACTTCTCTCCCTAAAAGCTAAAATATTTTTCTGGGATGTTTGTTGTGCACACGCTGGTATGATAATGCTGTTTTCTTCTGATTGCAGCTGGCTCTACAAATGAAGATAACACACAGATCTTTGTAATGAATAACTACTTTGGAATAGGAATTGATGCAGATCTGTGTTTGGACTTCCATAATGCCAGAGAGGAAAACCCCAACAAGTTCAACAGCAGGTAAATGTTGTACACATACTACTGTTAATAATTGTAAGTCCAAGATGTAAGTATAGTTGGCAGTGGAATATATAACATTTTTATGTAATTGGTTTGCCAGACATTTGTACTGGTTACAAAATGTGTATCTTCCATTCTGTATTTTTTACATAAAAATGGAACTTCAATTTCAGTATTTTGACTAAAAACATGTCTTCAGATTTGCCAAAACCAGGGAATATACATAAAGTTTTATTGCAGTTCAAGGCAGGTTTTTTTTTTTACCCTTAAATTTGGTGCTTAAATATATGAGGTCATCTTAAATTTGCATATGAAGCACAGAACCAGACTGTGCCAAACTGGACCACTCTGAACCGGACCATGTGGGGTCAAACCAAGTCCTGCATCACGAAATTATCATTGAGATCTAGAGTGGTAATTCAGCACCAATGTTTCGGGACAACGTGTTGTTCCCAGTTTCAAGGGTCAAGAAATCCAAAAGAGAGAACAAAATTTGATGAATGTTAACTGAAACCATCTTCCTTTTTTGGGGATTTTATTCATCATCTAATTTTTTAAACAAGCACAGCCTTTTTGAAGCTATCTGTTTCTGTTTTTGGGGAAAGAATTACCTAACTTGGTGGACCCCTTGGACTGAGTTATTCTTAATCACTGGACACCCCAGAAATAGTAACTTGTTCAGATATGCACCTGAGAACAGATCTACTGTAAGGGTAGTAACAGGAAATTGGCTACTGAAAAATTAAAAATTAACTACAAGACTCAAAAATAAACTGGATCAATCCAAAAATTAAAATCCATAATAAGAGCCATGTACTCAGGCTGATTAGACTGCAGACTTTATACAAAATCCAGAACATGTGTATTTAAATTCTTAACACCATCTGGTGTGGAGAAAATTGTGAATCTTCGTCATGTGTTTGAGTAAGTTTACACCCCATGAAAAATAAATGTATTATCTAGTCAGTGTGGATCATAACAGCATGGAAGGACATCTCACTGGAAGTGACTGCGAAGGGTTTTAAGAAGTGCTGTACATTCAATGCAGTGGATGAGACTGATGGTGATATGTTGTGGAATGGCAGTAAAGAGGATGGGAATGTTAGGAGTGAGTGTGAAGTAGGTGAAGGCACTGATTGTTAAGATGTAGACATTGACACTGATTGGTAAATGTAGATAGAATCTGGCATGCTTTGTGTATTAAGCATATGAAATTAATAGCAAAATATTTTTCTTAGCAGACATTTTATTTTGGGGGGGTTGTCTTATACTTGGATAAATACATATTCCCTTGGCAGATGTGGTTTTTTGGGGGGTTGTCATATATTAAAGTCATCTTGCATTCGGGTAAAATGTTTTTTTTTATTTTTATTTTTTTTATTTTTTTTACATAACCATAATTTCAGTAAACGTAATCACATTTTGCCCACAGTGTATCATCTTGTTCATTGCTACCACTTTATTCACCACATGATTCCAGATTTCTGATTCTTACAAACTTTGTGGTAGCACGAGACCCATATTCACTCCAATTGATGGGATGAAGGATGTGCAACCCAACTGAAATTTAGTTACTTGCTCATGCACCCTCATTTCATCTCTGCCTCTTGTCATTGTAAATGCAAAGGTTTTATGGTATGAGCTCCTGGATAGGTTGCTATACATCTGAGAAGGTGATTTATGCTCTTTACTTCGTTGTGTGTATCGGCGGCAGTTTTGTGCAGTTATCCACAGCAGGTCTGAGAAGGTGATTTCTATTTATTACTTAAGTGTGTGTACAAACAACAATTCTGGGCAGTTACTACACTCCAGTTAAAATTATGTTCATGTTGTTTTTCCATACTGCATTATGATGTGTGAAATAAATATTTCCATGTCATGTGACAACATTTATGAGCATATAACCAAAATATTCCTATTAACCCTTTGATAAGTCAAGGAAAAATCTTTCTAATCATTGTCCATGTTTGATAAAAAAGACTTAGGGTGTGCAGGATGCAGGATTTATTTCTGTCATCAGATATAAAGAGTGTCTAATGTTTTAATTGACCCCAAAGAGTAAGCTCCAAACTAAAATGTGTATCTTTTTTGTGTGGGCAGAAGGTAGTGTCCAAATACTAAACCACAGGTAGAAAGCTTCAGAATTATCTTCTATAGTTTTTGGAATAAAGTGGGGCCAAAGAAATTTCCTCATACACAGAATTCATCATTATAATTTGTTGCTTTCTTACATTTTTTGACTCCAGTTTGAGAAATTTAAGTACTTGAATTTGGAAATGAAAGTAACTATCTCCCAGACTGCATGGTGTCATAACGAGAAGACCTTAGTATAAATGATAAGGATTATTTATGATGCATTCAAATATTGGAAATTTGTTTAATTAAAAGTTGCGTACAAAAATAGGCCACTGAAATGTCTCTTCTTAACAGATTAGATATTTTCTTATCTGTCCAGCTATCAATTCCTATTGACATATCCTTGGTCTTTCTCTGTTCTTTTGTTCTTCAGCTCTCTCTTCAGTAATTGTTTAATAATTAATTTGCATCTTCTGCTAGCTTTATTATGTAGATGGAAACAGCATGGTTTTGTCCCAGAAATCCCCACTTCCTTCACACAGGTACTGTGTATCATTTTAAGTAAATTTAGAGTCTTCAAGACATAAAGATACACATCCTGTTACAGGTTACATAATAAGGGTGTTTATGTGAAGATGGGTCTTCGTAAGATGGTCGGACGTAAACTGTGTAAGGATCTGCACAAGGAAATTCGCCTTGAAGTGGATGGGAAATTAGTGGAGTTGCCTCAGGTTGAAGGAATTATCATACTTAACATTCTCAGGTAGGCTAGCAGTGTTCTAACTTCATCCCTTATGGAGTACAAATGTGGTCTTGACTGATTTCATGTATAAATCACACTCAGGTACTCTCTATTGGAATACTCATAAACATGCACCCAGAATTTTGTGTGTGTGAATGTGTGTGGGTGGGTTGGAGTGGGGTGCTGGCTCTCTGGCTGTATATAACATGTGTTGTATATTCGGTTTTCAAAGCTATGTAATAAAAACTGTCATTACTGTAACTGTAAGATAACATTTGTACCAACTCCATTTATGTACATGTAAATAGAACTACACTAATGTAACTCACTCACTCAGTTTAAATCACAAGGTCTAAACTGCTTGGTTTTGTTTGAAATTTATGTAAGAATCCCTAAGTATTTTGTTTTATTTTTAAAATTTGAATTTACTAGTAACCAGTGGCTGATTTTGGTTGGAGGGTAAATATTAAAAACATTTTATATCATGTCTACAAATTTTTTTAAATTTTTTTTGTGGGGGAGGGTTAGGGGCTGCAGCCCCCCTTTAGGTGCAAACCTGAATAGCTATTACAGAATGTTTATAAACCCACATTTGCACATGTGTTAGGACATATGCTGTCATATTTTGAGTAATCACTGGGATTGTGGCAGTCAGTCATACAAACTAGAAATGGACATGCAAAGGTCTTTACTACTTGTACATATATGTTGTAGCTTCAAAATGTTCCTGGAATCACTTTATTTATTAGAAATACAAAATAGTGCAATTATATAAGCTCCATACTTCAAAATAAGCCCCTTGCATAACTATACATTTCCCATAGCAACTGTAGAGGCACTGGAAATATTCCTGGAAACCAGTTTGTGAAAGTATTTTCAGTTCTTTCATCACATTCTTAATAATGTCAGTAGCATCACAAAAGTGCTGTCCCTTCAGGTCTGATTTCAGTCAAGGGAATGGGTAAAAATCAGCTGGAGCCAGGTTAGGAAATTATTTGTGATGCTGCATTGTTTTCAGTGTTCATTTCTGACAAATTATTGGCCAAAACTGACCAATGTGCTGGAGCACTGTTGTAAAGGAGGCACCAACTGTTGGTTCTCAGTTTTTCAGGGCATCCTCTTCTGACTGCATCCCTAAGGCAATGAAGAATTTCTTTATTCAAAGTAGCGATTCCAATAAATTATACCAGCAAATTTGAGGAACTTTTTGAAGCTACTATGTGGATACATAAGTTACAGTCATTAAGAGTAAATATTCTGGTGTAAAAAAAAATTTGATATGAATGAATCTTACAAATTCAATGTGATGAGGTGATTGTGCAGCATGAAAGCAGGATGTTCATACATTTTGGTTAGTACAGCTTAAGAGTAAGAGCTTATGAAGATACTTTTCTTGTAAGATAATACTAAATCAGATCTTTGAGAAATGGGTTGTATGTGTGTGTGTGTGTCTGTGTGTATACGAGGGTAAGTCAATAAGTATCCGCACAGGTGTTATAATTTTTTATTGGTTGGTGGTACTGCTTTCTGCGCGCATGCTAACAGATAGCACCTTTGTCTCCGCTTGTGGAAAGTTTCAACATCATCACACAGTTTATGTTTGCGCTGTGACACAATTAGAATGGCTGCGCCACTCTCCGTGTGCATGAAGGAAGAACAGCGTAGCGTGATCCGTTTTTTGTGGTCTGAAGGTGTAACAGGAGCTGAAATCCATCGAAGACTATCAGCTC
>Ga0131853_10022136_pt1 | contig 11509 bp, 9 predicted proteins | sample TergutLab28metaG_FD_92764 | JGI IMG/M metagenome (GOLD analysis project Ga0131853, IMG submission 92764) | Labiotermes labralis P1 segment gut microbial communities from Petit-Saut dam, French Guiana - Lab288 P1 (version 2) (version 2) | ecosystem: Host-associated > Arthropoda: Insects >...
GTTCTCATAAGGTTTTTGCGTTGAATCTTATTCTTTGGATATGATGCGGGAGGGGGGTCTTTGGATATGATGGAGGGGGGGGAAGGTCTTTGGATATGAGGGGGGGGGGGGGGGTCGTGGGATATGATGGGGGGGGGGGGGGCTTGGGGGGGGTGGGGTGGGGTGGGGGGTGGGTGAATTTTGGGGGGGGGGTTTTGTTGGTGTTATGTTTGGGGGGGGGGGGGAAGTTGGTGATGGTGTTAGTATTGAAGAAACACATTTGCCAACTATATCACATGCATGTGCCATTTTTTGTAATATAAGGCATGGCCATTAGTACTTAATTTAATGGGTGTTACTTTGTCTGTGTGTGTGTTTGCACACTCACAGTGGCATAAGTAAAATACAGATTTTGAAGAGTTTAGCAATGGGTAATATATGTGGTGCATAGTCCCTCTTTTGAAAAAAACATTTCTCACTTCATTTTTCACAAAATGCCTTATCCTATTCTCCAAGAGAGTGTATCGTATACTTGAAAATGAAAATCCGCCGCTTTGTATTACGTTATTGGCTTTGTTTGATGAAGTATTGTAATCATTTCAGGCTGATACCTCTTGAGTACAAGAAACCTGTCATGGAAACAGGCTTCCTGAACTTACATGATGATGAACACTTTTCCACATTACCATCACCACTCTGTGCTCAGGTATTGCTTGTCTGTTTTATGTGGAATATCCATTATGCATATTGCTGAGGTAAAATATATGTAGTATATAGTATAGTGCTGGCAGATGTAAATCAGTTTTAATAATTTGGGGTTGTAGTAAATGGGACTGTAAATGGCAATCACTGCAGTCTTTATCTGGAATGTTCAGCTTTTATGAGCAAGTGCTCCAGCAGTTGTATAATATGAGGATGTATGTCAGTTTGGTGCCTAGCTTGGAGTCCTCACGGCAGTCCAAACAGGAGTCTGTAACAGAAATGCCCGGATTACAACGTAATTGTATTCTATGTCACTGGTGTCCAATCATGTAGTAAAGATCTAGCATTTAAACTTCTTCCTGCTTTCAGTTCAGTTAGTATTCTGCATGATTGATAGCTTAGTTGATAGTGTGATTCCTGTACTACTGACTGTGATAGGTACATTTGAAGAATCAGCAGTGATAAGCAAGACACAAAGCTTCTGTCTTTCAGTTTCCTGAAATTTCTGAATATGGGGTCATACTCCTTGGTCTTTTTGCTTTAGGGCAGCAATTCTTTATCCTCAACAGATTTGAAAAAGGATCTTTTAGGTCTTGGTCATGCAGTCCACTTGTTAGATGAGGCTTCTGTTGACAGGTGAAAATCCAGTTGTATCTGTCATGATGGTATTGATAGATAATGTAACTATGAAGGGTTGTAATGATCACAAGTTGATATTTCTTTTCCTAAGTACAAATTTATGCATTGTTGTTGGAACTGATTTCTGGTAATGGTTGTTTTTATCTTTATTTATTTTAGACCATTTGCTGTATTTTCTTATAAAAATGTTGGGATTGTGTGTGATAATTGATATTCCCATGTCATAAATTAACGTCATTGACATATTCTGGTCTCTGATATATGCTGTTCAGTGGACGTCATTTGTGCTTGTCTTGAACTGCAGAGCAAAATTTAAAAAGAAGTATTTGGATTGGAAATATATCAGACATTTAGTTCAAAGGTGCTGAGTGGTGCCAGATTTACATGTTAAAAGTTAACAGTTACCTGCTATTCCCATTACTCCAGTTTCACTTGGTGGACTTATTGAGATGTTTAATCCTTCTTATTTTTAGAAAGGGATTAATGGTTTTGAGAGAATGTATACAAAGCTCATTTCATTTGAGAGACAGCATTTTGAATGCCATTATGTTGGCCTATTTCATGGTTTCTGATAATCCAGAATGTAGTGCAATGTTGTGTTATCACTGTATTTGGGTAACCGTATATCTTGGTGCTGATCCCAGTGGCTGTGCAGTCTAAGTCTGTGGCTTCTCACTTGCTGAAATTGTGGGTTCAAATCCTGCTAGGGGTGTGGTTGTCTGTCTCTTATGAGTGTTGTGTGTTGTCAGGCAGAGGTCTCTGAGTGGGGCTGATCACTTGTCCAGGCGAGTGCTATTTAGTGTGTTCATGAAGCCTCGGTAATGAGGACCTGGCCCGCTAATGGCTGTTATGCCATGGAGAAAAAATTCTTCTTATTTGGGATTGGTATTTAAAGTAATAACAAACAATAATTGTGGCTTGTTAAACTGTTAGGTTATAAAGTGGCTCCAATTTTATATGTTGACACAGTTTGTAGTCACCAGTGCTGGCGGGTATTTTGGTTTGTGCCACAAGTGTGCTGGTGCCAGTGGTGTGCCATTGTAGTCTTTCAGTTAATGTGACAAATAGTTCCCTTTATTTCTGCATTGTCACACATATTCACAGTATTATTGTATAAGCATGTTAATATCATATATCTCTTCTGCACACTGATGATAGCAGTGCTAAATCACTCGTTTGAAGCCACTCCTTTGTGTTTTTGGTAAAATGTGAAAGATCCTGTCTGGTGTATTGTTATTTTTTGTTACTCATTCCTGTAGTCATATATCTTATGATGATTGTGCATGCTTACATCTGAGGTATGGCATCCTTTACAATACTACAGACATGTCTCAGTTAGTGGTCTATGGAATGTTGCTGGTTAGGGGGTTTGTAAGTTCTTTTTACCATCATGTTTTTCTACAGCTGTAAAATTTATTATTTTATAATGTGTAATTTTTTGTAACATCTTCCATTTCCTTAAATTGAATATTTATTTTACCTTTTCTCACTCTCTAAGGCGTGGCTGCTTTCCAGGGCATGCTTTGAATTGATGTTCAGGGTGGTTGATTATGATGGCTGTTTGGTTTTCATATTGTGTAGAAGCATTTCATTGTTATATTGTTAGTGTAATAAGACACCCTAATAATAATTGGACTGTGTAAGCTGTTATTTGTAGTCCCACATACATAATGTGAGACTGGGTACTGGTACTTGGAAGACCCACATCTGTCTTATGAATCGGCAAGTTGCGAAGGGTTTAGAGCCAATGTCATTCAAAGACTGCAGGGTTACTGGGTCATCAAGTGACCAGTTTTGATGCAGATTGTGACTGTCATGTATTTTATTTGCAGGACATACTGGATGATTCAGAGGTCTCTTTGTTGGATATGATACATAATGAATTCCCATCATATGAAATTTCTGTCAGCAGGAACTTTGATGCTCCTGACATCTGGGACACTGAACAGGAGTAAGTACAGTTAGGCTAAACACACACAGAGATGCTGGCATTATGTGTACTTCAGGAGACATCATCAGAGATGAAGATGTGGGGATGGAGGAGCTCTGTGCTATTGCTGTATCCCAAAAAGTTTGCCCCCCTTACCTGCACTGTGAAGGAATGAAATTAGAGATAAATGATTCCACATCTGTAGTATCACTACCACTTAAACTGTCAGCATTGCTGCTTTTATTATCAAAGTTAATTGTGAAGTTATACATAACATTTTCCACAGTTATTTCTTTTTCTCAAGACCAATTTTCCCTGTTTGTTACACACCGACAAAAAACTTCTTGCATGCTGGTACTACTGTTTTTTAAATAAAAGTGTTCAGCAACATCTGTACTACCCACTGGTTAGACTCATCTGCTGCTGCATGCCAGACATTGGGACACTTCTGTGTTCTGTGTGTTGTCAACCCACCAACTCTTATGCAATTTTACTTCTGTTCCTTACACATTTTATTGTTCTTTCATTGCAGTGGTTAACACCCCTTGAATTATCTTCTTTTGTTATAAAACTTTATTACATTTGCAACTATATTTCTCTGTTTCCTGTGTATTTTTATTCCATGTTTCATATGGGCCAACATCAGAATTACTGATATGCAAAGGAAGGCAGTAAACAGAGCACCAACCGTAGTGTTGACTTACACATATGCACAAGGTGTGGGTAATGTGAGGTGGACCTGTGGTGGTAAGACAGGAATAGTGTACCACAACAATGTATTGCACATATGCATAATTATATACCCGTTGTATCTGCATTCTTGCTGCCAACACTGGTGGCATGCATATATGCATGTATGTAACAAAACACAAGACATGGCAGATTTCTTTGTCCTCAGTATGAAAGTCTGTGCATTATGGAACAGGGCAGTGCAGCATGAGCAGAGTTTGTCAATATGTGTGTGTGTGTTTTTATATCTCTATGGTTAATGTACTGCAGTGTTAGTTTTATATACTTCAGGTAAGATAATGTGTGTAAAGTGTTTTCTCTTCTGCCTGAAGTAAGTAGTAGATCTTTCAACTTTGTTGACACCAACAAATGCACAATTCTACAATCTGTGTATTCTATCCATTATTGCAGATTGTAGGATTGTACAGTAGTTCGTGTTACCAGAGTTATAGTATATCATAATGCACAGAATGAACAGAATAAAAGTAGTAAATCTTTCAACTGAGAATTCAGATGTTAAGGTGGGTTCCCCGTGCAAATACCTTTCTTCCGTCTGGTTGCTTCTCCAGAGCGGTTTTGTACTTTTGACTGTTAGTTTTACAGCAGCGTTTGTTCACTCATTTCAGATATTTCATCTGACTCTGAACTAAGGTCTGATAAGGTATTCACTGAATTTGACATGACAGCAGTACAGTTGTGATTGTACAGTGTGTTAATGTTGGCATCACTGCATTTGCTGTTGTGCCATGCCCGTGCTGAGCTGTCCTGAGCTGTCCTGCCCTGCCCTGCCCTGCCCTGCCCTGCCCTGCCCTGCCCTGCCCTGCCCTTCCCTTCCCTTCCCTTCCCTTCCCTTCCCTTCCCAGTTCCACATCTCAGTATGGCTCTAGCTGTAGAGTGGTTGCAGTATAACTCAGTGAATACTAAAGCTTTGTTAAAGACCACCAGGATTACACTTAACACTGTATTATATCTGGACCATTGTGTTGGGTATTTTTATTATTAAACTAGTTACTGGACTGAGGTGGTGATCAAAGTAAGCTATGGCTTTGTGGTTTACTGAGTGTCTGGGTTGTGAATGAAGTTCTGTTTTATATATTTATTGCAACTGTATCAGGATATCAAACCTTGCCCATTGTGTGTATTAGTGCATGTGACTTTGAACTACAACATTCCTTGTCTTTCCATTCATATTGAATCCAGATCTTCAGTATGGGAATTGCGGTTCTCATGGCAGTGATTATGAAGATTACTGTCTTATAAATTAAATTTATGTTAAACTTGTAGAAAATAGTGTTTAGTTACATTCATTGGCAGTGTCTGTGAAATTACGTTTCAGCTGCACATAATGTATCAAGCTTCGACTAATTTTGATATCTTTAGTATTGTGAGCTCCAGACATTAGAGTGTTTTGTAATTTGTGTCGTGTGACATAAATACCAAAATATGAGTTAGTGTAAGTATTTTTGATATGAAGATGTATAAGTGCTTGTTTATGAGATTAAATTATATATATTGGTTTTCCAGTGCCTTTTCTATACATGTTAGAAGAAAAGTTGAAGAGTACTGTTGTGAAATTGTTATGTGTTGTTAATAAAAAAGAGTTTTTGTCACTTTATTAGACTTTTTTTTTTTTTCAAATTGGAACATTTATTTACATAAAGTTGTGGTATTGCAGGTTGAATGGGGATATGGGTGTACTGCCACTTTCTCTGCCTGTGGATGGGGGCTTTGCGAAACTTGAGCCCCATAGTAAGGAAGACTTCCAGAAAATGCTGACAGAGTGGCAGGAGCACCTTGGCTCCTTACAGGTACTCAGTCCTAAGACTCATGTGGGTTGTAGAATAGGCATGCTTCAAGACAAGACAAATTTTACCCTACTTATTCCTTTTCTTTTCTCTGTAAGGAAATAACAGGTGTGTGGTAGGGAATCTGGATAGTTCAGTTGGTATAGTGATTAGGCTTTGGGCTGGAAAGCCAAGAAATTGTGGTTCAGTTCCTGGTGTGGGCAAGAGGTATTTCTCCTCTCAAAAACAATCAGACTGACTCCGTGGTTCGCCAACCCTCTTTTTGAATGGGTACTGGGGTATCTTCCTCAGGCTGAAAACTCACCTCCAACTAGGGCTGAAATTAGGTATGAGTAGACAATAACCTACACATACCTTCCCTCATATACTATTATGGCATGTATAGGGTCAACTTTACCTTTACCTTGCAGGCGTGTATCACATATGTTACTTCTGAACCCTCCTTCCCTTATGATGACAGGTTACACTGAACAGTTTTCAGGTCCTTTGTGGTGGGAAGTGGTGCAGAGATATTTGGTTATATTTGCAGTACTTCTGATTATGCAAATATACCACTGATGGAAACTTTATATTCATAAATAATACATTTCTACTCTATTTTCATGTCACAGTTTTAGGCATGTTGGCAAAGTTGCGAAAAATGACTGTTGGCCTAACCATGTCAGTCTGCCTGCCTGTCCACCCTTCTGTTCATATGCCAACCCATGTGGAACATCATAGCTCCAAATAAACAGATTTTCATAAAATTTTCTTTTGGTCAAACAGAAATTTCAGGCACTTTACATGAAGACCTAAGTACATTTCTGATAATGTGTCTCAAAATTCTTCGTGGAGTGAAAATAGTTTATGGTACAAGATGTAGAAAAAACCAAACACATTTGATGTCAAATACATTCTCTTCAAAAATTTTGTATATGACCTAATTATAAAAATATGTCGTCACGCATAGATGATGCAGCATCATATGGAAAAAAAAACTATTTGTATGCTGGGTAATTAAGTAAAAAATGCATAGAGTAAGGATGCTTTTTATATAGTAATAATGTTTAATACTGAACTGCTTATCACCAGATGAAATTTTGAATTCATCAGTGCATTGTGCATAATTTAGTCTTAAGGCAGCAGTACAGTCATAATATTTAGTACTTCATTTCTGTGTACTTGGTGCTAGTATAATAATATGGCATCACTTACCTGGATTAAAATCGGTTGTTATGTAGTGTAATAACCAGTGATGTATATTTTTGTGAGGTGTCATCATGTTCTTATGCAGTTATTGGTTTTTTTTTTTTTTGCATGATATGTTCTTAAAGAAAGTAAAACTGTGCAATCATAATAATTAATATTTATGCTTGTGTACAGGAATGTGAAATTTGGTATGTAGATAGGCTATGAACATAACTATAAAGTGTGCGCAGCATAGTGTGTTTAAGTCAGGAGTGACAAATATTGTTCATCAGGCTGAAATTTTGAGCTATGTTTGTACTGATGAATTTAACAAAACTGAAATCTGTGTGGACATACAATAAATTTTTAAAATAAAGTTAGCAACCACCCATAATGATAATTATATCTTTCTACAATGTGTGTACGACTGGCAAACAACAAAATTGTGACCCCATTCAGTTAAATGGTAATAACCATTTCAGAATAGTCCAGGATGTACAGGACCACATGTGCGACACTGCTCAAGTTATACATACTTTTCCTGTCATTTTGTAGAAGTGCATGTTGTCCAAGTCTGTGTCTGCATTGTAGCACTATTTAATGTTCAACTGGGTAAATAAAATGTCGTGTTTTAGGCATCAGACACTGAGGACATGGATGTGAAGGATATGGTGGGACTGGATATGCTGATGCCCAAGCACATTATTGAACATTTTCCTGATGACATTTTTGACAATGAAGTGAAACCCCTAATTTCACCAAGGAAGCACATGTCTCCATTGAAGCTGGGAAAAAAATCATCTGCATTTGGCATCGCCTTTGCGGATGAGTTTAGCAAGTTCAGTTTTGATAGTCTCATCAGCTGTAAAGAAGATAACAGCTTGGGCATGTCTGTTGCTGAGGATAAAGCCATTGAATCAGGGGCTATTTCTGTAGAACATGTAGGATGTGATGTAAAGTTGGAACTGGATGATGACTGTATTGATGTGGAAACAGTTTCAGAGCAAATTCCTGGTGAGTGCACTATGTCAACAGTTAATTCTGCCAAAAAAATTTACAGAAAATATCCCACCAATGATAAGATTATTATTTTTGATTTCAAACTTTCACCATGTTATGAATGTTGTATTCTTTCTTTTGGGAGATTCCTCAGCTTCAGACAATGGGGCATCACCCAAAAGAAAGAATACTACATGATTATTGTTGTTCAGAATTATGCCAACCATCCTGGTTGGGCTCTGATTTAGTATTGGTACAGGTGTTAGTATGTTCATGTGTGGGCAGCTTTGTGTATGGATAGGGACATTGTACTATCTGTCAGCTGGGGCTAGACACTTGCCATTGGCTCTGGTATGTTATACTTGCCCACACACTATCACACTGTGGAGTGATCTGCTATATACAATGCACACTTAATGTGATACACAGAATACAGCTGCTACAGACAGTGTCTTGTAATTTCAGACAATAATTAAAAAATACTTGAAAAGTTTTTAAGCTAAAGGTTCTATTATGGACAGTAAGACAAATTCAGAACACAACTGCATACTGCATCCATTTATGACTATCCTGTGACAGAGCCTGAAGTGAAACAGAATTTTGTTAATTGGTATGTTCTTGATGTGTGTGATAGGGAAATGGACTGCACATTTGTTCTGTGTAGCATTGAAACTTTGTTGCAACTCAGTGGATACATGAAATCTTAGAGTAGAAGTTATTGGTCTGTCTCAGAAATGCAGCTTATTGGACACTTGGCAGTTGACTGAGATGTACAATCATGTAAATATGTTTGATAGTGTTGTAGTATGCTTTTCAAAGGACACAGAGGGTTAAGGACATAGTTTTTGTGTTTGCATTGCAGTTCTTGAGGCTGGAGATTTAACTAGCCTTCTAGAGCAGTTTGAGGCATCGGAAGCATTTAACACAAGTACTAACAACAAGCCATCTGTTCTTGACACACACTTGTATGCCATGGCAACACAGCAGTTACCACCATCCACACTTAAGCGCCATAATGTTGTAGCAACTTCACCATTGTCATCAACAAAAGGAAACATCTCCATCCTGTCTCATCAGAATATCAAAGATTCACTACCTAAAGAGGTCATTGATAGGATAAGGGTGAGTTATGATCTGTGGATTTTTGTTGCCTTAAAATTCTGAAATTTATGTCCATTCATCAACTTGTATACTGCCTAGGCTAGTGAAATTTGTTATTGAGAATTAAATTAACATTTTTTTGTTGATTAAATCCATCTTCTATGTTAGACGTTGCCATTTTCGAGTACTGCATGAAATTTCCTCCTCACGATAAGAGCAGAAACTATGCTAGCAGTGATGGAAAGCAAATATTTCATGCATGATAATTACATGGCAGCTGCAGAATCTGTTGTAATAGATACTTAAGGAACTGCAGCTCATTATCTCATGAAGTTGAGGTAGCTGTATTGTCTCTTATTATTTCTGGACTAAATGCCATGATTTAGTCATAGGTCCACCTGCTTTACATTTTTGAGGTCTCACATTCAATTCTCAGTCCTGGATTGAGCATTGTGTCTTAAGGTTTTTCACCATTTTCTCAGTGTTTGTAGTCGTATGTCTGAACACTACCTTAAATTAGGCTGTGGCCATTTGGACCTGTGATTGCAGGTTTGATCTCTCTCCATCTGCACATTTCAGGTTGTGTGGTTGATGTATTCGGCATTAATGTTTGGCTCAGTTCAAAGAAATTTGGTTACCTTGAAGGAAGGTTATGGCTGTGCTCTTGAGTTAATTAATTTGTATTGTCCACTTTCCTGTTTGTATGAATACTGGGTGTGAATGCAGGTAGTCAATATGTTACCAAAAACAACATTTCACTTTTAACAAATGTTAGTGACCAAATATATGATGCAGTGTTGTCTGTACTTGAATTAACATTGCTTGTTCTGGAAGCTGGCGAGATCTTCAGCAACCAGACTCTCTTGGATATTTTAATTAATTCTTGCAAGGGGAATGTTCATTCTGTGTTGCATTGAATGTCACAATTTCTCTGATTGTAATTGATTGAGGACTTACTGTGTAATGTTGATTTGTGTTGTTTATTTCTGCAGCATGTATTTTGTTCTTCTGCAGGCTTCTGGTCGAAAGAAAGCAATACCAGTAATTCCTGCCATGCCTAGCAGGCGAACAGGCAGAGGGGGCACACGTATGCAGGATGCTGGTGCGGCTCTTAGCCGAAATAAGTTGTTGAAAATTGTGAGTGACATAATGATATGTTTGATTTGTTGTAATTAAAGAAATGAGAGTTTGATGAGTAAGGAAATTAACTGTTTCATATTTGAGAGTCATATGGTAATAAAACTTTGTTTCTCATAATGTAGTAGGATGTATTAAAATTAAACGTTCCTGCCTCCTGTCTTATAGCGTTATAAAAAATAGTACAGTCACATCTAAATGTCCGGAAGGAAATGGGCTGATCTCATCACAGACTTGTGGTTTAAATGAAACAGGTTGAAGTTTAACATTGTGAATCTTAATAAATGACAGTTTAAGGTGAGAGGTTTTCAGATTTGTGTGTGTTCAGATTATGTTTTCTTGGGTTGTGACACCATGCATTCTTGTTTGATGCATACCAGTATATCAGAGGAAGGTGTCACATCCCATTATCTTTGGTGTTCGAAGTGAGTATAGTCAGGTTATAAATACCCTGCCCACTCTTCCCACTTGCTGTGTTCCATGTGCTGTCTGTGTTTCACGTCAGCAACACTGACACTCAAAATAATTTATTTTGTCTATTTTCACCCTATAATGGAATATGGAATAATTTTTTAGGAGGTGTGGGGGAGTATTTCATCTTGGAGCAAAAAGTTTTTACTAGTCAAAGCATAGTTGTTAAAACTATGGTGGTGCTTCCTCTTGAAATTCATGTAAAGGTCTGTGGAAGGGATTAGAGGTGTAACTTCTTCCATATGAATACATATTTTTGTTAACAAACTTCATTGGAAATAATCAAGACAAATTTTGGTAAGTTCAGCTGTATTTAGTATTAAGACAAGGAGTAAATATATTCATATACCAGCTGCCTGCCTTTCATGTTTTCAGAGAATTACATATTATGCTGGCATCAAAATGCAGTGGAGTGACATCTTATGTGGCAGTTAGGTTCCAAACATGGCACATGAATGCAGAATTACATATAGCTAGAATTACCTTTGAAAATCCCTTTTACATCATCCATAAAGTGCATGCTTTTGTGTGTGTTTGTGTATGTGTGTACACCTGTAATACATGGTCAGACAATAAAGTTTGCGAACTCATTGTGGTAAAAGTGCTACGTACCTCATTGCTGAGTACCACCGTGGTTGCCTTCAGAGTACTCCCCTTGGGAAGCTAGGCACCGATGCCAGCGCCTAGTCCACCCTTTAAAATAATTTTGGAACTGATTTTGTGGAATGACCTTCAGGGCTGCTGTTGTATTACTCCGGATGTCATCAATGTCATCAAAATGCTTTCCTTTCAATATTTCCTTTATCTTCGGGAACATAAAAAAGTAATTGGGGGCTAGATCCGGTGAATA
>Ga0131853_10022140_pt1 | contig 11508 bp, 13 predicted proteins | sample TergutLab28metaG_FD_92764 | JGI IMG/M metagenome (GOLD analysis project Ga0131853, IMG submission 92764) | Labiotermes labralis P1 segment gut microbial communities from Petit-Saut dam, French Guiana - Lab288 P1 (version 2) (version 2) | ecosystem: Host-associated > Arthropoda: Insects >...
ACACACACCTCACCACACACACACCACACCACACATACACACACACCACACCACACACACACCACACACCACACCACACACACACATACACCACACACGCACACACACACACACCACACACACACCACACACACACACACACCACACACACACACACCACCACACACATACACACACACATACACAAACACACCACACACACACCACACACACACACACACACACACCCACACCCACACACACACACATACACACAACACGCTGTTGCTACATCTATCACATCTTCCTACAAAACGTATCCATATATTCGTGGCTTCTATCACACACTGCGGTAGTACTAAAATCTTCTGAATAATTTTATTCAGATCTTTCTGAGTAAAGCACACTTCTTCCCACCTAAAAGTTTCACACATTTAGGCGAAACTTGTGTCTCCAAACATCCGTCTGCGCCTCCCTTCGATCGGCATACAATCCGAATGCCACTTGATGAAACAGAAATTCTTCAAGCCAGAATACAGCAGACTTGATACCTCTAATGCACCCAGAGGCCACAATACATTCCTAAGTGCTGAAGGAAAACCCCACATGCAAGACTGAGCTACACAAGAAAGGCATTAATCCAGCCGCTCCTCACCACTCATAAAGTTGCCTCACGCTCGCCTCGTTTTTCTCTCTATTTCTAATGTCGCATCCTTGGGGAGGAACAAAGACGGGGAGGGACGAACTGCACGGGCAGTACGGCGGTGGCGGGAAGAGGAAAGGGTAATATTACCCGCTGAATATTACAATTTAACACAAATCAATCTAAGAACACACAGAACTGTCCTCGTGAGAACAGTCTGGCTTGAAACAGAGGGCAGTTTTCTTGTCGCGTACAAGACAACGGGACGCGAAGGGCTTCAAAAGGCATAAAATATTTCAAAAAGTGTGTTAAGTATCTCGTTTGTGTTGCAATTTCCTTTCTAAATTATTTCTGACAAGAACCCTGAGATGCTGTTTCTGTTTCTACAGCACAGCACTCCACTCACTTTCGTTTGAAGACAGCAACAAATTTGAGTGTTTAAATGCTATGGACAAAGGCTGTAACGGCGGTTATCCACCTGCGCAGGACTTAAGGTGGCAGCAGTTACGTTTGTCGAGGACTCGAGCCTTCTGGAATAGGAAGCTGTCGGTGGGTGTGCGGTTCTAGACGGTTCTGAGGGTCGCAATGTCTGTCTTCAACTTTACAGTCACGCAATCCAAACCGACATCACATCCAAGAAGAGCGGAATCCTCAGACACACGTGGTTCATTACCGTGTTCACAACAGCACGACACTTGTGCCTACCCCTAGCCAGAGTAATTCAGTCCAAGTCTTCGAACTGTTTCTTTTATGCTCACAAGTACGGCCTGTTTTCTACTTTAAGAATTTCACACCAAAATCGTACATGAATTTCTCATCTCTTTCCCCTTCAATTAACCACAAGAACATTTGGTGAGGAGTAAAATCACGAAAATCTTCTCTCATAAGCCACCTACAGTTTCCTGTTATTTACTGTCTAGTATCCTTCCCAGTACCCGTATCTCCAACAACCTAAGCACATTTTCCAAGTTTCACAACCACACAAAACAGGTAAAATGGTACTCTGTTATATTTCAATGCGAATATTCTGAGAAAGCAAAGGGAAGCCAAAAAAACAGGGACAATATTCATCCGCCCCCGTTTGGCGCACATGTTTATACTGCCTGACTGACTGACTGTTGCAGCAAAGTGTTCCACTGACATCTCGCCTGCACAAACACAGTTATCTGTTGAACTACGTTAGCAGCAGATCTACAGTAGACACGGACCAAAGCAGCGTTCTCACAGCCACCCACTGAATTTGAACCTGAGCTAGTTCCATTTCAACTTCGGCCTCACAACCCAACCTAATCACAAACCACATCCGTGCTACCGTCCCTTTATATCCTGCCTTCCAACTGACCGTTTTCCAACAGCAGATATCGCCGCCAAAATTAGGTACACCTTTTTCCCATTTGAGACACATAGCTGCCCATTAGAACAGCAGTCAGTACCTCATTCAACTGTTTTATGAAGGCAGAAGATTCGTCTGAAATGTGGGCAGACATACCAAACTGTACGGTGGCACATCATATAACACACATGTCACAGTTACGGTAGTGATGAACTGAAATGTGGCTCACGGCAAGCAGCTGATACCCTTCAAGAAAACCTCCATTCATCCTAAGGACCGTCATACCAATATTGCCTGTAGGCATATGTTCCAGTTGAGATGCTTGCAGCCTTTAAGGCCCATTTCTTCCTTTAAGTGCCGCCAGATTTATGCTAAAAATTTCTACGGTTCTGCCCACACACTGTATTTATGTTGTTTGTGTGGATCTGAGAACAAACAGCGATTATTTCCCTATACAGCATTAACTGACTGGTTAGTATAATGGAGCCCGAGTGTGTTTACTGCGCGGTGCGAGCTGAATCTTTACGTATATTTCAGGTTAACCTTATTTTTTTCAAAGGTTCGTGTTACGGCAGGTAGCAGAAAGAGTAACCCCATGGCGCAGCAGGACAGAGGGCACTGCGTGGTGTAAATTTCATCCGCAGAGACACGTCATGTGTAGTATGAGTGTCCCGATAAAACCCTCCTTCGGAAGTTGGCGACTGCCAGCAGCAATTAACAGCGCTGTCTGCCTCACACGCACGAAGACCATCCCAATAAGCAGCAGCAGCAGAGACATCTGTCCACTTGCCTAAAGGAATGGCAGCGAGTCGCGAGAGCGATCAATTGACAAGCCTCCTCGAGCTACAGGAGCGAACCGCGTGCACACTGCGGAATCTTCCTCAGACATTACTTCTTTTCGAAGGCTTGACCCTGGGAATAAAGACACTATGACCCTTCGAAAATTCGGGAACTTCCTGCCGAAGACAGCGCATAACTGCACGGAAGAACTACATATGCAGCAACACCGCAGTGAGAACCTAAAATGCGCAATATTTACATTTTATCAGCAGATAAAGACAGTGCCAGTCGGATGTTCACAAACCCCGCTGTCTGACCCTACCTTGAATCACGTGTTTACAGTCCACATTTCAAACATAACCCTATCATTACCTCCTAACATATCACACCTCATCAACACCCTCTCCCTTGGTCCATCTCAGTAAAATGTCAGAATATTTAACGACGCTACAGGAAACATGGTTATTAACCGTCGCACATGTGAAAATGACCTATGATGATCTGGCAAGAATCAGAGTGGAGGCGGTCCTGGCGTCTTGTCACGACACGTCTCAATGGTACGCTCTGTACCGCCACACAGATTTTAACCATCCGCAATACAATTCAGACACCGAAGAGCTGTGCCAATCTTGTCGGTACCCAAATGGTGATAATTACAACATGTTACTTAGTTTTGTGGAACCGTGCAAGTTCCGCAGTTCAGTGTAATTCCAAATTACTATTTCGGCAGTACCGCTGAACACTTCTGAACGAAAGCTTGCTGCTACATTATCACAGTGGGCTGTTCAGTAGAGAAAGGGTACTTCCGTATCCTTCTGAGAGTGTCTGAGTAGCAACTGGCAAATAACAAGTCAGCGACAGAAATTAATGCAAGTGGGAAGGACACTTTTAAACCTTGGCGACGAAAATTGATCTGAATTATATTTATAAGTTTAGCTCGTACCGCGCAGTAAACACACTCCATCTCGGTTACGAAAACCAGTCAGTTAATGTTGTATAGAGAAATAATCGCTGTTTGTTCTCAGATCCACACAAACAACATAAATACAGTGTGTGGGCAGAACGTAGAATTGCTGAATGTTAAACTGGTGGTACGTATAGTAACCACTGGACTTTAAACGGTTGAGATGAAATCTGAAGTAAATGATAACCACAACGAACGTCACTCTGACCTCACGGTGTAAACCTGTCGTCTCTCATCGCCTGTGCCGCGATAAAGACGAAGTGTGATTAGGCACTTGTGTGAGACAGTCGGCAAGTCACTGTCCACTCCGCAAAATTACTTGCCGGCGCGTCACGTCTGTCCAGTTTCATCTTCTGGCTGCGACTGTCATCGACTCAGCTCTTGTCACCTTACAAGCAACCGGGTTCAGAAATACGAACTTTCTGTACGGCCTTAATGATAACGGACGGCGTGGGGCGTCACGTTGTTACCTGGGTAAGGTGGTTTGTTGCCTACACTAAACCAACTGTTTTATATTCTTGTATGAGGTCGTCGCACAACCACAAAATGAAAGCGTAGCTGCAATGAAACCTTCGTACACGGATTGTCATCTTCAAGGATCTGGGATGAACGGTAACATCCCCGGTAAGCACCATCCATTGCCACAGGTAAGTTAAATTCTGCGACCTACCGGTCCAAAGTAACCCCCAATTTGTATGAAGCTAAACATTGTACCCAATACCTCAAAAAGTGCTTGTTGTACAAAAACCAGGCAGAATGTTACGTTATCTGCATTTACCGGTGTGAAGTGTTCTGGAGTGTGGCGCATCTAACAATAGTTGTCTGTCATTCACTGTCGTAGACAAAACGCACGAGTCTACACACGTGTAACATCAGGATGTCACAAATCTCACACTTCTGCACCTCATCTGCTTTTTCACATCTCCTCGCCCACAATATCTACACATTACCACCTCTAGCACATATGTCACACTCCCCTTCACAAAATTCTCGTTTACCGTTTCACTTCTCCTGTAATATCACTTATAAGTAGTGGCGGCATATCGATATTTATTGACCACTTACGTCTAGTTTGAAATAAATAATTACCAATATTTTCTTTATGTCTAGCCCACTTCCACGGGTTACGATTCTCCGGCAAGCCGTACTTTTGTCCATCTTCAATCACTACATATTAACTATTTTCTCATCTTCTTCATTCTGATAATTTTGATACAGCCTGTACGAGATCGCCTCATCCCCATCATACCTCAGCCAATACAACGATATCCATGGACCTTTACCGTTCTCATAACAACCATCGATTTTTCCTATCCTGTGTCAATTTAATCCAGTCCACGGCTTCCCAACGCGATCCATTTTAATATTACCATCCCATTTAGATTAGGTCTTCTGAGTGGTCTTCTTCCTTCAGGTTCCCCTCCAACCCAATTTATGCACTTGCCTCATTAACAACGCGTGCTACATTCCCGCACAAATGGTCATTCTTGATGACACGAAAATATCTGATGAGCAGAAAAGGTGACGAGCTGCTTGTTATACTTTTTACAAACCAGTTATTTCTTCCCTCTTAGATCTAAACATATTTTCCAGCACCCTACAGCCTACAGACAGTAAATAATGTCTTATACAGAAGTAAAAGTTAATGTAAACCCAATGAAGTAAGCAAAATTCCCATTCCTTTGAGGCAGAGCAAAGTACATGGACAGGAAAATAAGATTTTCTCTCTATGTTTAACAAAGAAAAACAGCGCAGTTGTTAATGCTAATAACTTTCGGTGTGTGATGATTTGAATTGGGTGCTGTCGGGCACGCAGTCAGCGAGAATGAACAAGCACATAGCTGTCTGCAATTTTCGTGTCGCAGCTGTGTGCAGCTACTTGGTGCTTGCCCTCATCACGACTTCCAATGACCTCGTCCAAACACACTCGCAATCCCTCACAACAGACCAGATGTGTCCCTCTGCAGTCACCACAGCGCTGCTAAAGTTGCCACAGTTAAGAAGCCCACTGTCACTTTACGTATGTACAATTTATAGACAGCTTTGTCGTGCAAGACCTCAAAGTGATTTAATCTTCGGCGAAGATGAGTTTTTATGTTGTGTGTAAGACAATTTTTGGGCATGTTTTTGCTGTGACGTAACGGTGTGTGTGTGTCATCAGTGTAGCACACATCGACGTTTCGAATGAAAGCCTTAACGAGTACAAAAAGAGTGGTTCTTATTGGACTCGTCGCCCTTTCAAGAAACTACGTTCCTCTGAAAGTCGGGAGACACAACACAAACCGGTGGTACAGGGTCACATTACTGAAGAACTAAATCTGTTCTGGAAACCTGTGTAGACGTTGCAGACAGACTGTAGAACGTATGGAGGAGGACCGTCGCGGCGAAACTACAATAAACAGCGGCAAGCCTCCGCTTGAAACACTAAATTTAATGTATAAAAGTGGGCCGGGTAGCTTAGTCGGTATAGCGACTGGCTATGGGCTGGACAGTCCGGGGATCGAATTCCTGTGGGGGTGAGATTCTCCGCACCTGTCCAGACCGGCCCTGGGGCCCACCCAACCTCCTGTACAATGGGTACCGGGTCTTTCCTGGGGGTAGAGGCGGCCGGGGAGTGAGGCTGACACCCCCACCCCCATCTAGTGCCGAGGTCCTAGAAAGAGTAGAGTTATACCTCTACTCACCCTAAGGGCCTTCGTGGCCTATAAAGAGGGTGAAACCTATCTACAATAATAAAATCTTTCAGCAATGTAAATAGCAATGGCGACTGTATGTAGAATGTACCGCTACTGTATCTACTGGTTGTACTGCACCATTGCAAAATACTTCACTCTGTCAAAACTGTTTGTGTTTTTAATACGGTTATGAGAATGAACAGCGTTTGTTTATCTATAAACGGTAACCGATTGTTCCTCGTAGTGGTAATGTAATGTGTTGACAGCGAGGAAGGATACGCATGTTGACGTACTGTTAAAATGACCTTCGCGCTTCAAACGATAAAACATAGCAACAGAATAATTTAAACAGTTTTATTAATTCATCTTCAAACTGTAAATAAAATACAATTAGCTTCCTTTTTGAAGGTCAATCTAAATTTCTTGCATTTACTGTCAAATAATGACAAGCAGGAAATGTTAGGATTCTGCATTTTGGTCGGAAGGAAATACTACTGAAAAACTATTGGCCCGTACCGTGCAGTAGACACTCACCATCTCAGTTATAAAAACCCCTCAGTTAATGTTGTATAGGGAAATAATCTCTGTTTGTCCAGCAGTCCATAAACATCAGAGACTTTAGAAGTGAATGTTAAACCGGATGGCGCACAAAGTGACCACTGGGCCTTAAATGGCTGATGTAGGCCTGTACCCACAGGCACCAGGGCACAAGGTGCGTGAACTATGAACAAAGTATCATTGTTAAGAAAGGTGAGGTGTCCGCCCACAGCAAGAGACAGTGCGAACACTCCAGTTATTACGAACCACACTTCTCTATTAATTGTACCTTCAGCTGGAACTTGAAATACAGATACGAAAAGCCACAAGAAATACAGAGACACTTCATGCAGTCGACGGTCCTGCATGATGGTGTAGCAGTGAGACAAGGTGAGTTGGAGAGGACAAGACGGGCGCGAAGAGTGAACAAGCGAAATGTCTATTTGGACTATAAAAAGAGAGAGCGAAATATTGAATCGAGTCCGACATCAACTTAGCTTCATCTCTATCTGTGTCCTTCCCCTCAAGGGATCCTGAGGTCCCCACTGGCCTCTATCCTCCTCCTCCTCCTCCTCCTCCTCCTCCTCCTAAGAGCCAGAACTGTGACGGAACGCAAGCCCGCGAAGTGAACGAGGGTCTGCCAACAAGTCTACGAGCACGTCCTGGCCTCCTCTAGTGGCATCTCTTGTCGCTCGGTGGACACTAACGAGGGGCCTTTGTGAGGATGGGTGGGGGGGGACTCTGACTTAATGGCAAAAGGGAAACCGAACGAACTCCGGTTCGTTGTCGTAGCACTGAGATGTTTTGTATGAGGGATGGTAGCTGCTGTGATGATGGAATGGGGAACGGAGGCGGAGGGTGTTAATATCTGTGTTTGTACGGCAGGCAGGCAGGCAGCAGGCAGGCTATGTCCTATATATGACACGGCATGGGTTGAGGGGGACTCTTTCTGCTAGGAAAGTTTGGCTGGACATGGTTAGTACTAGGTGGCGTCAGATTGTCCATAGTCTATATGCTATAAAAAGGGAAGCATGGAAGGGCTGGGGGAGGGGGGTTAAGCTTCAACGTCGTTTTTGAAAAGAACGTGTTTGTCCGGCGAGTCCGGTGTTTGGCATTATTGGAGTTCCTCTACGCGTTTCCGTCGCCGTATACTCTGGGGAGACGGGGAAATGCTAAAGACGACGATGGAGACATCAGCATACATACATACATACATACATATGCAAACACTCGTGATGTTTCAGCATGCAGAAAACATGGGGGAGTGGACAGGCATGGCGTCCGGTGAAACGATAAGAAATGTACGGCAATGCCCTAGTAGTGCTTGTCCCAAAGATCTGCTTTATTTGAGACAGGGTTCATCGCAATGCCACAAAGACCTCCATATTGCTGGACATCCAGACTTCCTAAAATCCACAACGCAGTCTCAGCAGCATAAGAAAATGCCATTAGTCAGTGCTGCACGCAAATTTTCGATGGCTCAATAAAAAATTTCCTCCTAGGAAAAAAGAAATACCGACAAGCACAGTGAAACAGAATGACAAAGAAAAACTTTCCTAATTTCTTTCTATTCCATTCCTTTAGTGCCCCCTTCCCCCACCTTTCTTTGCGCTGTTCTAGCATCTTTCTTGTACCTACAGTTCCCCATTCTCCCATTTATCTATGTCCATTTTAACTTCTTTCTCCTATTAAATCACATTTCGTCATCGTCTATGAATACGATGTACGGTCAGTAGACTCTCTCTCAGTATATTAGTATGCATCTTGCGTGGCTTAAGGAGGGTCACTTGCGTGCAGGGATGGACGACTTGGCCACTACAAAGTTCAAACTCTTGGCATTACTCACGGACTATTTCCCGTGTCTCTACTCTCCTGTTTATTGCACTTGGTCGCAGCATGTCTGTGCCAACAGCTACAGTCACATTTCTGTTCGCTTTATCAAGCCAATACAGACAGCCGCCAGACCCTCGACAGTTGTTTGCTGTCCACCGAAATAGACAAGGAAACCAATTAAAATAATATTGGACATACATCAAAAAGTGCAATAAAAGAGAAGTGCTTTGCATCTCCGAGAGAGTCCCGTAAACCACAAACACTGAGAGACAGAGACAGAGAGAGAGACAAGTAAGGTAAAGTCTTAGAGAAGAAGAAAGAAAAAAGCAAGGGACTAGTAAGAAATACTTTCGTTCTGTGGCGAAATACCATTACTTTGTTGCAAAGTTCCAAACTTTCGCCCGATCGTCCTTCCCATACGAACAGTATGACAAAGTCAAGATGAAGACGTCAGAATGACGTCACTCGTGAATGGAAATAAGCGTACAGAAACTTTAAGTTCTGGTTAATGTTAAAAGAAATAATTTGGAAAACCAATCTGATTTACTTCACAGCCAAAAGGGTAACTGCGATGAATTTAATCTGAATGTCGCAATGATAAAGATAAAGCAGCGACTTGGAATCGTAGGAACAATCTCAGCATGTGCTTGAAGACTGAGGAATAGCATGAAAAACTGAGCCGAGATGGTCGGTCCCGGGACCTTCCGGACGCATAATGATCTCTAGCACCCACTGCCTAACATTTCTCTTCATGTGTGCTGTGAATTATTCAAAAATTACATTTCACATAAAACCCAACAAATTAAACTGAATGAGAAAACAACCGTAAAATAACCCAGAATTGAATCTGGGAAATAAACACTTTGTATAGAGATCCATACAAACGATACATACATACTTACATACATTCCGTGTTAACAGAACGCAGAATTTTTGACTGCTAAACCCGGCGGTACATGAACCACATTCGACTCAAAATAACGGCTATTACTTTCCTCAGCAGCATTAGACGATTTGTGTTTGCAATGGAAGTTCAGCGTGTTCTCGGCGAGGCAGAACTCAATTCTTAGAAACAGTTCTTTCACGGATTTCATGACCACTAAGACACAGAGTGTCCGCGGATGTACCGGTCACGACTGGCAGCAACGAACTGCCTTTTGACAGACACTGCTCGTGATGCCAGGTGTGCTACAGGACAACAAAGTTGGCCAAGAACGGCGTGTCTGAACACACGGGGCGACACGGCTGATGCAAACAGCGTGACTCTCCGAACGTTAATTTAGCAAAACGTTGACTATGCTGATCGCAGGCAGAAATGTATTACGTTGACTGCATATATATATATATATATATATATATATATATACCGGCATACAGCAGTCAGTACACGCTGCAGCACAATGGACTTCACAGCAGCTACACTCACTACATAACGTAGCGAACACACAAAACACGACGACGCATCCACAATCACAGACCTCATAAGGGGACAAAATTGATCAGATTTCAAAAACACTAACAAACCCATTTGGGGTGCTTGACGACCAGTAACTATAGGCAGCCAGCTGTCGACATGACATTCCATGTCCGTTCCGAGAAAGTCTCCTTTTACTAGGCCTTCAACACCCTCTTTGTAGGCTTCTTGATCTCGTTTTACGGGTTGTATAAAGCGGCATTACATTAACCGCGGCTGTGCTGCGTGAACTGTGCTGTGATGTGCTGTGCTGTGCTGTGCTGTTCAGAAGCAATGTAGACCCGGGCTGTTACGGTCATAGCAAAAAACAGAACTGTTGTGTGGCACTGATGATTTGAGCAGGTCTAAGCGAAGTCTAAAAATAAACTGGACTATATTTAAATACCCAGTCCGTACCGCGCAGTAAACACAATCCGTCTCAGTTATAAAAACCAGTCAGTTAATGCTGTATAGGGAAATAATCGCTGTTTGTTCTGAGATGCACACAAAACACATAAATACACGGTGTGGGCAGAACGTAAGAGCGTCTAAAGCAAGCCTGGCGGTACATAAAGTAACCACTGAGCCTTAAAATTTTTCACGCGAATCTTTGTGCACACGACGCGAAAGAAACGACACATGCGAAAAAGACAGAAACACACAAACACCCTGACTGGGGTATGAAGATTGGAAATGAAACCTTATGTAGTAAAGAAAACAGTTCTCAATTTTGATTCAGTTGTGAAGTTTCCGTTTGCTTAACGCCCCTATTCGTCTGAACAGAACCATTTCCTAATCACAAAGTAAATAGCCGTCAAATCGCTCTCAATTAAAACAACAGTAATTTGAGGAAATGTTTGAATTGTGTAAATTGCACCTGACGTTGGTTCGCGTCGTCTTCCTGACAATTATCTTGTTTCTACTATACATTAATGACTATTCGCCTACAGTGCACGTCCGTTAGAATTAAAGCGGACAGAAGTACAAAAGAAAAGTGGAGCGTCATTCAGAAGTACAAGTCGCACGTGGAGTGTGCAAAAGCTGTTCAGCGCACTGACGTCGGGACGCGATGAAGGCGGATGCTCAGGTTCACGCTAACGCCGACTTACATCTGAGGACAGAGACCCCGGTGTCTATTGCACCCCAGCCAGAGCCGCAGTGGCTGCTGCCTTCACTATGAGGGTGCCACGAGCATAGACCCACTCCCCCCCCCCCCCCAAAGCGGCGGCCCAACACAAAAACCCCCCCCCAAAAACACCCCCAGGTGGGGCAAAAAAGGGGTCTGAAAGAATCTGAGGGTTCCTAAACGGG
>Ga0131853_10022141_pt1 | contig 11508 bp, 7 predicted proteins | sample TergutLab28metaG_FD_92764 | JGI IMG/M metagenome (GOLD analysis project Ga0131853, IMG submission 92764) | Labiotermes labralis P1 segment gut microbial communities from Petit-Saut dam, French Guiana - Lab288 P1 (version 2) (version 2) | ecosystem: Host-associated > Arthropoda: Insects >...
AGCCCGCGAGAGGCACACAAACGAAAGAGTAAGGTGGAGCAAACCCCCCCCCCCCGCCCCCTCCCCCCCCCCATCTTTTAACGTGTCCTCCCCCCCCCCCCCCCCGTTTCATTCGAATGGGTTTTTACCCAGAACCCTCCACAGCAAGCTGGCTGGAGCGAAAAACGGGAAACAGGATATGAAAAAATATATTTTGCCGGAATTGAGTTTTACGATGAAGATGTTCTTACGGACGTGGAAAAATACCTTCAGGGAACTGTAGAGGGCTCAGATTTTCCCAAGAGCGAGACTTCATATAAAGACAGAGCGTTTATCAACGGGATAATACGAAAAACAAAACCAAAGACGGTTGTGGAAATGGGTACGGCAGCAGGTTCAAGCGCCTGCGTAATTCTAAACGCCCTGCGCGATGTGAATGACGCAAATCTCTATTCTTTTGACTATAACGAAACATGGTATCGGGAGAAAGGGCAGAACAATGCTAGAAAGACAGGCTTTTTAGTGGAAAAAACACTTCCCGGGCTAATGCACAAGTGGAATTGGTACACTGGCGGTGTTCCGTCAAAATACCTCGATGCTCATCTGCCCAAAGACGGTGTTGATATTTGTTTTATAGATACCGTGCATTATAATCCGGGAGAGCTTCTTAATATTCTGGAAATACTTCCCTTTATGAAGAAGAACGGAATTATCATTGTTCACGATACCGCTTATCATGCGTTAAAGCCGAATGCGCTTGGAACTACCTGCTTGACTTTAATGAACACGCTGAAAGGCAAACGCTTGCGGTTACGTTCAGAAAAAACTATGGGATTGGAAAATATTTCAGCCGTGGTTTTGGACGATGATATTGATGCGATGCTTTTTCCGCTGTTTGCGAATTTATCGCTCCCGTGGAGTTATCAAATTACTCATGATGATTTTATTGATATGTTCAGGCATTTTTCAAAATACTATTATCAAACCCTTGTCTCTGTTTTTGTGTATTACTCCGTTTTTTACTTGAACAACTGGCTCAATGATACGGAAACTGCAGCCAGAGCAGCCGAAAGGGATACAATGAAATACCTAGGAGTTTGCAAATCTGGCGGCAGATTTAACTCAAAACCAACAGTTGCAATGGTAACGCAAGCTGGTGATAACGTACCCAGTCAAACATTTATTGCAAACCAAAGATATTTGATGAATGCAAAGGTTGATTTTTACACTTTGGGAAACCCACCAACCCATGTAAATTCTGTCAATTTGAGAACACCGTATAATCTAGCTTATGCCGATATTTTGCAGCAAAACGGCACAACTGCGGGTTTAACCGAAGGTGAAATGATAGTTGCGGCATCCTTTCTGCTTGAGAATACCGATGTTGTCTTTGCACAGTTTGGGAATGTTGGTGCTGACATTATGAACATATGTAAACAGCTAAATCTACCGCTTATAGTCCATTTTCATGGCTACGATATTTCTATAAAAGCGCATGTAAATTCTTACAAATCAAAGTACCAGCAGATGTTTAAGTATGCATCTTATATCATTGCTGTTTCTAAGCGTATGAGGGACACTTTGATAGAGTTGGGATGCTCCGCGGAAAAAATTGTTTATAACCCATGTGCGCCGTCAAATGTATACTACAATATTAAACCAACATTTGAAGAAAAATTGTTTGTTGCCGCTGGCAGGTTTGTTCAGAAAAAAGCTCCGCATAATACCATTCTTGCGTTTGAGAAAGTTTTAGAAAAACACCCGGATGCCAGACTGATAGTGGCAGGGGATGGGCAACTTTTTGATTATTGCCAGGAACTGGTGCAGAAACGAAATCTTGTTGATAAAATTTATATGCCTAGGATATTTAATTCGGCACAGTTACAGGAATGGATTGGTCAAGCTTGTGCATTTGTTCAGCATTCAGTTACAGCTCCTAACGGAGATAAAGAAGGAACTCCCGTTGTAGTTTGCGAAGCATCTTTAGCGGGGCTTCCTGTTGTTTCTACACTGCATGCCGGAATACCCGATGTGATAATTAATGGAACAACGGGGCTGTTGGTAAAAGAAGGCGATATCGAAGGAATGGCGCAGCACATGATATGGCTTTTGGATAATCCCGATAAAGCAAAAGAAATGGGACAGGCTGGGAAAACCTATATCTGGAACAATTTTAATATGGAAAAACATATTAAAATTCTTGATGAAATTGTGTACAAAGCAGCAAATAAAAATAATTGCAAATCTCAAAAATATACTATGAATGCTGGTGTAAATAACATTGCATTTGCACGATTGGGCTATTCAGCATCATGGAATTTAGGAGATCATATCCAAACATTGGCAACGGAAGAGTTCTCCCCCCCGCAAACTTCTACAATAACAATAGAAAGGGATAAACTGGCATTTTATGACGGCAAGCTCGTCTTTCTCATTATGCAGGGATATTTTTTTACTCTTGCAGAGCAGTGTACATTTCCGCCATCAGAAAACATAATCCCCATCTTCTTTGGATTTCATATTGAAGATTCTCCAAGAACCAGAGATGTTTACGCATCTCAACAGTATATTAATTACTTTAAAAAACATGAGCCTATTGGCTGCAGGGATATTTCAACTATGAATTTCCTAAAAGCCAGAGGTGTTGACGCTTTCTTTTCAAGATGCTTGACACTTACAGTTCAAAAAAGGGATGCATCCAAAATAGAAAAAGCAAACAAAGTGTTTTTTATAGATGCTCCAGATTGGCTTTATCCAGGAGACAATACAGGGGAAGTTTTTAATACTATATATAACAATGCTGTTTTTCTATCGCAAGTGGTTGATGAAAACCCTGCAATTATTCCTGATAGCAAAAAACGAATACAGGCGGATAATTTGCTGTCCACGCTGAGTAATGAAGCAAAGCTTGTTGTAACTTCACGACTGCATATCACCGCACCTTGTATCGCACTAGGTATTCCAGTAGTTTGTATTCCTCGTTTGGTCACCCCTTCAAGATACGAGGCGATACAAGGACTTATCCCTCTTTATTACTTTCCTTCAGAAGTAGCTGAGAATGATTATGAAGAAACCAGAAATAATTTTATTCGTACAGGAATAAACTGGAATCCGCTTCCCCAAGACATAGAAGCGTTGAAAATTGATATTGTTTCTGCACTAAAAAATAAAATGCGCGAGGTTCAGGAAAAATACAACCACTTATAACTTCTTTGCCAGCCAGAAGCTCAAAGATGACTCATAGCAAACGGAATCGTAGGAATACCGTTTCAACCCTTCACACCACCCCGAAAACCTTGATCCCCTCATCCGGGAACTTCTTCTTCACTTCGACTAAGGCTTCCTCGATCCTGCGCCCTTCATCCGGTTCGCACCAGATGACAAGGGCAAAGTTTTCTTCGGGCCAGATGGCATCGCCCATGCGGGGACCGCAGTTGCCAACGCCTAGGATGTTGGGGAACTTGGTGTAGAACTTGCCTACTCCTGCAAACTTCAGGGCTTCAAGGACGTTTTCCTCGACAGATTGGTTTGCAATGATTTCAACACGTATCATAGTTTTTGCTCCTCATTGTTTGTGCCGTCAGTGGTATAGGAAGTTGCTTGCCCGGCGTACTCAACGGCGGACAGGCTGCCTTGTGCGGCATAGCTTGAGTCCTTGCGGCTTAAGCCTTGGGCAATGCGCTCGCGACGCGCGGCAGCTTTTGCCATGCGTTCATCGGAGCGGCGGTGCATGATGTAGTACAAGGTGGGCATCAGGAACAGGGTCATCAGCGTGCCGACAGAAAGACCGCCAAGAACGGTTTTACCGATGGGGGCAACCAGCTCCGATCCTTCGCCGGGGAAGAACGCCATCGGGACAAGACCCAGCAGGGTAGAAACGGTGGTCATCAAAATCGGGCGCAAGCGGTTTCCGGCGGCTTCAACGCAGGCTTCGTGCAGCTTCATTCCCCGCTTACGAAGCAGGTTCGTGTAGTCAACAAGCACAATGCCGTTGTTGGTGATAATGCCGATAAGCACCAAAAGCCCTACCAAAGTAAGCATGTTAAAAATATCCCTGGTAATAAGGTAGATGGCGACAATTCCTATTATCGACAGCGGAATGGTAAAAACGATGATAAACGGCGCTTTGAACGACTCAAACAAGCTTGCCATGATGCCGAACACTAACAAGATTGCAACGATACAGATAAGCCCAAAGTTCATTCCGAGCTTCTGCATTTGAGTGTTCGCCCCATCAGAGGTAATGATAACACCGTCTTCATCGGGGATTTCCTCTTTAAGTATCTGCTGCACTTTAGGCTCGATAACGTTTGCCGCAACGCCGCGTTTTGCCGAGGCAGTTACCCGGATGATCCTGCTTTGATCTTCGCGGGCGATGGTAAGCGGTCCTGTTCCTTCCTGATAGTGTGCAAAGCTTGAAAGGGGAACGCGTCCGGCAATTTGGCTGTTCACAAAAATATGATCGAGCGCCGGTCTGGTACTTCGGTCGGCTTCCGCAAGGATCAGAAGCACGTCAAAGTCCCTTCCGCCGGATCTAAACCTTGTCGCAGTAACTCCGTCAACTGCCGCCCGAATCTCGTTTCCGACGGTAAAGGCGTTAAGACCCAAGGCATACATTTTTGCACGGTTAATGATGATCTCGATCTGGGGAAGACCGTCAAGGAGGCTTACCTCAGGTTCGGTTACCTCGCTTATCCGCTCGCGCAGAAGCTCGGCAATGCGTTCGGCAATTTGCTTACCGCGCACAAGATCATCGGTATGAATGGCAATATCGACAGCGCTACCGCCGCCCATAGCTCCACCGCCTCCGCCAAACATACTGGTAAAGGCAAAACTCACGCCGGGGAAGCTGTTAAAGTGCTGGCGCAGAATCTCCTGTATTTCGGAGGCGCTTTGCGTGCGCTCGGTAAACTTAGGCAGACGGATCATCAACGATCCTATGTGGCTGTCGCCACTGCCGCCAAAAAGGTTGGCGCTGCCGCCGGCATTGATCATCAGGGTTTTGTATCCCTGTATTTCACTCTTGACAATCATCTCGAACTGACGAAGCACTGCTTCTGTTTGGGCAAGCGGCGTTCCAATCGGGAGCGTTGCCGAAATCATCACGGTATCGTCATCCTGCGCAGGATTGGGATTCCAACCGACAACGGGGATGAGCATCAGGCTTCCGATAAAAACCGCAAGGGTAAAAATGATAAAGATGAGTTTTCGCCTGAGCACCTTGTCAACTGCGCGGCGGTAATTTTCATCAAGGCGCGTCAGGAAGCGGGCAAACACACCGTCAAGGCGGGCTAAACCACCCTTAAGGGGTTTTTGCTTGCGGGTAACCAGCGGAAGGTAATGGCTTGCAAGAACGGGCACAAGGAAGATCGCAGTAAACAGCGAAATGCCCAGAGAGATGACAACCGTAAAGGCAAGACCGGAAAACATTTCCCCCATCCATTCCAAAAGACCCTGGAACATAACAAGGGGCGCAAATACACAGATGGTCGTTACCGTAGAAGCCGTGATCGCCAAAAGCATTTCTTTCGTTCCAAGGACGGCAGCCGTTTTAAGCTTCGCCCCTTTCTCGCGGTAATGGTAGATGTTCTCCAAAATAACGATGGAGTTATCCACCAACATTCCTATTCCCAAAATAAGACCCGCCATCGTCATCAAGTTGAGGGTAAGCCCTGCGAAGTACATGGTCATCAATGTGATTGCCACGGAAACGGGAATGCTTAACCCAATGATAAGCGTGGGTTTCAGGGAGCGAAGGAAAAAGAACAGCACAAGAACGCAGAGCACCGCTCCGTACACTGCCGACGATGTTACCTGTTTTAGCGAGTTTTCGATGTAGTCGGTCGAGGTAAATATCTCGACAATTTCAACATCGGGCGGTAATTCGCCCTGGTGCATTCGATCAATTCTTGAACGAAGAGCGTTGGTTGCCTGTACTGAGTTCTTGCCGCTTTGCTTCTGTACCTGAAGCATGATCGCGGAATTGCCGTTTACCAGAACCGTGCTTGTTTCGTCCCGAAAGTGCTCAAACACGTTGGCGATGTCCCTAAGGTACACCCGCCCCGGAGGTTCAACCTGACCGTTTGCAAAACCGCCGCCAGCGTAGGAAATAACGGTGCTTGCAATTTCATCGATAGAAGTAAACTCACCCATCGTTGTCAAAATGAAGGACATATCGTTTTCGATAATGCGCCCCGCCGACATCTGCACGTTTTGCGCGGCAACCATTTGCTGTATCTGCGTAACCGTAAGCCCGTAAGCTTCAAGCCGGTTCTGCGGAATCTCAACTCTGATGATCCGCTGCCGTCCTCCGTTAATCGATGCAGTTGCAATGCCGGGAGTCTGCTCCATGCGGGGAACGATGATGTCCTCCGCAAGCTCGCGCAGCTCTTCAGGAGACCGGTTGCCACTTACCATAAGGAACATAATCGGGAACATCGAAAAGTCGATGCGGAAGATCATCGGCGCATCAGCACCAGTCGGCAGCAGCGTTCGGATACGTTCCAGTGCGTCACGGACGGAGTTTGAGGCATCCGCCAGATCTGTGCCGAAGGTAAACTGCAAGTTGACAAAACCAGAGTTTTGGCTTGAGTTCGACGTGATCTTTTCAAGACCCGAAATACCAGAAAGGACTGATTCCATCGGGCGCACCACAGAGCGCTCAACTTCCTCTGGGCTTGCCCCCGGATACCTCGTGATAACCATGATGTTGGGAAGGTTAACTTCGGGGTACAGATCCACCGCCAGGTTTGCCAGCGAGAAGATTCCCAGACCGATAAGTAAGACAAATATAATGACGACCGTAGTCGGTCGCGAGACAACCGTTTTTGCAAAACTCATATACCCTCCTAGTTACTGCCGACAGGCGGAAGGCGATCGATTATATTAACCCGCGAGCCGTCTTCAAGCAAGCTCTGCCCGCGGATGACAACTTCCTCGTTAGGCGCAAGTCCCTGGGTAATTTCAACAATACCGTCTATTGCAATGCCCGGTACAATAATCTTTCTGCGTACCACAGGCTCTGCTGGATTTTGCATATCAACGGCAAAGACAAATTGCTCGCCAAAACGGTTTATCACTGCAGAAGCGGGAATTTTTACCACGTTATCCTTCTCTTCGACAATGATCCTGACCGTTGCAAACATTCCGGATTTAAGCTTTCTACTCGGATCCTGCACACCAACGCGGATTCCCATTGAACGGGATGCAGGATCAAGGGTTGGACTTAGTTCGGTAATGCGCCCCTGAAAAACTTCCCCGGGCCATGCCATCAGGATAATTTCAGCACGCTGTCGCAAGGCAATTTGCGAGATAAAGCGCTCGGCTATACGGAGTTGAATTTCAAGATCTTCGCTGTCGGCAATGCGCGCTAAAGGTACAGCCTGATTTATGGTCATGCCTAGCTGCGCAGGAAGGGCAACTACCGTACCTGAAACAGGCGCGCGCACGAGGCTTGGGACAAATTCCATTCCCGGGCGCGATGGATCAATTTCAACCACCGGATCGTTTCGGCGCACGCGGCTGCCTACTCCGACAAACACCCTGCTTACTTTGCCTGCTACATCGGAAAAGGTATCAACGGTGGAAGTGTTGACAATATCGCCTGAAACGGCAAGGTAATCGCGAATCGATCCTTGAGCTGCGACAATGGTATTTACCGCGTGAACGGTAACCGGCACTGCATCACCTGAAACCGCCGCATCCTTGCGCGAACACGAGGTAATACTTATGGTAAGGACAGCTGCCAAAATCATCGTTGTGGCAATCGTTTTCATCGTGTTAATTGTGTTTGTTTTCATGTTCATCTTTATGTTCATTCTACTCTGCTCCTGCCGCCATTTAATGGTTCATTTGAAATGAGTGTGCCAAACGGAACTCCAATAGCGTATTCCAAATCCAGTAAATCGTTGAGAAAATTAAATTGCTCGCTTAAAAGCTGAAGCTTTGCCTGATTTAAGGCAAGGGCTGAACTTTGCACCGTCTGAAAATCCTGCAAGCCCGCACGGAAAGCTTCCTCCGTTAGCCGATAAGATTCCTCGGCAAGGGAAACCGTTGCCTGCTGAGCTTCAACGGTATTCAACTTATTCTGCAGAGAGTTGATCTTGGTAAAGACTTCAAGCTCCGTTTCACGCATAGTTCGTGCAAGAGCTAAACCCTGCATCCGCAGCGCGGCACTTGTATCCTGCAACAACTGCCCTTCCTTCGTAAAAGGAAGAAGCGCATTCAAACTGATCCCTAAAGTAAACGAAAAACTTCCGCGCTCGATCCATTCTTTATCGCCAAACCACGCGTCTTTTAAGGGATCTCCTGAAAACACGGGGTTAAGCGACCAGTCAAACCGGAGAAACGGTGTGTAACTTTGCATCCGCTGCGCCTTAAGCTGGGATTGAAGCGTCCTAATGGCAGCTTGCAGTTCCAGGATGCTGGGATTATCCGATGCGGCACGGGCAAGAAGATCTTCGATGCTGGACGGAATTGGCAGCAGTTCAAGGGAAAGCTCCTCAAGCTCAAACTCTGTCTCTGAGGGCAAGCCGAGCAAAAGGGCAAACGTCCCTTTAAGGCTTCGAACGTTGTTTTGCAGATCGCGAACCGCCGGACGAAGATTTTCAACAGCAACCTGCGCCTGAATCCAGACAAGCCGCGGCGCAAGTCCCGCCCTGAAACTTGCCTCAGCAAGCTCCGCCTGGCGCTGGGTGTTCCGGTACGTTTCATCAAGAAGTGCGGCATTGGCGGTTAAAAGCAGGATACTATTGTACATTTTCCGCACGCCCTGCTCCATTTGAAGCTTTGCATTCTCAAAACCAAGCCGCCCCGCATCATAATCAAGCTGAATTGAGCGAATTCCTTCAACAAGGGCAAAACTCAAGGTAAGATCCGCCGACAACGTTCCCAGCGCAGTCCAATTTGGCAGCGTTGTTGAGGGAATATCGATTCCAAGACTGGGAATACTCATCCCTTGAATTACGGAAGCTTCGTGGGCGCGCGCAAGCGTTCCCCGCGCCGCTACATTGGGCAGGAACTGATTCCACACAAGGTCTGATTTGCGCCGCTTGATGTCCAGATTGATCCGCGCCGCTTCCAAACCAAGGTTATGGTTAATTGCCCGTTCAACCGCTTGTGTTGGATTAAGACGTAAGACTTCCGTTGCCTCGCTGGCAGGAGCTTGGGCATAAGCTGGAAATGAACAGTACAGAACAATGCCTGCAAGCGCGCACACCTTAAGCGAACGGATCATACGCAGACTCCTTTTGTATATGCTGGGACATGTAAGGCAACTTAGTCAGTTGTTTTACACGTTCAGCAAAAGACATGGTATTTTGCCGCTCCATAAAAAATACAGAGTGGGTAATTGCTATCTATAGGCAAAGTAAGAAAATTCACTTTTTAACACTCTCCTTGTGTTCGTTTACTGAAGATACTGCTTAAGGAAGCTGTCAACAACCTGGAGGAGCCGAAGAACTTGTATAACAACCAGTATATCGTAATAAACTCACTTTCCCCGTAAAGGTAACATAAATTCAATAAAGATACAATGGGCACTTTGGTGCGCTAAAACTTTTTGAATGCCTTAAAAAATAGCCGGACAGAGTATCCGCCCGGCACGTAAACATCTTCTATCGTATAGAAGAAAGCGGCTACTTCTTTTTACCTTTGCTAGCGAGGGCAGCTTTCGGTGCTTTAGCTCCCGCAGCTTTCTTTGCAACAGGCGCAGGCGGATCCGCCCTGTCAAGCGCGCTTCCGGGAAACTTTCCGGTTTGACACTTGTTGTCATCCGAAAACCAAATGGTCGTAACCATTTTTGCCTTTTCGTCGATGGACTGGGCGATCATTAGCGGTCCCTTGGAAATACCTGAGGCAATAACCACATCCCCGACAAGCCGTTCAGTAACTCGTACACTCATAAAATACTCCTCCGTGTGTAATAACGTTGGAGTATCCTACAATAAATGATAAAGACAATCAACAGATTTTGCTCGTAAATTGCAAAAGTATGGGCAAAAGATCGCCGCCAATGCATCGCCTGAGCGAAAGGCAACAGCGGCTTTCCTTTATTGGACTTGTTTATTTTTCAAAGTGAAGCTTGCAGTCGGATTTTGCTTTGGCAATGGTATCACCAAGCTCAAAGGTAAGCCCCATGGCTTCGGCAATGCCGCGATCGCCGTCCATCGCCATATCGCAGAGCAGTTCGCAGGTTTTATCATCAAAGCCGAGTTTCTGCCATGCACTTACTAACGCACAGTAGTGGAAATCTACGTTAAGGGAATCCTTTTCGGCAACGATAGGGCGCATATCAAACGTACCAATCGTGGTATCATTTAAAAACGCCTTCTTAAATTCCGCACAGTCATTGGGATCGGCGCAACGCTTCTTGATATTCTCACCATGGAAATGACCGCAGCGTTTAATGGCGCGCCGGGTAATGCCTTCTGCATCAACACCCGCTTTCTTCATTTCGTCATACATAAGTCCCATCCACGTTGCACGGTGCTCAATTTGCGCACGGTTCACCTGGACAATCTCATTAACATCATTCGGCACATTCTTAATCTTGGACATACGTTTCTCCTTAGGTACAAGTTTTCGGATACTTTTGTCATGCTAGCACCGTATATACAGGGTGTCAAGCTTTTCGCAGACCACAAGCGCACAGGGCTTGCCACTATCCGCATAATAACCATATTCTGTTTACACGAGAAAACCTCGTGGGGAAACAATGCCATTGGCAAACGGTAAACGATTAAGCATGAACGGTGAACAATAAACGATGAACAAGTACGACATACTGAAAGAAACTTTTGGCTACACGGCGTTTCGCGCTGGACAAGGGGAAGTGATCGATGCGATTCTTTCTGGCAGCGACGTCCTTGCGGTAATGCCAACCGGAGCGGGAAAATCACTTTGCTACCAAATACCAGCGCTCTTGCTGCCGGGAATGACCATCGTAATTTCGCCGCTGATTTCGCTCATGAAAGATCAGGTAAGCGCGCTGCAGGAAGCGGGTTGTCAGGCGGCGTTTTTGAACAGCTCGCTCAGCTCCTTTGAATACCGCCAAACAATGGATGCAATACGGGACAACGAAATCAAGCTCCTGTACATTGCGCCTGAACGGCTGGAAAAATTATCCGCATTCACCGAACAAATACACATACCAATGGTCGTCATTGATGAGGCGCATTGCGTGTCGCAATGGGGGCACGATTTTAGAACCAGCTATGTGTACATCGCCGATTTCATTCGGGGGATAAATCCCAAGCAACGTCCAATTACTGCGGCATTTACCGCAACTGCAACGGTAAAGGTGCGAAGTGATATTGAAACGCTCCTTGCATTAAAAAAACCATTTTGCATTACCACGGGTTTTGATCGTCCCAACCTTTATTTCGAGGTACAGAAACCTGCAAAAAAAATGCCAGCGCTTCTTGAATGCCTTGAACGCAGAAAAAACTCAAGCGGCATTATTTACTGTGCAACGCGCAAAGCTGTTGAGGAAGTTTCTGCGCTTCTCGATAATTATGATTTCTCGGTAAC
>Ga0131853_10022143_pt1 | contig 11507 bp, 10 predicted proteins | sample TergutLab28metaG_FD_92764 | JGI IMG/M metagenome (GOLD analysis project Ga0131853, IMG submission 92764) | Labiotermes labralis P1 segment gut microbial communities from Petit-Saut dam, French Guiana - Lab288 P1 (version 2) (version 2) | ecosystem: Host-associated > Arthropoda: Insects >...
CCTCACCCATACGCGCCACATGCCCAACCCATCTCATTCTTCTCGATTTTATCACCCGCACAATATTGGGTGAGGAGTACAAATCATTTAGCTCCTCGTTATGCAGTCTCCTCCATTCCCCCGAAATAATTCAAACTAATTATCACAAATTATGCATAGGTTTTAAGAGACTTAAAGAGTCTTTGAGTAGGAATACGCCTGCCACCCTTGCAATTAAAATGATAATTGTGTCTTTAATTCACATCTTCACATAATAACAACACTTACTTTAATTAGCACGTAATCTTGAATGATAGTTTAACTGTTAATCTCAAGAATAATTTCTTCAAATAACTGAATCTGGACTTAGTGTTAATTTCTCACGTTGATTTGGTCCAGAAAGGAAGTGGTACTTAGGTTTCTGGGCTGGAGTGGGCTACTTCCGTAAGGATATTACAATCGATTTTAAATGGACTTTTGGACGTTTACGTCGCAAATTCGCATGTTTGTTTATAAGAGTTTTTTGCAGGACGCACATACTTGTTAGAAGTTGTTATTAGACGATTGACGATGTGGGATGGGAGGCCTCAGGTAGTACTTGCGGGGCTACATAAACGATGAAGGGTATATTTAGCTGACGGAATCAGAGCACCGTACATTTCTTTGGAACGAGATTAGCTGGCTATATCTGAGCGTCACTCGACAAAGTACGTACACAGAGAAACCGGTGTGCCAAACCACGTGGTACGTTATAGTATACACAGAGTTGTTCGAAATGATTGTCGGTGTTTTAACAACTTGTCGTACACAATACACCTGAGATAGGAGTAAATGTTTTTTTTCTATTTAATAGAACAACACTCCAAGATTTTGTTACATACCTTACAGGTGCTCTATATGTACACACTTTGTGATTCTACAAACATCAACACGATAATCGAGTTCCTTCCAAACTGTTTGTAGCATGTCAGCCGTGATGGTTTCAGTGGCTGTTCTGATTCGTACCTTCAGTTCCGGGATACTTGCGGGAAGAGGAGGAACATAAACCTGATCCTTGACGTAACCCCATAGAAAGGAAACACGTTGGGTTGCATCTGGAGAACGGGGTGGCAGTTGTTAAAACCCCGACATTCATTTCGAATAACCCTGTATAATGTTTCCACATTCAGAACTTTCCTCATATGTGTGTGTGTGTGTATATATATATATATAATATTAGCGTTTGCTGTGTTTTTGTGTCACTTGACACGTTATTTTTTTATAATGACGTTCAGTGACAACTAGAAGTTACTCCACTTTTTTTCTGTTATGGTTTTAATGATTTATTTTAATAATGACTCTCTGTGTTCCAGAAGTAAAACGCATAAGTTTTAGAGTGTTATTTAGGAGCGTAAATGAAAGATTTTGTGTGTTATCTCAGAGAAATTTCGGTACAATTTCTGCAAGATGTGACACCGAACGTATTACATGTACGTCACTCCAAAAGTTGGAGGCTCGTCCTGTTGGTCTGTTGCTGTGTGTGACAAGAGCGCTGAAAGTGTGCCCTGTATTGGGCTGTTTTGAAAATACGTTACCTTAATAACCCCTGCGTTTGACAAGGTTCTTCTATGTACGACGTAATTTTTAGGCGTCCTTTACCAAGTAAAAAGGCGTCCTATGTGGAAACATCTGTCCACCCGTCCGTCCTAGTATCAGTGACTAAAGCGCTTGTCGGATTTTCATGAAAATCTATATAGGAGTTACTTTAAGACGATATCGACTAAATTTGAATTTCGTAAGTGTAGTTTTAAGGACCAACATACTTGTCGTGAGGGCATTACAGAATTTCTACTTACTTGCTATATTTAACATTTTTTTGTTAGATTCGCCGAAGATCTCCAGTCAATGCACTTAAATACTGCGAGTTTCTTGAAAAGAGATGCTGTGAGAGCCACACTGAATTTAAGGACGGAAGGGAAATTTGGCCCCTCTTAGGGTCGTTAGCAAAATTGTGAAAAGTGGTTATTAATTTCATTACGTCTGTCCGTATGGAACACCTGGACGGATTTTCATTAAATTTGACGTTAGAGTATTTTTCGAAAAACTTTAGAGAAAATACAAATTTCTTTAAAATCTTAGTAAAGTCCTCATAAATCGGCGTTTAACGTAGCCAGTACATTCAGAATAATGTATTGGAAACGTGAATTGAAGTCATATTTGACGGTTTATAACTGTACTTCCGGTGTATTTCGCATAAATCTACGAATAGCTTCATGTGGAGGTTTATTCCGGAAACAAATTGATGGCTTCTTAGCCGTTTCAGTAAGTAGTGTTTCTACTGGTGTCGACGTTTTGTTACTCTGTTAAGAAAAGCCAGCCACCCAGCCCACTCCTGACTTACCTGGACATATGCCACGCCTTAACGTGCTGTTTGTCTAAGATTTATGTTCACAATATATCTTTTCATTTAGTGGTCTCTTGGATCCACGTTTTCTACCAAATTCCTTTATCGTTTAAAACTTCTCCTCGCGTGCTGCTTACTCAGTCCATCTTATCGTCCTTCGTATAACCACCCTAATGAAACTCGAAGAGAGAGAACAAATATGAAGATTTCATTGTGCAGCCGTCTCCATTCTACTATTACTGCCTGCCTGTTATGTCCAAACAGCGTTTTATTAAGCCTGTACAGCTGTAATATGCTTCAGTCGGAAGCCATGATTCCCCAATTAGTATCTCCTATTTTCGAAGCTATTGGTTCCTATACTGTAGGCCTGACACATGTCAGTCTCCTTCAATTTCTAATCATGTTAATCTGCACAGTTTTATTGTGTGTTGATGTCAGTGTATCTTATCCAATTCAAGTCCCTGTTCGGCTAATTCAGAGTCTTGAATACCGCAAAACAGGCCTAAGTGTTATTTGTTACATTTGCACTAAATTGTGCCCTTCTTTGTTTCAGGTGAGCCATAGCAGCTGACCAAACTGCAACAGCTTTCTCATAATGCAGTCCGTATCCGTGAGTCACAGCTGTTCCGTACGAACTGGAACTTTTGTGTTGAATAATGGCACACGTATATTCAACAGATAACTTACTAACCACTTCGGTTCTGAAGTTCAGGGAAGGATTGCACGGATTTATATATTTCCTTCAAATTATGATTATATCTGTGTCTCCAGCTAATAATTTTTACTCAGCAGAAAGCAGAAAACGTATGTATAAATCGTGATCCCCCACCCCCCACCACTGCTGCTACCCGCGTATGACATTCAGAGGACCGTGCATCGTGATATATTCCTATAATAAAACCAACGAGATGCACTAATTTCTCAAATTTATTTTTGGATTATAACCCTGCATGTTTCGGACAGAAAACCTGTCCGAAACATGCAGGGCTATAATCCAAAAATAAATTTGAGAAATTAGTGTATCTCGTTGGTTTTATTACAAGAATGCTACCCGCGTGTTTGATCAAAGTTCCTTTTACTGTATCTATCTTTTAAGAAAATTAACTTGCAAGTGATTCATTTACGGATATAAAAATCTGAAGCTTGTAGCAACTACACCCCTCCACTTCATATTTTGCAACCCGTTGTGTTTTATTTCAAAAAGAATGCTACTTTTTTCCCTTTTCCACAACTTTAATCAACTCTACATAATAATTTGCCAGTTCATGTAAGGTTACGTGTTGCAGCCGTTACAAGCTCATCTGTAGACCGCTCTATTTTACGAAGATATGAATTGTATTGTAGTTATGTGAATCAGTATCATCAGACTGCGGTCTCAATCTTACAGTTATGGATATATATATATATATATATATATATATATATATATGTGTTATTAAGACAGAAGTCTTATAATTGTGAAAAAGGTTAAAACATTCGTAAGACTTAAGAGAACTATTTATCTCAGTAATTAACCAACTTGATGCACAAAAGTTTTGTTTTACAATAAGTTTATTTCATGCCTCTGCAGTGCAATTCTGACCTCCTGCTGATAAGCACGTGTGCTCGAAACATGTAGAGGCGTGAAATAAATTTATTGTAAAACAAAAATTTTGTGCATCAAGTTGGTTAATTACTGAGATAAATATAATGAGAAGCACGGTCAGCAAAACGTCAAAATTCCCAGAACTGTCTTCATAGGTTACTGCAACGTGTGTAACAAGGCAGTATATAGTTACGTTTGAGATCTGAAGTGGATAATATAAGTACATGCCAATATGGAAGCAGCATAAATCATATGAAAGTATTAGTACCCGTACGTGACATTCACGTACTGTTTATAGCTGACGTTAAACAATTCGCTTGTATGTTGAAGAAACGTTTCCTCAATCTTCAGCCCATGGATGTAACCGTTAAACCTTAGTAAGACGTAACCTTACAAGACGTGACATATTGCGGTCTATAGTTAATAAAATTTGTGCAATAGGAACCAATTAAAAGTTTCCTTCTTGATATACAGCTTCGTTGAAACATGCAGCAGTCACTTACAGACTGTTCGCTAAATTACGCACCCACATATTCCACGTAAAACGTTTTCCTCATTCAGTTTAATGAAGCATAATTTGAATGCACAATATATTTGCATGCTCCGTGACATTCCTTTCAAATAGAACGTTAAGACCTAGTTAGAACTTCTGTTTGGGAAGCACAGTATCTTGGGTAGTTGAAAGTTTGCGCAGTATCAAGGAAGTACAATGACAAATATACTGAATAAAACACTGATGTGCGTCTTTCGTCTTGAAAGAAACGAGAGAGTGAAGTGAAATGAAATAAGCAGTAGCGGGAAAGAGGATGAGATGAAGAAGAAGGGAAACGAAATTGCTTGGCAGTCTGTGTGAACTTTATCAGAGTAGAGGGTGGAAAGAATATAAAGCCCAGTAATCTGTTTAACTCACCCCGAAACTATGTCGACACTACAGGCTGGCGGAATTGATGTGTCCGCGCAACTAATATATTCCCCTATCACCATAACGGAACGTACCCCTACATCCGCCCCCCCCCCCCATAATAAGATTGCTGTACTGGAAATGGATTGAAAGGCGCAAAGGAGCACTCTCATTGAATGAAAATTGGCAGAAGTGAAGTTTCAAAAGGAAAAAGAGTAGAGTGCATTTAAATTCAAATGTGACCACCTCTGATCAAATCCGTCTGCTAAGAGATCGTTCTAATAAAAAAGTGCTCTTCCTGTTGATTCGCTTAGAATCGATCTAACTCTACGACTGAACTAATGTCGATTTTTCACACTCTTGCTTCATTTGCTTTTCGTATTGCAGACATAAGTGTAATCCTGCATTCCGGTTTTAAAGTAGGGGAACCCCTTAATAAATCCGTTGTGTCTGTCTGTCTGTCTGCCTGTACCCGCCGTAACGTTATGCGTTTCATTGTCTACGCAAAGCCCCATGACGTAACACCCGTCTTTAGAATGTGACTTCTCACAATGACTTTACGTGCCATTGCCGATGATGGCATGTTTCGGTTTTAAATTTCAAACTTGATCTATACATCAAATTAAAACGTGTTAAGTTATTCCTTCAGTCCAGCTTTCCTCCATAACTCTCGAAGGATGGACAAATACACACTTTGGAAGTCTCATCTGGGTGAAAATTTATATTACGGACCGTAAGAATGTGATGCCGTTTAGTTTGGTAGATAGATGCTATATTTTACACTGTGTGCAAAGTGTCGTCATTCGCTATTTTTTGCTCACTAAAAGGGTAAAATTAAACTGATGAGAACATGCTTTCTGTGCGGACGAAACTCCAAAATTTAAAACTTTAAACCATTTTATTGGCTTTCACAAACTTGCTGTAAGAATTCTAATATTAAACAATACGACAACATGGTGTTTTTTTAATCGCCTGTAGTTTGTAGTAATAAAATATCAGACTTTCGAACTTGGGACGCAGAATTGATACTCGCGTCACTGGACTGTAGAAAGTTGAGTATGTACTTCAGTGATCGTTGACAGTATCTAATTTTTGTCAGGATAATGCTACTGAAGCAAGTAAATCAAGATGGCGGCCGTAGTGACATGTTCTTTAACTTTGACTTTTATGACGATAATTTATTCAATGTAGGAGCTGGGGATCTGCAATTTGGTGTAAGGAAAGAGCTCAAACGTGCTGTTCGTTATGTGTATCCATTAGTACTGTGAGTCAGCGTGTAAACATATAGTGAGGATGGGCATATTTGAGGTTAGGTGAGACAAATTTAATGTCTTCCAGATCTTCCCTTAAGAAATAGTTGTCACGAAGGTATAACGGAACATTTTTATGTTTTTCATTATTTATTTATTTATTTTTGACGTTCAGGTGATCGTGCATTGTGATAAATTCTTATAATAAAACCAACTAGATGCACTAATTTCTCAAATTTATTTTTGGAAATTTTTGCTGACAGCTTGCGAGCAAACAGTCAGCAAACCTGTGTGACATATACCATCGCTGTGTTTACAGTGAAAACTCCTGATGGTGGACAGAAGAACTGTTCGAAACATGTAGAGTTTTATTCCAAAAATAAATTTGAGAAATTAGTGCATCTAGTTGGTTTTATTATAAGAATATTTGTGTGTGTGTGTGTGTGTGTTTTTTTTGCACCTTTCATTGTGATACAATTATGCAACATAAACCTACGAAACCCACACTTTTCAAATTAATAATTTACTTTGAAAAGTGTGTATTTCGTTTGTTTATGTTTCACAATTATAACGGAACAGTAATAATAACACAAACGGATATCTCAATATAAACCTGTGCAACAGTAAGTTGGCCCTCATGAGCTCAGCTTGACATACCTTATGTGTACAACAAAATATTGAAGATATTGATTACAATATGTTAGGTGGGGGGGGCAGGACAATGACCTGAACCTTTCTCGTGTCGCGATTTACTTTTTTTAACCCACAATTGACTGCACAACAACTAATCTACGCTGTACCCAACCCAACTCATAGTACCCACGGGAAAACAGTTTTTATTTCAAATTAATAAACTGAAAAGCAATGTGGTGTGTTCTGTTGCGCCTCGCACCCCCTCTTCCTCGCCTTAAGTATCGACAAATCGACCAACCAACCTACAGAATGTGCGGTCAAATGAAGGGGTGAACATTGATTGGTGGAGTGTGAGAACAAATTGCTCGCGGGGTTCATTTATCCTAAGGGATAGGAAGTAAAGTGAGACGGATAAAATTATTCGATGGACATCACCATTTGTAAGCACAATATTTACGAGATCCAATCGTGATGAGTGACTGAAGACGTACAGCATTGGCGGACATACAGAGCGCACGTAGGACACAATACACTCAAGATTTTGGTAAAAAATCTTTTGTTTCATACTCGTATAGGGAGGTCAATAATAAAACTGATGACAAGAGATGGGTTTTCAGAGTGTGGAGTGGGCTCAACAAGTGCGGGATACTTTCCGATGGCTGGCTTTTGTGAAAGCGGTAATGAATCCTGGGTACTGATAAATATAACTTATACCTTTTTTTTCAAATGAAGCCAAATAGGTGCACACTACTTCTTAGTACATGTTTCGGGCAACAGAGTGAAAAATACCAGTGTCGCATAGATACAGTAATTTCTCCTGATGATGGGCACATAGTTGCCCGAAACATGTAGAAAAGTTGAAATAAATGTACTAAGAAGTAGTTTGCACCTAGTTGGCTTCATCTGAAAAAATTATACAAGAATGCACGGTCAACAAAACATAAAATTACTTATAACTGTCAAACACAAACGTGATTAGTGAATAAACCCCGTTACATTAATTCTAGCCACGTACATTGCGACTTAATCGAATATAATCCGAAGATGTAAAAGTGTAAAACTGCCTAAACACAAAATAAAGTACGCCAATTTATTGAAAATATGATCTCATTCCCCATAGTCGACCTTTTTATTGACACACGTTTTTTGTAATAAACGTAAGTGTCTGACGGCGTTCTATTTGTCAGTACACAAAATATAACGGTATGTCCAACACTATGAAATGTGAATCCTCACTAGTCTCGCCGAAACAGTGCTTTTATGAAATTAGTAAAAAGTACGTCGAGATGTGAGGGGACTTCCAGGGGCTTGGCAACGACATTTAAATGAATACGATGCTTAAAATTCGTATCAGAGAACATATTCTCGTCGGTGCCTGTCCCCTGGAATTCTGCCGTCCCGAGAATTATTCCAAGCCTGTGTGTGTGGAAACGTAATAAGAGAGAAGGCTGTAATTACATGCGGCCCGGCTGTTGTAAACCCCCCCATCACATTCCGTGTTTGGAAAATCCTCCAACTTCTGCGCCATTTAAATGAATATAAATACAGATATTCTTGGCAGATTTAACAACAGAAATAAGAGGGTATGGTAACGAAAAGACACACACAAAGCAGAAGAAAATTAAAGAGGGAATTAGTATAGTGACCGAAATAGCCACATACATACAAAATGTTTTTATTCCATTTCGTTTCTTGCTTGTCTTCTTCGAAATATGTTAATGGGAATTTTGATGTAGAAACTGGAAGATATTTTCATCGTGTTTCTGTAAATCGAAAGTACATAGTCTTTAATTCAGTTGGCCATTTTGGTGATTGAATCTTTTTAGACTCATCGTACTTTCATATTAGACCAATCTCGGGCAAGCAGACTTTTGCTTCTCTCTGTTCTGTGAATGCTGGCACAATATGTTGAAATACACATGTGAAGACGTTGCGAACTTCTTGCCGTTTTATTTCTTCTCCAAAGCGGTGCGATAGAATTATTAGAATCAGAAGAGTAAAATATAAGGGAAAAAAATCAGAATGCGAAGATCCGAATGCCCTCCCCACCCCTCGTCTTCCCCTTATTACGTTTACGTATCATTCCTGTATTGTTTTATTATAGCCCTAATAAAATTTGACAAAAATAAGAACTATGACACAATAGTATAAACAACCAACTAGATGCAACAATAACAATTTATTAGTAATTTCAATCAGCTCAACATGTTTCGGGCATTAATTTCGCCCATCCTCAGGGGCACTAGACTGTGTTTACAGCTTGTGGTATAATGCACCGAAGAAGCTGAGGTGGAACGAAAGTTCCACTTCAACCTTGTCACCAGCAGGCAACTTCTTCGGTGCATTATACCACAAGCTGTAAACACAGTCTAGTGCTCCTGAGGATGGGCGAAATTAATGCCCGAAACATGTTGAGCTGATTGAAATTGTTAATAAATTGTTATTGTTGCATCTAGTTGGTTTTTTATACTATTGTATCAGTGATGCACGGTCACACAAATATAAAGAAATAAGAACTATAACATTCTTATATATTTTACTCTAATCCTAAGGCACAGTCATATTTTAAATAGCCTCAATTTTTCGAGTTGTCCTCTTGACTTGTATCTAAGGACAAATTTTGGAAGGTCCTCATTGACGACTGCACGAAAATGAGTTAACGTTTCTTCTGTAAAGACTTTTTCCCGCGTTTCCAAGACAAACATGCAACTTGTTTGGCGTTTGTTCCTCCTGATACTGTGTTTAATCTACTTTTACATTCGAGCAATTTTCAATGTAATTTTCTTTAATTTTGCTGACATATTTACTTATACAAAATAAGCCTAAAGTCTTGGACGAAGATGTGTTATTAAAATAACACATGAATATTCCATTCCTCTGGGATATTTTGTCGCACTCTGCGGTTATTTGTTCCCGAAGACACGGGTTAACATTCCAGAAAACTTGAACGTTTAACAACACCGCTGTGAGAACCTCAAATCTTGCAAACTGGCACATGCTTTCGACATTCGTTATTATCTCACTTTAGTTAAAGGAACACGATCAGGGAGTTCGATCTGCTTCTATCGTTATGTAAATAAGATATACATGCTCGGTTCCGTCTGTTAGATGGATATAAAATTTCCCCCCGCAGAACGAAGACTATAGATTATAGGAATAGAGATAAACTGCCTCCATCCGAGGGGCCAAACAGAGCAAACTTCATTCTGTTGCATGATAAAGGAAGCAGAGCCACGTTACGAAGCGTCTCATTTCTTTAAACAAATCGAGATGATATAAAAGTGTCAAAAAATGTGCTTATTTCATATTAGTTCGTTTTTAATGCAAGTTTCATCGTCACAGATATCCAATTAAAATACATCAATGTTTAAAATACGAGTATCCTTCTTTATCAGTGGGCATTTGTTGGTACACCACATTATTGTAAGTATTCCTTAATGCTCGTATGTGGAACATATGAAGTTCATTAATGCCTAACAGGCAAAATCAGTTCATCTATATACATATTTTAACTGCGTACATTTGTTAATTTACTACATGTGTAGATGTTTCTTAATTCATGGATATGTTACACGTACATTTTGTTCAAATTAAGGGTTTTCTTTACGAACATTTCCAAGTCCTGTTCCATCCACGCATGGTGTGTGAAATTCTGCAAGCCGTGAATGTGTGTTACCACATCATTGAACCCAAACCAACCAGATGGAATATTTGGCTACCCGAATAAAGTGTTCATTATCCGGATGCATCGAAGCACCAAATCTGTTGCCAAACGGGCTCCGAGCGACAGCTCCGCCCCACCCAACGATCTGACAGCGCTGTCGTGATCCGCCTAGTTCTAACAATCGCCGTTAGCTCTGTACGGTCTGTAATTTCAGTTAACAGTTATTTCCGTTCGAAGAGATTCGCTGCATTAACGCGTATCATTTATGTAATGATGACAGGTTCCCCAAATTCAAAACTACTGCATTCGCAGCCCCCTGAAATGTAATAGTTTTGGTGGAGTTAAATATTAATGCACAACGGTTATGTCTTTGTTTGTGAAGCTGTCGTCTTCGGCACATTGGGAACTCATAGTTGAAAAATGCGTCTATTTAGCACCCCATCTTTGTCTCTGTGTCGCTCTGTCCTTCTGTCTGTGTGTTTGTTTGTCCATCCGCATTTAGCAGCTAGATAGCTGTTGAACGGACTGGGACAGCGGTGGAGGGGTAGGCCTGTTTTCAGATAATGGGTTTCTTCTAAGTGTGCAGAAAAAGTTTGTCAGCTGAAGGAACAGCGAGAGATCACAACCGTAATAATTTCTGCTGTGTACTCTATAGTATTCATAAAGATTGTTAGTGGAAACTTTTGTCTATTTAGGTGTTATCATATGAACATTTGAAGCCATGTAGACAGCCTTGAATAATTTGGCGTTTAAACGCCCATCACACCACCACGACGACCACCACCAAAGTTGTCCGTATCATTGTCCTTTACTTTCCTTCTGCTTCTTTCTTCTGCACTTCATGGCATAGAAGATATTCCAGCTCCAACTTGAGGTTTCCCTCTTTCTTGGACATATGTCTCCTCCTTCTCCTCTTCCTCCTCCTTTGCCCACTGTTCCAGATCTAAGAACAGAGCCTTGTATTCATTCGTTTCAACTCTTGTTTAGTGTGTTTGAATAAAGGTTGACCAACTAGATGACACTTGCTTTATTATCTACTGCTCAACATGTTTCAGACGTTAATACGTCCATCTTCAGGAGCTTGCGACTATTTGTTGCGTTGTGTAGGCTGA
>Ga0131853_10022144_pt1 | contig 11507 bp, 6 predicted proteins | sample TergutLab28metaG_FD_92764 | JGI IMG/M metagenome (GOLD analysis project Ga0131853, IMG submission 92764) | Labiotermes labralis P1 segment gut microbial communities from Petit-Saut dam, French Guiana - Lab288 P1 (version 2) (version 2) | ecosystem: Host-associated > Arthropoda: Insects >...
CCCCCAGCCCCTTACCCATACCCCGACTCTAGGCCCCACCCCCGACACCCCCTCGCAGTGCGCACCCCGCAGCCCCGGACGCGCCTCCGCCGGGGCCCGGGTCCCCCAGAGCCGCGCGCTCAGCCACGACGGTGCCGCACTGTCCGCACGGCGGGGCACGCCCCACCAGGGGCGCGGGGAACTGCGCGCTCGGCCACGGCGGTGCTGCTCTGTCCGCACGGCGGGGTGGCCCCACCGGGGGCGCGGGGAACTGCGCGCTCAGCTCACCACCGGCTGGTGGTCCGGGGCGGAGCGGACTGCCCCTTCGGGGCGGTGGCGGAGTGCGGCGCCGCGCGGGTTGGTCGCGCAGTCCCCGCGCCCCTGGCGGGGCACGCCCTGCCCCGCGAGGCAACGTCGCCGGCAAACGGCCCGCGTGGGGCTGGTCGCGCGGTTCCCCGCGCCCCTGACGGGGCACGTCCAGCCCCGGCGGCAGCGTTGCCGTCGCACGGCTGGCGCGTGGGTGCGGCGCGATCGAACCGCGAAACCCGGCCCCGGTGACGGTCACCGGCACCCCTCGGCCAGCCGGCCGCCCGCTAGGGCAACCGCGCACCCAGCGGCCCTTCCTCGGCCCGGCCGGCCGCCAGGCCCGAGCGGTGAGCGGGATGTCTGGGAATCGACGGAGAAAGCTCCGGGCGGGCGGGGGAGAGGGGAGGGGGACACCTAGGATCGGGGGATGGATCTTCGAAGGGCGCTGCGGCGGCCGCGGTGGAGGCGGCGGGCAGCCTTGGTGGGTGCGCTCGCCGTCCTCGTGGCCGGGGGCGCGGTGGCCGCGGGGAACGCGGCGAGCGGTGACGGCCCGACGGTGCACCGCCGCGACGCGATGCTGACCGGCGCCGGCGGAGTCCGCCTGGACACCTCCTACTTCACGGCGGGCGGGGCCGGCCGCAGACCGGCCGTCCTGCTCGGCCACGGCTTCGGCGGCAGCAAGGACGAGGTCCGCGCCCAGGCGGAGGCCATGGCCCGGCACGGCTACGCGGTGCTGACCTGGTCGGCGCGCGGCTTCGGCCACTCGGGCGGCCGGATCGGCCTGAACGCGCCGGACGCCGAGGTCGCCGACGTCAGCAAGCTCGTCGACTGGCTCGCCACCCGCCCCGAGGTCCGCCTCGACGGGCCCGGCGATCCGCGCGTCGGCATCACCGGCGTGTCCTACGGCGGCGCGATCTCGCTGCTCGCCGCGGCGTACGACCACCGGATCGACGCGATCGCGCCCCGCGAGACGTACTGGAACCTCAGCGACGCGCTGTTCCCCGGCGGCGTCTACAAGAAGCTGTGGGCCGGCATCTTCTTCTCCGACGGCGCCACGCCGCTCTCGGGCGGCCTCGGGACGCAGGGCGGTACGGCGCCGAGCGCGCCGGCGTCGCCGTCGGGCACCGGCGCGGGCTCGGCCACCGGCGGGACCCCGTCCGACACCGCCACCGGCACCGCGGTGGATCCGGTGTGCGGCCGCTTCACCGCGTCGATCTGCGCCCTGTACAAGCGCGTCGCCGAAGCGGGCCGGCCCGACGCGGCCGCCGTCGCCCAGCTGGAGGCGCTGAGCCCGTCCGCCGTCGCCGGCCGGATCAAGGTGCCGGCCCTGATCGTGCAGGGCCAGACCGACTCGCTGTTCACCCTCGGCCAGGCCGACGCGATGGCCCGGAACCTGAAGGCCAACGGCGCCCCGGTGAAGGTCGACTGGATCGCCGGCGGCCACGACGGCGGCGACACCGAGGACAGCAGGGTCGACGGCCGGGTCACCGCCTGGTTCGACCACTACCTCAAGGGCGACCAGGGCACCGGGACCGGGCCCGGGTTCCGCGTCACCCGCACCGGTGGCCTCAACTCCACCGACGGCAGCGTCGTGCTGCGCGGCGCGAGCGGCGACAGCTACCCCGGCCTGGACGGCACCAGCACCCGGCGGTACGCGCTGACCGGCGGCGCCCAGCAGATCACCAGTCCCGCGGGCGGCGCGCCCCCGTCGATCTCCGCGGTGCCCGGTGCGGGCGCGCTCAGCCAGCTCTCCCAGCTCGGCGCCGGCCTCGCGCTCGACTTCCCCGGCCAGTTCGCCGCGTTCGACTCGGCGAAACTCCACCGGTCGGTCACCCTGACCGGCTCGCCGTCGGTGTCGGTGACGGTCGCCACCACCGCGCCGGACGCCGTGCTTTTCGCCAAGCTCTACGACGTCGCGCCCGGCGGCAAGGAGACGCTGCCGGCGTCCCTCGCCACCCCGGTGCGGGTCGCGGGCTCCGCGCGCGGCACCACCGTCCGGCTGCGCCTCCCGGCCGTGGACCACGCCTTCGCGGCCGGCCACCGGCTGCGCCTGGTGCTGTCCACCACCGACCTCGGCTACGCCTCGCCGGCGGTGCCCTCGGTGCTGACCGTCTCCCTCGCCGACCCGCGGCTCATGGTGCCGACCGACCCCGGCCTGACCGCGGACGCGACCCCGCTGCCGTGGTGGGTGTGGGCGCTCCCGCCGCTCGCGCTGGCCGTCGCGGCCGCGCTGCTGCTCACCGGCCGCCGCCGGTCCCGCCCGCGGCCCGCGGACCCGGCGCTGGCCGCCGTGCCGCTGGAGATCACCGGGTTGAGCAAGCGGTACGCCAAGTCCGCCGACCGGTACGCGGTGCGCGAGCTGTCGTTCCGCGTCGAACCCGGCCAGGTGCTCGGCCTGCTGGGGCCGAACGGGGCGGGCAAGACCACCACCCTGCGGATGCTGATGGGGCTGATCCGGCCGGACGAGGGCGAGATCCGCATCTTCGGCGAGGCCGTACGGCCCGGTGCGCCCGTGCTGTCGCGGGTCGGCGCGTTCGTGGAGGGCGCCGGCTTCCTGCCGCACCTGACCGGACGCGCGAACCTCGACCTGTACTGGCAGGCCACCGGGCGCCCGGCGCAGGACGCGCACCTGGCGGAGGCGCTGGAGATCGCCGGCCTCGGCGAGGCGCTGGACCGGGCGGTGCGCACCTACTCCCAGGGGATGCGGCAGCGGCTGGCCATCGCGCAGGCCATGCTCGGCCTGCCGGACCTGCTGATCCTCGACGAGCCGACCAACGGCCTCGACCCGCCGCAGATCCGTGAGATGCGCGAGGTGATGATCCGTTACGCCGGCACCGGCCGTACCGTCATCGTCTCCAGCCATCTGCTCGCCGAGGTCGAGCAGAGCTGCACGCACCTGGTCGTGATGGACCGCGGCCGGCTGATCACCGCGGGCCCGGTCGCCGACATCGTCGGCTCCGCCGACACGGTGCTGGTCGGGGTCGACGGCGAGGTGCCGCAGTCGGCGGTGGACAAGGTCGCGGCGCTGCCGGGCGTGGCCACGGTGGTCCGCGAGGAGGACGGCCTGCTGGCCGTGCTCGACGGGATGACCGCCGCGCAACTGGTGACCGAACTCGTGCGCCTCGACATCCCGGTCGCCCAGGTCGGGCCGCACCGCCGGCTCGAGGACGCCTTCCTCACGCTGATCGGAGGCTCGGCATGAGCACCGCACCCGCTTCCGTGCCCGCACCCGCGCCGGCGCCGCCCGGCCCCGGCGGCGCCACCGCGCCCGGCTACCGGGCCGGCCGCACCCTGCGGCTGCGGGTGGAGGCCCGGCGGCAGCTGCGGCGCCGCCGCACGATGATCGTGGCGGCCCTGCTCGTCGCGCTGCCGTTCATCCTCATCGCCGCCTTCGCGATCGGCGGCACGCCCAGCGGCGAGGGGCGCAACGGGCCGACGCTGATCGACACCGCCACCGCCTCGGGCGCGAACTTCGCCGCGACCTGCCTGTTCGTCTCCGCCGGGTTCGTGCTGGTGGTGCCGGTCGCGCTGTTCTGCGGGGACACGGTCGCCTCCGAGGCGGGCTGGTCGAGCCTGCGCTACCTGCTGGCCGCCCCGGTGCCGCGGGCGCGGCTGCTGGGCGTGAAGCTGGCCGTGGCGCTGGGCTTCTCCGCGGTGGCCATCGTGCTGCTGCCCGCGGTGGCGCTGGCCGCCGGCACCGTCGCCTACGGCTGGGGCGACCTGGAACTGCCGACCGGCGGCGCGCTGGGCTCCGGCAGCGCCCTGCCGCGGCTGGCGATCGCGGTGGCGTACATCTTCGTCAGCGAACTGGTCACCGCCGCGCTGGCGTTCTGGCTGTCCACGGTGACCGACGCGCCGCTGGGCGCGGTCGGCGGCGCGGTGGGCCTGACCATCGTCGGCAACGTGCTGGACGCGGTCACCGCGCTCGGCTCCTGGCGGGACGTGCTGCCCGCGCACTGGCAGTTCTCCTGGGCCGACGCGCTCCAGCCGACGATGGAGTGGTCCGGGATGCTCCAGGGCACGTCGGTGTCCCTGTCGTACGCCGTGGTGTTCGTGGCGTTCGCCTTCCGCGGCTTCCGCACCAAGGACATCGTGTCCTGAGGAGCTGACGCCCCGACGTGCCCGACGACCCGACTCACCCGACGCCCCGACGAGCTGAGAGCTGACGACGGCTCACCGCCGAACGGGGGACGGACCGCTGTCCATCCCCCGTTCACCCATTTCCTGGCGAGGGCCGGGCAAAGATTCGCCCGTCCGGGTAAAGCGCCGGGTAGTAAACGGCCAGATCGCTTGTTCTGCGCATGATCTGCCGATCTGATCATCGCAGCCGCCCCTGCGCGGCCGCACCACCCACCGGAGAGCTCCACACAAGGAGAGTCCATGCGCAGACCTCGCTCACGGCCCCGGGCCGTGGCAGCCGCGGCCGGGGCCACCGCCCTCACGGCCGCCGCTCTAGTAGCTGCTCCGTTGACCGGCGCGACCACCGCCGCCTCCAGCCACCCTGGAGCCGCCGTCAAGGTCGTTCCCGCCGTGGTCGGGCACCATCTGATCAAGGGTGCCGGCAGCCCGCTGACCAACGCCCAGTGCCAGGCCAAGTGGGGCATCAACTGCTACACGCCCCTGCAGTACCGCCAGGCGTACGACCTGAACCCGCTCTACCGCGCGGGCGTGACCGGCAAGGGCCGCACCATCGTCATCGTCGACTCGTTCGGATCGCCGACGATCCAGCACGACCTCGACGTCTACAGTGCCCAGTTCGGCATTCCGAGCACCCATGTGCAGGTCGTCAAGTGGGGCGACGTCCCGCCCTTCGACCCGACCAACCCGGATCACACCGGGTGGGCCGGCGAGAGCACGCTGGACGTCGAGATGGCCCACGCGGTCGCGCCCGACGCCCACATCCTGCTGGTGGAGACCGGGGTCTCCGAGACCGAGGGCGTCACCGGCCTGCCGGAGATGATGGACGCCGAGAAGTCCCTCGTCGACCACGGGGTGGGCGACGTCATCACGCAGAGCTTCGGCGCGACGGAGAACACCTTCCCGGGCTTCGACCAGGGCGACTTCTCCAGCATCCAGAACCTGCGGTACGCCTACAAGGACGCGCAGCGGCACGGGGTGACCGTGCTGGCGTCCTCCGGTGACGGCGGCGCGACCGACGCGACCGCGGACGGCAGCTCCGACTACCCGTACCGGGTGAACTCCTGGCCGTCCTCCGACCCGCTGGTCACCTCCATCGGCGGCACCCAGCTGCACCTGGACGACGCGGGCAACCGCACCGCCCCGGACAGCGTGTACAACGACTACGGCGCGGGCGGCGGCGGCCAGTCGCACGTGTTCGCCCGGCCGCTCTACCAGAACGGCGTCCGGCAGGTCGTCGGCGACCGGCGCGGCACCCCCGACATCTCGATGTCGGCGGCCGTGGACGGCGGGGCGTGGGTGTACTCCAGCTTCGACCCGACCGCGGTCGGCTGGGACGTGTACGGCGGCACCAGCGAGGCGAGCCCGCTGTTCTCGGGCATCGTCGCGCTGGCCGACCAGGTGGCGGGGCACCGGGTGGGCGACATCCACCAGGCGCTGTACGCGCTCGCCAAGGGCTCGCCGAAGTTCAGCGGGATCGTGGACGTCGCCGACGGCACGAACAACTCCTATGACGGCGTGACCGGTTACACCGCGGTGAAGGGCTACGACATGGCCACCGGCGTCGGCACCCTCGACGCGGCGCGGTTCGTGCCCGCGCTGGCGCTGACCAGCTGGCGGCGCTGACCCCGGCACCGGCCGGGTACCGACCCGTCACCGAAGCGGCACCGGCCCGGCTCCGTCCCGGGTGAGCGGCTGCCACCGGCCGGCCACCGCCGCGTCCTCCCCGGCGCGGCGGTGGCCGGTTTCGTCCGGTCGGCGGGACGCCCGCCGGTATCTGTCAACATCCTTTTCTGTTAGGACCCTTGACAGTTGGGTGGTCCAGACCATCAATATTGGTCCAGACCAACGTGCTTCCGGATGCTGAAGCCCCCCACCGTCGAAGGGAGCGCGGTCCATGACCGGACCCGTTCGCAGACCGATCCGCACCCTGATCACCGGACTCGTCACCGCTGTCGCCTCGGCCGGCCTGGCCATGACCGGCGCCGGCACCGCCCACGCGGCCACCCCACTGCCCGCGCATGTCTTCGCCCCGTACTTCGAGGCGTGGAACGGCGACAGCCTCACCGGGCTCGCCTCGCAGTCCGGCAACAAGTACCTGACCATGGCCTTCATCCAGGCCGCCACCAAGGGCTCCTGTACGCCGTACTGGAACGGCGACAGCAGCACGCCGATCTCGTCGGCCAACTTCGGCAGCGACATCAGCGCCCTGCAGGCCGGTGGCGGCGACGTCATCCCGTCGTTCGGCGGCTACACCGCCGACAACACCGGTACCGAGATCGCCGACAGCTGCACCGACGTCAACTCCATCGCCGCGGCCTACGAGAGCGTCATCTCGACGTACAACATCAGCCGCATCGACCTCGACACCGAGGACAACTCGCTCACCAACTCGGCCGGCATCGACCGCCGCAACAAGGCCGTCAAGCTGGTCGAGGACTGGGCGGCGGCCAACGGTCGCAACGTCCAGTTCTCGTACACCCTGCCCACCACCACCTCGGGCCTGGCCAGCAGCGGGCTGAAGGTGCTGCAGAACGCGGTGTCCAACAACGCCCGGATCGACGTCGTCAACATCATGACGTTCGACTACTACGACGGCGCCACGCACAACATGGCCACCGACACGCAGACCGCGGCCCAGGGCCTGCACGACCAGCTCAAGCAGCTGTACCCGTCGAAGACCGACGCGCAGCTGTGGGGCTCCATCGGCGTCACCGAGATGCCCGGCATCGACGACTACGGCGCCGCCGAGACCTTCACCACCGACAACGCCACCACCGTCTACAACTGGGCGGTCAGCAAGGGCATCAACACCCTGTCGTTCTGGGCGCTCCAGCGCGACAACGGCGGCTGCCCGGGCACCGGCGGGTCCGACACCTGCTCCGGCACCACGCAGAGCACCTGGCAGTTCAGCCACACCTTCGAGCCGTTCAGCAGCGGCGGCAGCACCCCGCCGCCGACGAACGACTTCTCGCTGTCGCTGACGCCGTCGTCGGGCAGCGTCGCCGCCGGGTCGTCCGCGACGTCCGGCATCGCGACCGCGGTGACCGCGGGGACGGCGCAGCCCGTCGCCCTGTCGGTGAGCGGCGCCCCGGCGGGCGTCACCGCCTCGGTCAGCCCGGCCTCGGTCTCCGCGGGCGGCAGCGCCACCCTGTCGGTGTCCACCACGGCCGCCGCGGCCAACGGCACCTACTCCCTGACGGTCACCGGCACCGAGGGCTCGGCCGTGCACACCGCCACCTACAGCCTGACGGTGACCGGCGGCACGACCACCTGCGCCGCGGCGCAGTGGAGCTCCTCGGCGGTCTACGTCGGCGGCAACACCGTCTCGTGGAAGGGTCACACCTGGAAGGCGAAGTGGTGGACGACGGGCGAGGAGCCCGGCACCACCGGTGAATGGGGCGTCTGGCAGGACCTCGGCGCCTGCTGAGGCACTGACCTGCGCGTCCCACGGCCTGGCCCCGGCGTCGGGGCCAGGCCGGCCGTCCTCTACAGTCTCCCCGTACATCTACACGACTGTCGTCGGTCGCGTCGTGCGGCCGTCGGGGACCAGGGGACGGGACCAACACCCAATGAGTGCGATAGGCGTCGGCCAGGCCGTCATACTCGGCGTCGTGGAGGGAGTGACCGAGTTCCTGCCGGTCTCCTCCACCGGCCATCTGAAGATGGCCGAGGGCCTGATGAACATCCCGGTGGACGACAAGGCCGTGGTCGGGTTCACCGCGGTGATCCAGGTCGGCGCCATCGCCGCCGTCTTCGTCTATTTCTTCCGCGACATCACCCGGTTCGTCGGGGCCTGGCTGCGCGGGCTGGCCGACCGCGGCGAGCGCGACAACCACGACTACAAGTTCACCTGGTGGGTGATCTACGCGACGCTCCCGATCGTCGTCGTCGGCCTCGCCGCCAAGCCGCTCATCGACGGGGCGCTCGCCTCCCTGTGGGTGGTCGCGCTGTCGCTGATCGGCGGCAGCGTGGTGATGTGGTGCGCCGAGCAGATGGCCCGCTTCAAGCGCGGAGAGAGCGAGGTGACCCTCAAGGACGCCATGGTCGTGGGCTGTTCGCAGATCCTGGCGCTCCTCTTCCCCGGCTTCTCCCGCTCCGGTGCCACCATCTCCACCGCGCTGGTGCGCGACCTGGACCGGATGGCCGCGACCCGCCTGTCGTTCTTCCTCGGCCTGCCCGCGCTGACCGGCGCCGGCCTGTACGAGCTGAAGGACGCCACCAGCGGGGGCGTCGGCGTGCCCGCGGTCGCCGTCGGCACGCTGGTGTCGTTCGTGGTCGCCTACGCCTCGATCGCGTGGCTGCTGCGCTTCATCGCCCGGCACTCGTTCAACTCCTTCGTGGTGTACCGGATCGTGGTCGGCGTGGTGCTCCTCGGCCTGCTCACCACGGGCGTGCTCGACGCCTGAACCACCGCCCCGCGGGGCGCCAACCGCAGGTGAGGGGCCCGGCCTTGACGGCCGGGCCCTTCCGCATGCCCGGCGCCCGCGCATAGTTCACGACTTATTTTTTGATGTGTATTGACTCCCGTCCGGGCGGCCCCTAGCGTCCACAGCGCATCGCGACCCCCACAACGCGACCGAGGAGACCACCTGTGACCCAGGTCCTTGCCGTGCCCGGCACTCCAGCCCCCACGCGCCGTCGCCGCAGACGGACGGCCGCCCTCGCGGCGGCACTCCTGCTCCCCGCCTCGGCCGGGCTCGCCCTGGTCACCGCCCGGGACGCCGGGGCGGCCACGCTCCCCACCGCGCCGGCCACCGTCGTCGACGCCGGCAGCGGCAAGTGCGTCGACGCGCGGGCGGCGGCGACCGGGAACGGCACCGCGGTGCAGCAGTACACCTGCAACGGCACCGCCGCCCAGTCCTGGCAGTTCACCCCCACCGACAGCGGCTACTACCGGATCGGCGTGTCCAGCGCCCCCGACCAGGTGTGGGACGAGACCGGCGTGTCCACCGCCGACGGCGCGCTCACCCAGCTGTGGCTGTACGGCGGCGGCGCCAACCAGCAGTGGCTGCCGGTCGCCGAGTCGTCCGGCGCCTTCCACTTCGTCAACCGCAACAGCGGCAAGTGCCTCGACGTGCCGTCGGCCTCCACCGCCGACAGCGTCCAGTTGCAGCAGTACACCTGCAACGGCACCGCCGCCCAGTCGTTCACCGTCAGCGGCAGCGGCGGGACCACCACCCCGCCCGCCGGCACCCCGGACTTCGGGCCCAACGTGACCGTGTTCGACCCCTCGATGTCGGCCTCCGCCATCCAGTCGCAGATCAACTCGGTCTACAACGCGCAGGTCAACAACGAGTTCGGCACCCAGCGCAACGCGATGCTGTTCATGCCGGGCACGTACAACGTGAACATCCCCGTCGGCTACAACACCCAGGTCTCCGGCCTCGGCCTGTCCCCGGACCAGGTGTCCATCACCGGCGGCGGCATCCACGTCGAGGGCCACACCAGCGACGGCAACGCCACCCAGAACTTCTGGCGCGACGTGGAGAACATGTCGCTCAGCCCCAGCTCGGGCAGCACCATGTACGCCGTCTCCCAGGCCGACCCGTTCCGCCGGATGGACGTGCACGGCGGCATGCTGCTCTACGACAACACCCACGGCACCTCCGGCAACTGGTCGTCCGGCGGCTACATCGGCGACTCCCGGATCTCCGGGACGATCAGCTCCGGCACCCAGCAGCAGTTCCTCACCAAGAACACCGCGATGGGCGGCTGGAACGGCAGCAACTGGAACATGGTGTTCGTCGGCGACACCGGCGCGCCCGGCCAGAGCTTCCCCAACCCGCCGAACACCACCGTCGCGCAGAGCCCCACGTCCAAGGAGAAGCCCTTCCTGTACGTGGACGCTTCCGGCACCTGGCAGGTGTTCGACCCCGCCCTGCGCACCAACGCCCAGGGGCCGGACTGGGTCAACGGCACCCCCGCCGGGACGTCCCTGCCGATCAGCGACTTCTACATCGCCAAGCCCGGTGACACCGCCACGACGATGAACGACGCGCTCGCCGCGGGGAAGAACCTCCTCGTCACGCCGGGCGTCTACCACCTGTCCGCGCCACTGAACGTCACCCGCCCCGACACCGTGGTGCTCGGCCTGGGCCTGGCCACGCTCGTCCCGGACAACGGCGTCACCGCGGTCACCACCGCGGACGTCGACGGCATCGACATCGCCGGCCTGCTGATCAGCGCCAACACCACCAACTCCGCGACCCTGATGCAGATCGGGCCGGCCGGCGCCACCGCGAGCCACGCGGCCGACCCGACCGTGCTGCAGGACGTGTTCTTCCGCGTCGGCGGCGACCTCGCGGGCAAGGCCACCACCACCCTGGTGGTCAACAGCGCCGACGTCATCGGCGACGACCTGTGGCTGTGGCGCGGCGACCACTCCAACGGCGTCGGCTGGAACACCAACCCCGCGATGCAGGGCCTGGTGGTCAACGGCACCGGCGTCACCATGTACGGCCTGGCCGTCGAGCACTACGAGAAGTACCAGACCACGTGGAACGGCAACGGCGGCCGCGTGTACTTCTACCAGAGCGAGACCCCGTACGACGTGCCCGACCAGGGCAGCTGGACCACCAGCGGCGGGGACCTCGGCTACGCCTCCTACAAGGTCGCCAACTCCGTGACCACGCACGAGGCGTGGGGCGTGGGCATCTACGCCTACCTCCGCGACAACCCCTCGCTGGTCCTCGGCCACGCCATCGAGACGCCCACCACCGCGAACGTGAAGTTCCACGACATGGTCACCACCGTGCTGGGCGGCGCGGGCACCATCAACCACATCGTCGACAACTCCGGGAACCAGGTCACCGCCAGCCACAACCACGAGACCCTGACCAGCTACCCGTAGCCCCGGACACGCCGCAGGAAAGGGACCTGGCCGACCCATCCCCCCACGGGTGGGCCGGCCAGGTGGCCGGGGATCGCGCCCGGCCGCACAGTGGTGCCGACGCGGGTCAGGTGAGCGTCGGCGCCACCGGGTCCCAGTCCTCCGGCAGCGTCTCCACCGCCGGGGCTCCCGACTCCAGGCCCACGAAGCCGTGACGCTCCCCGGAGTCCGTGATCGACGCCATCAACTCCAG
>Ga0131853_10022145_pt1 | contig 11507 bp, 9 predicted proteins | sample TergutLab28metaG_FD_92764 | JGI IMG/M metagenome (GOLD analysis project Ga0131853, IMG submission 92764) | Labiotermes labralis P1 segment gut microbial communities from Petit-Saut dam, French Guiana - Lab288 P1 (version 2) (version 2) | ecosystem: Host-associated > Arthropoda: Insects >...
CCCCCCCCCCCCCTCCCCCTCTTTTATTATGATTCTTCCCCTCTTTCCCTAATCCTTCCCACCGGCCCCTGTGCCCCCGGTTTCCCCCCCAAAACCCCTTTGGGTCCCCCCCCCCCCCCCCCCCCCCCCCCCATACATGCTACATTCCCAGCCCATCTCATTCTTGATTTTTATCACCTGAATGATATTTGGTGAGGAGTACAGATCATAAAGATTTGTGTTAAACTGTTAATTTATATTATTTATATTTGTCACATGCAGCTATAATTAACTTGTTTTGCTCATAAGTCATTTTGTGACATAAGACAACAGAATTTCTTGGCTTGATCCACTGGAAATTATGTTAAGAGGATTCTGCTGTTCTGTTGTAGGTCAGTTATTCCTTGTAAAAATGTATTGTGACATAGTACGGTTCCATAATGGTGGTATCCCTTCCAGTGCAATGCAGATCATTGCACTAAAATACATATCATATAAGTCTCTAAATATGTGTCTGTAAAGTCAGTGACATCTCCTTTGAAATGTCAGTAAAAGGAGGATTTAATAGCGGAGTGACTTATTTTGAAATTTCGAATGTAGCAGGTCAAAGCACTTTTCTGCTCTTTGTAATATTCTTTAGAAATTCCTAAAAATTTAAGTCCAAACAGCATTAGGTACATTACAGCACTCAAATAAGTACAACTGCAGAACATTAAGTAGTGCCGTATGTGTTGCAGAATTACTGTACAAGTTGGCAAAGACTGTGTTTGTAGTCAGACCAGAAAAGAAGTTCACCCTAGAACAGGCCACAAAGGCCCATAGGGGGAGCAGAGTTAAAGCTGTGCTCTTTCTTTAACCTCGGCGCTAGATGGGGGTGGGTGGTCAACGCCATGCCTCGGCTGCTTTGTCTCCTGGAAAGACTCAGTACCCAGTGTGTAGGAGGCTGGGTAGGCCCCAGGGCTGGTCTGGATGGGTGCAGAAAATCTCGGCCCCACTGGCATTCGATCCCCGGACCGCCCAGCCCATAGGGATTTGCTATACCGACTGCGCTATCCCAGCCCACAGTGAGACCAGAACTTTTTTTATATTTCAGTATGTAGGTTATGTGTTTTGGCACTGCTATGGTGTCATCAGACCTCAACTGTTGACATCACAGTGAAAGTCAGAAGCACATTCATGTGTAAGCATCTGTTACAGATGTTATATATACAGACGTTTAAGAGCTTTAGATGGAGTCCTCCATTTGTATAATGCCATGTCCATGCATAGCAGAATACTGAGAGGATGCAGTAATTTACACTTATTTGTCTGTGAATTTACTGAACAGCGTCATGAATCACAACAACTTTGCTTTGCTCAAGTGTGAATAGTTTTATACATTACTTTCTTTCTTGAAGTTTTGTACAGGGCTAATAAGGGGAGTGTCCACAGTTTCCTGGCAGGGGCACAAGATTTGTTGCTTGTCCATGGTCCAGACCGGCAGTGCGACCCACCCAGCCTGTTAATCAGTGGGTACCAAGGTTCTTTTCCAGGGTAAAGTGCCCAGGCTGTGATGTTGACCACTCACCACTACCTAATGCTGAGATTAAGAATGAGTGGAGGTATACCTCTTCGCCCTCTATATGTTTTCATGATATGGACAGGGATAACTTTACCTGTAACTTTTTCTAGTTTCCCTATTTTGTGTAGAAGTTTCTGTTTCCCCTCTGTCATTACTGAGTTTCTCTTTCCATGTTTTTGGGTTAATGGTAGGGTTGGAAATTTATGTTTGTACCATTGCTTCTGAACTTTGTCAGTATTTAAAGATTAGTAGTAGAGGGAATTTTGTGTAACACTGCAAGTCTTTTGTACATAACCAGCAACACAAGAAAGAAAGCTGTAACCATCCATCTTAAGCTGCCCAACTCCTGGTTGCATTACTGCATATGCTCATCAGTGAGCATGAAGCAACCTCAAGGAGTTTTTGGAGGGATATGAAGCTACTTGATAAGTCATAATTTTGTGCAGTCATACAGTTAGTGTCTGTTTCTTGACTTATAAAGTTACTGAACCGTTTCACAATTCAAATAATCCAACTACACTCATGGAAAAACTTAAAGAATGACTAAGATGAATGCTGTTAGGATGTGAACTGCACTCCTCTGTGCTGCTGTCATTACTCCTCTCTTAGTGAAACCAAAAACTACAGTGCCACAAATTCTGGTATGGTCCTCCCATTGTTAAGAAAACAGCCCTCATGCCCGGCTGAATATACCTTTTCGAACAGAAGAACCACTTTCCTGCTTGCAACCACCCACCATTATAACAAGGAACAGATTTTAAGCCTTTAAAGAAAATAAGGTGTGTTAGACCCTACCCAATCCTCATGACATACTAGGCTTAAATGCAGAGAGCAGCTAGAGGTTTGTACAGTGAAACCCCTCCGTGCATTCCGAACTTTGAGTAGTGTAATTTTGATTTTATTTAAACTGGCTGATAGCTGAAGAACCAGTTTATTTGTGTGTTCTAAGGCTTTTGCCAAGACGAAACTGATGGTGTAGCTCTTTTGTGTTATGACACATCATAATATTGTAGGAAGGATACAACATTTTGGGATATCTTTTCGATCCCATCCTCAAGCTTGATGAAACAAGAGTGATGCCAGAATTACTGGGTTGAGTGCTGTTACAGTGAGGTGACCGGATATGATTGGATTGCAGCACTTCATAAAATCAGCCAACAAGGACGACACATACGGTTGGCACAACCAGAAAAATTAGTGGTAGCTGAACACAGCTTCACCCAGTGCCATGTTATTCAACTCCATGACACCAAAATACTGTCTACTAAATCTGGTCACATGGGCTGCCTTATTGTGGCAGCTATAAAATTGGAATCACAATTAACATGAACAGAGAAGATGGCTTGAAACTAAGTAATTCATGGAAGCCACTCATACAGCTTCTTAATAGGAAGTGCCACACATCTTGGGATTCATCAACAACTATCCCTACCTGAACCTATTTTTTTGTTATTGTTTCACGTTTCTGCCCCTTCCTCATTTTGACCGCCTATCCCCATCCATTGCTCTCCCTCCTAATACACTTCCTCCCCCTCCTTATTCCAACCACTGTTCTTATTGATTTCTCTCCTCCTTCCTTTTTTACTCTTACCATTCGTCCTTCACATGAACTACTTAATTTAGGGTACTGCGTTGATATTTGATAATTAGTATTCAAAGAATGTGCAGTTTGGTTAAGGCGCGTACGTAGAATGTTAAAAAAACAGCATGGCCACCATGCAGACATCTTCTTTAGCTTTCAGTTTGAAGTCCATAAATAACGAATCATTGTAGCCAGGCATTTCAAATTTGTATTGAAATAGGTCATAGAGATACCTAAAAATTTTTATGTCAAACATTATTTGTAAATCAGCAGTTACAAACATTGTGATGGCATGAAATTTTGAGGTTGTAACTGATGAATTTAATGTAGACATTGTGTTTTAAGAAGGTCTTCATAAAAATATAATAATAATATCTACTTATGTATGCAACCACGCCAGTGAAGTGAAAGAGTAAACAGCCCCAACGAATGCTAAAAGTGAACGGGCATGGAAGAAAAGAATACATAAGACCAATCTAGCCATTCTGAATGGAGTCCTCACACACCAGATTTGCCTGAAGGTCATTAACATATTGTGCAAAGTGAATGAGAATATTGAAGCAGTGGAACAAAACATCAAAGTGAAACTCCCAGCCAAAGCTCAACAATTAAGAAGATATGCAAAGAAGAGTCATCACTACCAGCAAAATAATCTCTTCGATGAAGTCGCCGAGGGATTTTATCGTCAGATAAATAACCAGCAAGGTGATGTTCAAGAACCCCCAACTGTAGCAACAAACATAACGTTTTGGCCTGGAATCCTTGAAGATGCAGTCACAATGATAAAGCGGCATGGATTAAACAGGAGAAGAACGACCGTGAACACCTAACACCTGACCCATGGACAGACGTCTTGGTCACTGAGATAATTGAAGTCATTAAACAGGTTAACAGTTAGAAATCACCTAGGGTAGACAAATTACAAAATTTCTGGATTAAGTGGTTCTCCATCATGCATGAAGATCTAACAAGGGCTATCAATGATATGATTAAGGACCCAAAAAATATCCCTTTGTGGTTAACATCTGGAATTGCCTATCTACTTTCAACAGGCAAAGACACATAAGACCCAAAAACTATTGCCCAAATACTTGCCTCCCCACAGTATGTAAGATTCTTAAGGCGGCATTGACATAAAGGATCGTACTCAGAAACAGCATTCTCCCAGATGAACAGAAAGGTTGATGCGGGATGTGTAGGTGATGTGTAGACCAGCTTCTGGTGAGCAGGATGATTATATCATTAGCGAAGAAACATCAGAGGTGTCTATGTGTGGCAGGGATTGATTACAGGAAAGAATTTGATGGCCTACCTCACACCTGGATATTCGCTGTCATGGATGTGTACCAAATATGTCCGACTATAAGATGATTCGTGGAGGCACCGAGGAAAGAATGGAAGACTGAAATGTGGCTATACCACACCAAATGGCATGTCAAAGAAAGTGGCTATTAAAGGGGGAATTATCCAAGGTGCCTCCCTGTCTCCATTACTGTTCTGTTTCTCACACCACTAACCAGCGTGCTCATCGAATGAGTTGAGTTAAAAAGGTCGGTCATTAATTCCATATGGATGACTTGCAGCTGTTGTCCAGAGGTGAACTGAGTTATAGCAGGAGTTAACCATTGTCAAAACATTTAGTGACAACATGGAGTTTGGCTTAGACCAATGCACTGCAGCAGTTTTCAACCATGGCAAGCTAACTAAAAGCCAGAATGTTACTCAATATAACCAGACAGTAATAAGAAACATGACGCTTGATGAGACCTATAAGTATTCTGGGCATAGCAGAAGGTGGAGGTATTGACAGCAGCCAAATGAAGACAAACTACTGAAGGAATATTACTGTCAGGTCGGGCAAATGCTCAAGACAGAGCTAAACTTGAACGGTTTCATAGATATCAACACCTTAGCTGTACCAATCTCAGTTTACAATTTTGGAGTAGTCATCTGATTAAAATAAACTGGGAAGATAGATTGAAAAATGAGAAAGCTTCCAATTATTGAAGGAATCCACCACCCAAAGGCCGATGTTAATAGACTGTACATCAAGAGATGCAATGGTGGACCTGGATTAGTCAAACTGGAGTCCACGTGTAATGCTGCTGTTATTGGTGTCATTAAGCAAGGCAAAGACAGGCGTACCAGATTAATACCAGAGTATGATGCTGGGAAATCCAAATACTCTCTGCTAAAAGAAGCTAACCTAATAAAGTAAAAATATGTGACATAAGAAACTGCTGCCCAAAATATCAAGGATCTACTTAAGTCCAACACTGAAAACAAGGAGACAGAAGAACCCAAGAATAAATCAATGCATGGACATTTCTAACAGGATCTTGAAAGACCATCAATAGATTTTTAAAAAATCTCTGGTGTGTTTCTGTAGCTCAGGTCTGAAGGGAGAGATGGAGAGTTTAGCAATAGTAGCCCAAGATCAAGCACTCAACACTCACTGTTATCGTCAGAGGAATGTAATGAAGCAGCCAACTGGCAGTAAATGCAGAATGTCCTGTAAAGCAGAAGAACACATAAAACCTATTGTTGCAGGATGCACAATGCTTGCACCATCTTAATATACTAATAGACACAGTAAGGTGGCTGGTTACGGCCACTGGACGATATGTAAACATATGGGGTTACAGGTTAACTGACAGGTACTACGAACATATACCAGAAAGGGTCATAAATGTCAACCATACTACTGTTATGTGAAACGTACAGGTTATCACAGATCAAAAAATGCCAGCAAACCAACCTCATATAGTACAGCATGATAAAAAATAGATGATTTCCTGCTTATCGTTATGGCCATAACGCGATGATTCAAACGTTAATACAAAAAGAGACTAAAATACTCAGTAAGTACAAAGACTTGTAGATGGAGGTCAGCAGGATGTGGAACATGGAGCAGAAATTGTGCCAGTTGTAATTGGAGCATTAGGAACAATTAAGAAGGGATTAGATCAGAAATTCGGTCGCCCGCACGTCACCTGTTGGCAATAGAGCTACAGAATATCACATCATTCTTAAAGTGCTGGGGTAAATCGCTTTAATCTCTTGTTGAGATCTGGGCTTTCCAGAAGACCGCAATAATAATAATTATAATGGATCTAGAAATTGATGCAATATGTATGTAGGCTTTGTGTGTTCTGCTTTTGGTTTGAAAAAAAAAACTGTACTTGCAGATCTGTGGCATGACATGCAAATTGATAAGTTGTTATGGAAAGGACAGATTTCACTACTTTCTGTTTTGTGTGAAAAATATAGCTTGATCGGTACAGTTGAAACAGGTTATAGACATCAGTTTGTGTAACACCTCGTCTGTAGCATCAGATATTTGGTGGTACCAATTAATTTCTCACTGTTAACCGTAACGTACTCCTCGGCTATAACAACTGACATTTATATAAACGGAAAGTATGCATTCCCTTGCATACAGTATAACTGAGCTCAGCTGTATTCACAAAGGCCTCCACTGGTGTGGTGATTTAAATTCAAGTTCTTTGCACCATTTTGTCAGCACAAAACAGTTCCTGTAGTGCAGTCGTTACCCATCTTAATGGTGTAACAGTTTTATTACTGCCATTGGTGTGTAACCTCTTCAGAAGAGCTCTTCCATTTTTGTTTTATTAGTGAGTCTAGCATTTCATTTTTTATTCAGCAGGTTTTAAAAAAAAATGAGCAAGCATTACAGTTAATATGTAGTGAAGATAAGAACACTTGTTCAGGTGTCAGTAATTTTAACGTATTGGTACAGGTCAAAGATGTAGTGAGATTTGTCCTGTAATATTGTAAGTGATCATTGGCAGCTGCCCAGAAGTTTTATTTTGATTTAATGCTCTCTTCTGTCCTGTTAATCAGGTCAGAAAATTTGTAATAATTATCAGTATTTGTCATAATTATTTTTAAATGCAGCAAAACTTAACCTTGAAGGGTGCCTTTCTATACTTTTTTTATCCGAAAGAAAACTGAATTGAATATGTTTCAATACCGTGGCCGTCTGTTGAGAATGAATACTGTTTTATGTGTCAGTATGTAAAGTCTAATACACAGTTTTTATCGTGTATTTTGTCGATAATGATTTAGAGAAACATTGTCCCAGCAGACATACTGCAGGATCTTGTAAAAGTAAAGTGATACTAATGACTTTGTGTGTGATGTTTTAATGTTTTCAGGACCTGCCATGTAAAAAAAAAAAAAAGAATGTTGAATTTGAAATCTGAATTGGCTACTGGAAAGTGAGGTATTTGGGTAATGCGTGGTGGGGTAGAAGTTCTGCTTAATAGGATCATCAGGCTGCTGTGTTTATTTTTATGTTAATTATGGTATTGAAATGGTATCATGTTGTTGAACAGCAACAGTTTTTAACTTTTTGTTTTGTTTATGGATATAATGTTTCAAAAAAAATTATTTCACAAAAAACTGCTTCTGTTAGAGATAGCAGATGGACATTTTTAAGATATTTACGTAACACCTGTGAGATTCTGAATCCTCCATCTGACACCTGTTAGTAATGTATATGTTCATTTGTTTCAAAGCACAGCATATAATTAACACCAAGAATATAAACACGTAAAGCGATCCCATTACAGGCCCGGTATGGCCCAAAGGATGGGTAGACTTATAGCTCTACTCTTCCATGACCACAGCACTAGAAAGGGGTGAGTGGTCAGCAGCACGCCCCGGCCGCACTTTACCCCTGGGAAAGACCCGGTACCCATTTTACAGGAGGCTGGGTGGGCCCCAGGGCCGGTCTGGACGGGTGGAAAATCTCGTCCCCACTGGGATTCGATCCCGGACTGTCCAGCCCGTAGACAGTCGCTATACCGACTGAGCTACCCGGCCCACAAGAATATAAACACACATACCTCAAAATTCTGTGGCAGGACTTACAAATTCTGCGCATGATTAATGAAAACTGCATGTATTGAAGGAGTTTAAAGAATGGAAACTGCTTATTACTGTATTTTATTTGTCGGTTAATATTAAGCTATGGCTTGCTTTTTTAAATTTGTATTAGAACTTTACTGGTCCAAAAGTAGTGTGTGTTCTGGAGGTAGGTAAGTCCCCATATATCATTATATTTTAGAGCTTTATGAAAGAAGGTGAGTCATTTTTTTTTCTTTCTTTTTTTAATGTTGATCTGATGGCAGCAACATGACAGTTTTGTCTCATACTACATTCACTTAACTATCGCTTTTCTTAAGTTATTTTTTTTTTTTAAATTTGACAATGTTATTGAAGTTAATTTCTTTGTGGGGTGAAACCCCAACAAGCAGCTATGATGGCAGAGACCATTGAAGTCACGATAATGAAGTGAAGAAAAATCTATTTAAAGTGATGCATATTATTGATATTTACTTTGTATGCAAAGTGACAGTTTCGTAGACTCTTCTTGACAAATATTTATTGAAATTGTAATATTAAACACACTATTAAGAATAATAATAATAATTAGTATAATTATTATTATTGTGATTATTATTATTACTATTTACAAGTATTATCCAGACATCTGCAGGGGATTCACTCTCTGTGTTATTGTTAAAGCAATTTTTTTAAACAATTTTGTGATCTGTTTGTAACATAGTTTTACAGTTTTTTAATTGTTTATGTTAGTTTATAGTGCGTTTTATCAAATGTCACAACAGTATGCTGCACAGTAACTTGATGACAAGTTACTGTGTGCAAGTATAGTCACCAACAATTGAAGCATCAAATCAGGAACCGTACCATACGAGTGACACGCGCACTTTGAACGTTGAACTGACAGAATAAATTCAGCACTCCTTATAAGTAATTCCCCATAATTCCCTATAAAGTTGTTTGTTACAGAAATCTATTGTAGTTTTTAACAAATCACTTGGATTTTGTGATTTGTGGAAAATCTCGGGTGATTAAGATGTGTTTAATACTCATGATTGGTAAGACTGAAAAATTGCCCTTTGTAAATTAAACAGAGGGACATAAAAAGAACACTGGTTTGCCCATTTACTCGCACATAAAATGACAGTTCCTTTAAATGCAAAATGAAATTCCCAAGAAAAGTGAAAAAAAGAATTTTGTTGGGTGTGTGGTTAATGCTGCCATATGGTGGATTCCTGTGCCAGTGCACAGATATCTGTTTTACTGAATATTAGTCTTTGAAATGAAAAAATGCATATGTCATGTAAGAATGGACAGTATGGGATTAAGCTTTGTCGTGTCAGTTGAAGTACCCAGAATAGCATTATCCTTGGTTTGAGGCTTGGATTTAGTGTGTTGGTGACTACATGTATAAATATGTGTGTAATTTATTTGCTTTATTATCCAAAATTGTATTTTGTGTGGATTGTACCCACCTGATATTTTCTTAAGTAATGGCAACTCTTTTTTGACATTTTGAAACTGCTTCAAATAACAACTTAATGTATAACAAAGCATTAAATGAAACAGACGTTTTTCTTTTATCAGTATGGTAGTTGCCAGAAGTAGAAAAGTACAGGGTGATTCAAAAAGATAGACTCAATTGAACGGTAAATGGCGCCTCAACACACGCCAGACAGTTGGTTGCGGTATTCCAAGTTCTCTGCTCGCTCTACGGGTTGACTTGCGTGGGCTACGCTGAAAACGCTCTTGAATTCGTCTCACGTTCTCCTCTGATACATGCAAAATTCTTGTGCTGCATAGTAGCCATTTTGCTCTCAACTGACGCTGCTGCACGGCTGTGCACAAGGGGAGCATTCTAGCGGTGGTATTTGAAAATTTAGGACCTCCTCTTTCAAATGTTATGTAGAACAGTCACATACCATGTATAGTTAAGGAAATATAGATGTATGAAATTGAGTCCATCTTTTTGAATCACGCTGTACTTGGACATAGAGTATGACTTTACAACAGTGACACAGTGGGTGATAGTGTGTATGTGATTAGAGAGATATTATTTATGTTTTTCTACAAGCATTTTTATATAATTGTCTAAAGAACATATATATGAAACAAGTATTAATGTAGGTATACCATTGCCATAGTGTATTTCGACTGATAAGTAATTTAATACTTAAAAACCAATCTCTTTGACAGGAATTTTAACATGGCTTGTGTAAAGACTAAAATAATGCATAATGGCATAAAGTTTTTATATGAAGCATGAAACGTGAGCGAAACGGATGAGTTAGTGAATACTCATTTATGTCTGTAGACAGAGCAGTCATTAATGAATTCTGATGTGTAATGATTATGGTTTAGAGCCATGCTGTTGTAAATACGTAAATACTCGAGGTAAATTTGGAACCCCCATGGTATTCAGTGTAATTTCAGTGTGAGCCAACATAATTCATGCTTTTGTTCGTAGCTTATATCAGCATTGACCTGCACCTATTTTCATATATCTTTTTTTTTACTTTAAACCACAGATCTGTGTAGATATAAAATGTATCAATTTGTTTCTGTATATCTAGCAGGAAGTTTGTCCCTGTTATATTTAAGATTTGTAATCTAGAGTTCTGAGGTGGGATTGGCTATACTGTTGGTGTCTCTTTGCCACTTCTGGGGTGCCATACCTTGTCTGTTTTAGTACCACCCAAGTGTTGCACGTTGTAGGATGTAAGAGACTGCCTGTGATTATGTGAAGGAATTTTGCCTCTTGCCATATTTCTTGCACTAGCCATTAGATGAGATTAATTGGAAGCCTGCAATAATGAAAATCCATAAGAGCCGTAAAAATTGATGATATAGTGTTTACTTACAGGTATTCTAGAACCTGTAAGTACATAAATTTCTCCAGAAATCGGACTGCAAATATTTGCAGTTCTGTTGTTGTAACAGGTGAAAACATTGGATTTTATGAGAGAATTAATAGTTATTCTGTAATACTCAAAACTACATCTGAATCAGATCACTTTTTAAATTTTGTAAACAAAAGAAAGTCATGCAAGTTTAATATAATAGTAGAAGTTAGTGCATCTTGTCAGTGGTGTACCCAGGAATTTTGTTGAACCCCCCCCCCCCCCCCCCCCCCCAAAACCCTCCCTCACACCCCAACAAAAACAAAACAAAAACACTTTATAATTATTAAATTATTTTTTTTTTTTTTTTTTTTTATAATAAAAAAAATAGAGGGAGTTGGTGGTGGGGTGGGGGGGTGTGGGTGGAAGTGGGGGGGGGGGGGGGGGGGGGGGGGGTTCAACAAATTCAGTTGAGGACGGAGGACAGAGATAACAGGATCTGGGGCCAGTAGCCCCCTAGTCAGGTGTTCTGGAGGCAACTGTAATTTGATACAACAAATTTCATTTCATATAGTAAAATTTTCTTAATTTTTGGTACTTTAAGACTATTTATGATGACAACCAATTTATTTGTCATTGCTAATGTAAAACAATTGCGAACCGGCGGTAGTTTTAG
>Ga0131853_10022146_pt1 | contig 11506 bp, 4 predicted proteins | sample TergutLab28metaG_FD_92764 | JGI IMG/M metagenome (GOLD analysis project Ga0131853, IMG submission 92764) | Labiotermes labralis P1 segment gut microbial communities from Petit-Saut dam, French Guiana - Lab288 P1 (version 2) (version 2) | ecosystem: Host-associated > Arthropoda: Insects >...
AGTGTGTGGAGTCCCAAGGGAACTACTTTGAGGGTGATTAGGTGTCCAACGCTCCAAGTAAGCCAGTTTCTTTTTCCCGGCCAAAGGTCGGATACGTTTCTAACAGACCTCGTATTAGTGTACCATTTAAAATAATTGACAATGTATTTCTGACAATGGCATAATCTTATGTTTATTGTGAAAATTTTGGTAAGGGATAACAGCACTCTAGGTACAAATAGAGTGGATTCAAACGATATAGATAACCCTTTAAGACTTTAATGTCCTGAAGAAGTATTTACATACCCAAAAGTAGGGTATGACTGCCTGGAAATGGTGAGCTACATTCATGGCAAATGATTCTATCCTTCAATTGTGCCCATAAAGCAGTTACATGAAAGAGTAATAGGCATTAAGTAATAAATGTTCCACAGAAACTTACTATGAAGACAAGATGGAGATGCAAAGGCAAGCAAAGTGTAGCCTTTGTTTCGGGACAAGCATGGGGTGAAAGTTCTTTGCCAAATCCCAACCACATTTACCATATCCACTGTACGTAAAATTACGCAATAATACATATATGCTGTAATTAACTGACTGTATGATGCAGGTATTTCTTGTGTCTTTGAAAACCTGGGAATAATATGGGATGTATGTATAAGGTCTAGGTAGGTAACTTCAGAATTAGTGGATTTAATTCACCTGCCTCAGGTTAAGGACTGATAATGTGCTCCTGTGAATGTGGTAATGAACAAAGTGAATTTTCTTACCAATGGAGTGACTACTAGCTTGTCAAAAAGGACTTCACTCCACAGAGGTATTGAGTTAGTTACTAAATATATAATACGTATAAAAAATGGCTTTTATGTTGTTTTATAGTCCTGTTATTTCATGATCAATCCTCATGCATATCACTAAGATCATACTATATATGTGCCCAGCTGTCCATGAAACTGACCTGAACTTGCTCTTCTCTTTGCAATCCTGCAGCCTCCGTGTGAGAATCAGAAGATGGTTGCAATGGATGCTGAGTGTTAGGCTGAGGATACGCACCCTGGTTTGCAGATCCATGTCCTTGTCCATCTGCAGATTTACATATACACGTACATTTACTAATAGTTCATGTTACAAAAAGAATGCAAAACTACACATGATATGATACATATACATGCATAAAGCTACTTAAGAGCAAAAAAAAAAAGAATAATATTTAAGTAGAAGGATATACAAGAAATTTACATTATGTACATAACTGTAATCTTAAGATATTCCACAATTTCTGGATAGTAGTCAATTTAAAAAAGGCCAATTAAATACACTTACAATAGTTTGTTGACAATAACACTGTATATTATTATTGTCTCCTACATTTTTCAGCCTTCTATGGGCAATCATCAAGGAGAAACATAGATACAAGCAACACATATGACATATATGTGTCCTCATAAAAGTCAATGTATACACAAAAAATATACTATTAAAATTCGATGTATAAAAGATATGTTCATCTTGGAATTAAAAAGTTGCAAAACAAAACTAAATTTGCATTCAAATATCTCCTAAACTTCCATAATTTTAATTAAAAAAATGCACACAATTGTCATTAAATTCACAATAATATTTTTAAAAACACTCCTACAAGTTTCAAACATTTCTGGTCCATCATCAAGGAGAACATTATTTCTTGCTGTATAAAACAATTAACTATTTTAATTCCTTGCATACGTATAAGAACTAATAGAAGTTCTTCCATGTACGATGAATATGTGTAACAATTGTGTCCGCAAGGAGGAATCCTACAAGGAAGAACTTCTATTGGTCTTTCTACATGTTGGTTTGGTTTGGTTTATTTGTTCATCCATTCATTCACATACGTCACATTGGACACATAAATTACAGATTACAATTTACGACACAACTTATAATATATGGACATCCACACAATAAAATATAATAAGTAACAATACAAAATTTAAAGACCAATTGGAAGTTGAATTTGCACTACATCTAGATATATGTGTATTTATGTAAATATATCTAAGAGTTAAGAATTCAAATTAAAAGTAGTAATATAGAATGGTATTGATTATGTTATGTGTAAAAATATTTTGATGTTTACTTTTAAGATGATTACACTGAGCCAAGATTTCTATTGGAATTTGAAGCAAAATATTCCTCCGAGAAAAATGTGCAAGATATCAAAATAGTTAAGTAATTGTGTTTTATAAAACAACAATTAATGTACTCCACGATGCTGGACCAGACGTGTTCAAAACATGTAGGAGTTAAGCGTTTTTAAAAATATTATTGTAAACCCTATGACAATTGTGTGCATTTAATGGTTAAAATTACAGAATTTGCATTACAAATCATGGAATGGAAAATGTAAAAACATACCAAACTCCATTCAATCCAGTGTGCTCAGTACTGTGTGTTCAATTTGAAACTACAAAACATAATAAAATGTTATAGGAAACTTTTCTATGGTCAGTGTTACCTTTCCTTTCAAAAAATTGACCTGCTAGATCCAAGTACACTGCAAATTTGGCTCATAGATTCTTTATATATTTAGAAAATAATCATTATGCAATTAGATTATATACAGCAGTTATGTTTTTTATCTATTACACTGTGGTATCAGGTGCAAAATTATGTTTTGCATAATACTGTATAATTTTCTCCCTTTAATTATGATTTATTAGATGTAGTATTACTTTATCTTGTGTTTCATTCCTTTTGTGTTTATTTCTTTTTGTACATGTTATATTTGAGTATAATTACTTACTGATTTCCTTACTTACTCCATGGAGCAAGAGTCCTTTTTGAGAAAATATCCAGTTCTCAGCTAGTCAAGGAATTCCCTGCATTTCATGGAACCCAAAGATTTGTTACCACATTTACAAGTGCCTGCCACCTGTCCCTATCCTGAGCCAGATCAATCCACTTCAAGCCCCCCCTCCCCCCCAATCCCATTTCCTCCCATCTACTCCTGGGTCTTCCAAGTGGTCTCTTTCCCTCAGGTTTCTGACCAAAGCTCTGTATACATCACTCTTCCCCCTGTACATACTACATGCCCCACCCATCTCATTATTCTCGATTTGATCACCTGAATAATAATTGGTGAGGAGTACAGATCATTCAGCTCCTCATTATGTAGTTTTGTCCAGTCCTCTTGTACCTCGTCCCTCTTAGGCCCAAATATTTATATTTGAGTATAAGTACTGATGTTGTACTTGGTCATTAAATTGTTGAGTCCAGACATAGAAAAACAGGGCCTCAATTGAATAATTAATATTGTTTCACATTACAGCAAACAAAAACATTTATTTGCTGTTGTAACAAAAAGTTATGTTAACAATGACACAGAATAAATTTGGGGACGCTCAACCTCGAAAGTTTTGTACCGCAAATCCTTAAAAAATGCTGAAATTTATGAACTTTTTATGGATACGTTGTAAGAAGTTCTACAAAAATAGTTCTGTTTTACACTCATTAGACTGGAAGGTACGAATACATACTTGTTACTTGCTGTTTGCCGTCCATGACGTGAAGTGTGCTACCACGATGCCAGTTTCTGCTACTGGTAATCTCTCTCCTGTAGGTGTGGTCCGTCGTAGCCACCTGGAGGTGCGACCCTAATTATAAATATTACAGTTTTGCTACCGCCGTGGCTAAGTCGCAACCCAGTACAGTCTTCGTTGCAAGCGTGCGGATTTTGTGTCACTATGAAGGCTGTATTTGCATTTAGAAATACGTTTACTGATTTTCTGTAGACCGTTGGTCCATTGAAATAAATAATACTGTTGAGGGTTAAGCAACGTCTCTTTTGGTTCATTTAAAGACGTCATTGACGCACATTACATACTTTCTAACGGTAGTTTAATCAGTGAATTATTTGGAAGGGGTAATTTACTTTGAGTACCCCTCCCCTTCCCCAAAAAACAAAAAGAACAATGTAGTCGGGGTCCCGCCCGAGTGGTTACGTGGTCGATAATAGATTACTTCCTTTCTATTTAATGGTGTTTCATCAACTGCATTCATTCCATGAAGTCCAAAGGGATGGACTGATAAAACCATAAGAAACCTCAGGACAGTTATCTCCTGTCTGATCTTCGAACCAAGGTCCTCGCATATATTACAGAGATCACACAAATTCACAGTGAGATTCGGTGTGTCTGTTTTCCATCAGCCACAACACATTAGAATAAAATATGACATTATGGAGTGCTGTTCGGATTTCGGTGTGCCTGCCGATAACTTGCACTACATATTGGTGCTGTTACTGGAAAGCTGCAATGTATTTAATGACTTTCGTGTATAACAAACACTCCGTCAATTTTCCCCTGTCTATCACGTTTACCATCTCAAAAGACTTATGTGTGAAATGTAATTACAAATATACTTCTTGTTGAAAATGTATACAGCGTTATATAGAAGAACTACGCAAATTTATTGAGCAGAGTTGGAGGGAAAATGAGCATTTTTATGCTTTGAATTAGTGTTGTCGGGTATTTAAGGTTTGCGAAGTACAGCACATAAGTGAAGAACACAGGCTGAGGCTGTTCAGGAATAGGGTGCTTAGGAGATACTGGGGCCTAAGTGGGAGAAAGTAATAGAAGACAGCAGACATCCCGAATGAAGGAACTTCATAATTGTATTCCTCACCGAATATTAGTCGCGAGTGTGTTTGTGACTGATTTAATACATATACTGGTAGGTTGTTAACACCAACGGGGATGCCTCACCTTAAAAGAAAATTAGTGGGGTGATTAAAAAAAGGAGAATGAGATTGGGGGGGGGGGGTAAGTGGCACATATGGGAGAGAAAATAATGCACACAGGCTTTGGTGAGAAGGCATGAAGGAAAGAAACCATCTGAAAAAAGCAGGCGTAGACGAGAGGATACTGAAATGGAACTTCAAGAAACAGGATGGGAGGACGTGGACTGGATTAATCTGGCTCAGGATAGGGACAAGTCATGATTCCATGTAAACATGGTACTGAACCTCCAAGTTCTATGAAATGAACAAAAATGTACAGTAGGTTACCTCCTTAGGTCATATGATCTCCTCTCTCCAATATCGTTCTTCTATTCGCTCCCGATGGACAAAACGCAACAGACTGCCACTGGACTCTATTTTGAGTGAGATGAACCCAGTCCACATCCTCATACCCTTCTTTTAGTATCCGTTTTAATATTATACTTCCACCTATACCTAGTTTCCCAAGTGAGTCCTTTCCTTCACATTTCCCCGCTAAATATTTTTACGCATTTATCACCCTCATGCACGCTACATGCCTTGCCAATCTCATCCTCAATGTAACTAAGATTAGAGGTTTTAATGGCGGTGAAATTGTTTATTGTTGTATTATGACATCGTGTTGCCTGGTATGGTTGCCAGGGTTTCGAAGAAGCCTGACTAAATTTGAAAACCTTAAAATACGAGTATTATGCTCCCCATGTAAATAGTTCAAAGTTTATACTTCCATGTGAAATGGACCCAGGTTCTCTGTATACCGCTTGGTTACAATCATACTTCACTAAAACTTTCTGACGGTCTTTGGACACACTGCATCCTAGGAGTGCTGGCAGTTTTAACGAAGAACAAAATGTGTCTAAAAGGCTGTCCACAATTTTAATATCTGTAAATGAAGACTTCCCATTTCATCATTGATGTTAACTTCGGGATCGGGAAGGTGGGAATATCTTTAAAGCACACTAAATTCTTATGTTACACCATGGACTGTGCTAATTAACTAACTCCATAAAGTAGTCATTCAGCACCTAATAGGTCCTCAGCTACTCAAGACATACCCGCATTTTATAGAAGCCGAAGGCTAATTGCCGTGTTCATAAAATCCCGAAATTGGTCCCTATTCCCTCCATATCCAATCTATTTAAGTTACATTTTAATATTATCCTCCCAACTATGCCGAGGTCCCCAGAGTTGTCTCATTTCTTCAGGTTTTCCAACCAAAACCCTATACGAATTTCTCTTCTGCCACACAGGCTACATGTCACGTTTCGACCATATCACCCTCCTCGATGTGGCCATGTAATAATATATGAGTACGAATCATGAAGCTTCATACAATTTTCTCTAGCCTCCTATTATCGCCACCGTCTTACGACGGACTGTACTAGAAGAGTTCTCCTGGGAAATGCATGCCAGTCCAAGTCGTGGGATATACGGTCAAGGAAACACTATATTGATTAACAGAAGTCATCAGGGAACACTAGGGTTTGACGAAGAGCAGTTGCGTGTTTAGCAAATCCCTCTGTGCCTCTATCGTCATTTCTATAAATATAAAGTAACCTTATCGCGTACACACACACACACACATTGTGGACAGTTTCGTCTCTCCTCCTCGCCATGACCACTATACATTGTAGGACATGAACTCCAAATCCAGACCGAGCAGGGTGGTGTAGGGGTAACGTGAATTTAGGAGGTAACCGGATTTAACGACATTCTTGGCTGAGACCACGTATCTAGCTCAACTCCGGTGAAAGCACTGACATATCGCACGACAATCTCTATCAAAATCCCTACTATCTCACCGTCCATGATACACTTTCATCGCGATTTCTGCAACCGAAATAGCGTCATGCAATGAAAAAGTCTAATCACATTCAATATTTGCGGTACCGTAACTAGACGAACATTACGTCATAGATACACGTTCTATTCAATACGTAGCCGATAGAAATTGACGTATAGGAGACTTAAAAGTTCTCACAGTGGTGCTGATGGAGACTTCTTGAGCACGACGCTGTGTAGGTTGGTATGTGGGTACCAATGTTTCGGAAGAGCTTGATGCTTCCACCTTCAGGGTGGCCCAAGAAGGGACATAGACTAACAGGGTCCACTCTTCTTAAACTGCCCTGAAGAACTCATCTGAAACGTCGGTATAAATATACAAAGTTAAGCAGAGTCATAAGGCAGAAGATAAAAATCTTCATTTATATAAATGTTGCCAATTCCAAGTTTTTATCATGCTTTCCCTTGAGTTAATTTGGGCTCCTGCTGATGCAGTGTCTTAAAATGACATGAGAGTTTTCTTTCCTCTCCAGTGCCTTCGTTTCACTATCAATAATGATCTGCATATCTCTTTCAACACTAAAACAGCTAAAACATATACAGCAGGTACAGGCAGCCACTGAAATTTCATAAGATTTTAGCAGCCAATATCACGTTTCACATTCTACAATATATCCCTTTAACAAATTTTCATATTTTCTAAAGATCCATTACCATTCATACATTAAAAGTATTGTATTTGTTCACACTTCAAAAGTTGTGTGGCTGCCACAAAGGTATAAGTGATGGCAAGAAATTATGAGGTAGAACATAATCTAGAGTGGTACGATATTCATTTTCAATTACACAGAAGTCTGTAAGTTTCTTACAGTTATGTGGGAGGACAGAAAACAGCCGATATAATACCAAAGACCTCTCCTGCTTTACAAAATAAAAAAGGAAAGCTCACAAAGTAAGTAAAGTTATACACCAGACAGAACGAAAATTATGCGAGCCAAGAATATCAGGGGAAATAGTCAGAATTTAAAGAATTAACACCAAATGTCTCTCATGTTAAGTAAACACAATATTTTCTAACAAGAAGAAATTTATCTACCAAACTTAACAGTTACTGGAGCCAGGATAGCATAGTTGGTACAGCAACTCGCTATGGGCTGGATGGTCCAGGGTTCGAATACTGGTAGGGGCAAGCGATTTTCCCTTCTCCAAAACCATCCAGCTTGGCTATGGGGTCCACCAAGCCTCCTAATCAGTGGTTACTTGGGTAAAGCAGCCATGGCATAGTTGACCACTGACCTTCATATCAACTTCCAGCAAGGTGGGGTACCGCTACATTTCTATCATGAAATCTTAATTATCTGGACAAATATTCCTCAGAGATAGATTATTAACAGAGTTGTGGTCACCAGACTACTGCTGACATTTTCTCCTGGTGTGTACTTGAGGACAAAGTGCACAGTATGACACCATGGAATAATTGGAAGTAGCACATAACAGCACCACAATGGAAGGAGAGATGAATAAGCAATGTGGCATGCAGCCTCTATGACTATACGAACAGGTTTCAGTTTTAACACTTACATGATTAACTGTCCAAAATTGGCAGATCTAATTGAAGAGCTTCGCATTAGCTTTAAATACCATGTTATATTATGAACTTTACACCTACTTGTATGCATCTCTGTATATGTAAAATCTTACATTAACAAAAAAAGCTCCTGCTGTGCAACATAACATAATCTCTATAATTAAGTGAACAGCAACAGGTACCAATATGAAGAGCCCTGAGAATGTCATGCGTCATTTTGGTAAACATATGGTATTGATTTTATATGTTTCATATCCATGCATTAAAATATAATATTTTACTTAATGTAACAAACTAACAAATGCACATTGATAAAATATGTTTTACCATATGTTATTATTTACCAATATGTTTTGGTCACGTCTGTGACCTTCATCAGGGTGCCACACAAGGATATAAACAATATACAAATTCACTCATGTCTCTTTTATTATTTTTTACTTGCATTAGAAAGATGCCCCTTCAGATCTATAGGTGTATTTGAGAAGCCTATTTTCCACTCATTACTTGCTTTTCTTCTCTGTTTCTAAGTTAAGCAATATTTGTATATTAGTGGAAATATTGTATTTTTTTATTCCATGTTCTCAGGACCAGTGAAATTATCTGATAAATACCAGTTTCCAATATTCTATCTGCACTACCCTGACAAACAGCTTACATGATGTGTTTTCTGTTGTATGTACCAAGGGTAGGCTGGCAGAGACAAGATGCTACCAATCTGTTACAAGCTGTATCTACTTTTCAGTAGAGCTTTCAACAACCCTTCTGCAGCAAAGCCACTCACTATAGACAGGGGTCAAGAGAAGATACACTCACCTTGGAAAGACTTCTTCTCTCCAACAACTTGACTCTTTATGCAGCAGAGATTTCATTATGACCTTCACCAGTCAGCATCAGGATATGCTTTCCATTCACCTGCTCCTCCACCATGACATTATTATCCTGTTATTGTTACCATCATCGTTACTTCACACGTATATTCCACCTTACATGACAGCAGCATTCACATGAGTGGTCACATAATTCAGCATTTTGTTATTCCTTTGATTTCACTACATTTAATTTTCATTTAAAAGTACTTAACTCACTTAACTTTAACTCCATTTGTTTTAGCTGTATACGGTATCTAATGTTTGTTTTTGACAAATAATTGCATTACTTGTTCAATGAAAAAAAGTTTTAAAAATCTGCATAAAATTCTATTAATGCAATATTCATATAAGTTGGAATTGCATTAAGTCACTAGAATTCTGTACTCTCTGTAAGGTAAAGTCCTTCTGCATCTTAACTTCCTTCCATTTTTATGTTTGGGTGTTGCTAGGAAACCACATATTAATGTACAGCATAATCTATGTCAATTTATTTTACTGATGGACAATCATATGCAGCTTAATGCATTAAATAATCTGGTATATATAAGCCTAATCACCCTGTGGTGGTAAATAACTAAAAAGATGTGTGCTGTCACACCGCTAAACTTAGAATCTAATTTCAATATTTGATAATACTTCAGTGACATGTCTTGCAGTGCACTGATGTTCATGTGTCAGTTAAGAGATATAAGAGCTCTCTATTGTTTACATAGATTACAAAGTTTATTACAAGTGCATGTACATTGTAATGAGTCCATATGATTTAAGAACCATGCACTTTGCATGTTTTCATGTTCATTTGAGATATGGTGTGATCCTGTGGGGTGGTGATCCTGAAAGTATAAGAATTTTTCAATTACAAAAGAAAGTTATAAGAATAAAAGGTAAAGATTAGAAAAGATACAGGAATTTAAAAGAAGACTGAAGTATTTTTTACTGCAAGACATTTTCTATTCAGTGGATGAACATAAGTCCTCTTAGGTTCCATTGTTACTCAATTATTTATTATTATGCACACTTACTCTCAGTATTTAGCAATTTCACCAAACAGGATACCAAAAAAATTATACATTAATGTGTGAGCTTTAACTGTATTTTATATTACTGTGTTCTACTACTGATGTAAATTTATTGCAAGTTCCTTCTGTTATGTATATTGTGAATGAATGTTTAATGTACTGTAGGGAATGTAGACTGAGTTTGACATGTTCGATATCATATTTGTGATTGGATGAACTGAATGGAAGAATGAAGAATAAACAATACATTAATACAAGTGGCCATATATGAACTTAAAGCTTGTAAATATCTCTTCCAATTGGTACATGAACACTGCACATTATTAAAAATGCATGCACAAGAGAGAAGACAGCAATTCCAGATACACTAGGCATGCTTTGCACAAGTATGTGAGACAGCAAACAGCAGGTATACTACATTATTGTTGAATGGTTACAATATTATGCAAAAAGAAAATTGTTGTAAATTGGATAAATGTAAATGACATAGAATATTTTAAGAGTTCTGAATGTTACCATAATTGTTTTTGGCTATAGTGTGGAAATTAAAATGTTTCCTTTGTCTTAATGAATTCACATTTATACTCTGTACAAAGATAAACATTTTAAAATATTTTTAAATTCATTAAAATCTGTAGTTCACAAACAATTTGAAAAACAAATTTCACCACCTTAAAAGTACACACTCCTCCTTAAAGCTCCATTATCTAAGTTCAAAACGTAGTATGACAACCTCAGTATCATCTCCCAGACCAGTATAAAGAAGTTCATTCAAAATATTTACTTTATCTTCACGTTTTTTTTACTACATCCTTCAATACTGCAAGACAACCACGGGGCACAATATGACACCCACATGACAGGCAGCAATATGGCAAGTTTTTTACAAGTACCAACTGAATTGCAAAATTTTGGATTTTTAGGATTGATCTGCATGTTTTACAGTTTGTTACACTGTAAACCTAAATACAATTTTCAAAATAAGCTTATAGAATACAAAGGGACTGTGATTCCTCAAAATTTCGGAGATCTATATTGAATGAAAATCTCAGTCACATATGTTTACTTATATCTGTAGGAGTAAAGCCACTCCTGCCAATGTCCACTTCGCTGGTTTGTCTTTGGTCTTGAGATTGAAAGTCCACACATATGTTGGACCTCTTGTTCGAGTTTTGTAAACAGGGCATTCATACACATTGCGCATGTCTTGTTTATCTTGTGTGATGGCCTGCAAGACATATTGAAAAAGAGAAAAAATTCAACACACATTTCAAAAGTTTATGTGGGACGTTGCAAGAAAATTGTTAAAATGCAGTCATGCTACATAATGTGGTAAAAACTCCAGTACTCAATGCACATCACAGTACTACCATCTTAATCAGAAACATTTATAAACACACACAAAAACGCGCGCACACACACACACACACACACACACACACACACACACACACACACACACACACACACACACACACACACACACACACACACACACACACACACA
>Ga0131853_10022147_pt1:0-7500 | contig 11506 bp, 6 predicted proteins | sample TergutLab28metaG_FD_92764 | JGI IMG/M metagenome (GOLD analysis project Ga0131853, IMG submission 92764) | Labiotermes labralis P1 segment gut microbial communities from Petit-Saut dam, French Guiana - Lab288 P1 (version 2) (version 2) | ecosystem: Host-associated > Arthropoda: Insects >...
CGAAGGTTCATTACCGCACTCACAAGCGTCCGCCACCTGTCTCTACCCTGGGCCAGCCCAATCAAGTCCATACACCCACATCCCACCTCCTTGAGATCCGTCCTAATATTATCCACCCATCTAAGCCTAGGTCTCCCCAGTGGTCTCTTTCCCTCCATATATATATATATATATATTACATATACGCACGTACACACGCATACACGTATCTTGCTTAAAGTGGATGGTGCTCAGTGAAAATATCGACAAACTTTCCACAAGCTATACACAGTGGGGGCCGGAGAATTATTTTACGACACAGCAAGTACAGTTCACTCCACATTAAAACATCAGTAACGTTTCACATAAAAATAATCATTAAACTGAAGAACAACGAAGCTAAGAAAACGCAAGTGTCGTGTTGCGAATACTAATGTAATGCAGTCAACAATTTCGTATATAAGGCCACACGTGAACCTAATTCCGTGGCAATATGTCAGAGATTACGAACCAATTTATAGCCAGCTCTTCTCGCCGGCTTTACAATCTAAACACAGTGTCACGAAACCTACATTAAAACTACTACTACAGGCCTCGCGATGTCGGATCAATAGGGACGTCTAAAAGTGTATCAGTCGTTTACAGGCAACATCAAAAGTTATTGCAACAAAATCTATCACAACATTATTTTAGCTCACTCCTCTTCGTAAACGATGGTCGGTTAATTATCTCGAGTTTTTTTATGTCCCTGAAAAGCTCTAACGATGCTGTAACGATTCCCAGACACCAATTAAACTGCACTGCCATAAAGAGAAGAAGAGAGAACACAATCCATGACTCCATCAATTTATGTGTTTTCTAGAAAAAGAAATTTCTATCCACATACAAGTGATTCTACGAATTTGCCGGTCATTCAAGTAGCATGTCTTGGTGTAGAGCCCCTGTTGCGGCCCATGACCAGTCATGAACTGTCTAAGGGAAAACACTGTCCTTGTTGTCCCGGGGCACCGCCTCTGACGTGAAACGGATCCGTCCGTGTCTGTCCGGGTATGTCCGCTGCGGACCGTCCTTGTCATGTCCTTTGTGAATCCATACATTAATCCTCTGAGGGTTAAAAGGGCATATTCAGTTCGTACCTCACAGAGAACACTTCTTCCAAACAGAAAGACCAGACGGTGAATGCCGTGGAGGTAAACAAAAGCTAACAGATATATAAACACATGACAGAAAAGCAGAGTTCAAATTTTTCATCCTCAAGGTAAATACACTAGGCTTTAAATGTGTAATGTTATGTGTCTTACTGATTAAAATATTTTACGCGAAGACACACAGCGAATCACTTAACATCTAAAAACAAGAGATCTTTTATCCCCCCCCCCCTCTCCAGTTATTACAACAGAGTCATTTCCAACAACGTACTTCATCAAAAATTTCTTTTCGTATTATAAACTGTAATGACGACGTTTTTCAAAGGGCGAAAGAAGAGAGATTACTTTCAAAAATTTAAAAAAAAATAGACGTCACTCAAGGATAGGGCATACAATTGGGCATAACGAGTTTGTAATAAACATCCTTGAAGGGGCAATATTTGGAAAAGATGCCGTGGGGAAGACCTGGACTGCGATACCTTAAGCAAGTCAACAGAAACACAAGAGATGACAGTTATAGAGCAATGGAAAGAATGGCTTGCAACAGTTGCAGATGGAAAGCTGCCAACCGATCAAAAGACTGGGGGATAAGAAGACGAAAATTATAAACTTTTATGTTTCGGTATAAATAAACCATCTACATGAGAATGTTTTCACAAACTACTACCAGCGCAACGCAAAATAGTTTTTAAATGACGTGGGTCTGATGATGGGTACGTTCAACATCAGAACACGCAGCGAGTTCACAAAGAAAACAAAAACAACATTCACGAAATATATTGTGGCACGTCACTGAAACATGGAATAATATTCACATAATACAACACGACGCAACAAAACACAACGCCATATTCCAGTTACAGTTGATGGATTCCGTATGAGCTATCCATAATTCATCAAATCGGAATCGCCTATGCACAACTTTAAATTAAAACGCACACACGCATATCTCGTCTGACTTTTTCACTGCTTCAAAATGTGCGCGTACTAGAGGCCTGGCACGTTGCTTCGCAACCGAAAGACTGGAGCATCCGGCCTTGGACCTCCTCCCGCCTTCTGCGTTTATCCAGCCTACGAGAACCTCAAATTAACCTTTTGGCGCCGGAATTATTTTTTTTTTTAATTTTAGCACACCCTGTATATAAAATGTGAATAATACAGGAACCAAATATGTTAGAATTATGAAACAAACCGCATTTTGAAGAGAAAAAAAAACGGAGAGTATATACCGTGTTTAAAATATTCAGTATCTATATTTGTTGAATAAATATATAAAATGCAACTTTAGAGGTTAGCGATGCGGTACGACCACTATAGTTGACATTTGGCGTCAAAAGGTTAAGCAACTGGCGGAATTAGTTTTCTTCATAATGTACCTTAATACAGGTATGACAGATTAATTCACTGTAGGTAAACTGTAATTAGTGCAAGGTATCTAACTTCGCCACGAATTCTGCCAAAAAAAGGGACACATGAACAGTCTGAATTTAAATTTTTGTTTCAGCAACCTGTTGTTTTACACAAACCCATAGAGGAATTAAAACATAATATTTTTTTGTTTTATGTTTTTGTTTTCAGTGAATTATGTTACACAGGCAACACGGCTCGACCGATCTTGGTCATCTTCAGGCCCTCTTGTCATCCTATGAAAACTTACAATGACATTCAATATACAGGCCTATTTTCTATTTTAAAACAAGGGATTCAATGCAGGTATAACCAAACAATGAGTAGCTTTCGTGCAACCATTGTTGCAGTGGAAAAGTAATGAATATTACACAACCTGATTGTATTTGTAGCCTTAGCGATCCAGCATGTAACGCCCATGCGGCATACTGTCATCTGTGGCCTGCCTCGCTCTAAAATATTTTTTCCACATTATCTCATAAATGGCACGATGTTCGAAAAAAAAGTTACTGGACACAAAATACGTGTTTTGATTTTCTCAACAACTTCTGTCTGGAACATTTCTCAATCCAAAAAGAATTGAGCAAGAAATGACCAAAAATGTATACTGATGTTCATGTAAAGTGCCCTTTATTCTTGTCCGCTTTTAATGAAACTTACATTTTCCTCGACAGATTTTCAAAAAAAAAATCTTCAAATATCAAATCTCATGAAAATCCGTCCAGTGGGAGCCGAGTTGTTCCATGCTGACGGACGGACAGACATGACGATGCTAATAGTCGCTTTTCGCGAATTTGCGAACGGGCCTAAAAACTATTCCAACAATTCGCAGTATACATCGATTTTAAAAATTGTTCCAACAATACGCCCTATATAAAGACTTAAAAAAACCATTATACAGTGCACTTTTTTTGGGAAAAAAAAATTTTACAGATAATAATGCACTCTAATGTCAAACTTTAAAGAGGAATATCATGTCACAGACACGAGTTCTCGGTCGTAATTAGAGATTTGCGAGAAAGGTGTAGCCGTCTTAACTGGGTGAATATATAGGACGGGGCGTTAAATCAGGTATTGAGGACGTTTCGGCGCATTATTCCTGAAAAAAAAACACGATACAAATTGGCGGCATAAAACGCATCAAACACGAAAGGAAATTTCACCAATCACGTTAACGGTAACCAAGTCAAAACGAATACAATGTACAAAAGCTGACGACAAATGTTGTACCAAGTGCACCCAGCTTTCTTCAACACAGCTACGCGCACTATGGCCACTCTCGATTCACACAATTTCAAATGCGTAACGAATGACATAAAAGCACTGCAGGGCATTGCTGTTAACACTTCCCGGATCACTACGAACTACGATTCCATAACGAACGGCATAATCATACGTTAGAAACGTCGGGTTTAGTGCAAATTCAACTGCAAAATGATAACCTTAAATGAAGTATTTAGAACGATTCGCGCTGAAATTCCTATTACATTAGACGAACAAGTTGGAGCTGACAGAGAGGTTAAATCATTCATATAAGGGAAGTTATGGGTGTTGTACGTAGACTAGGCAGGAGCGCGTCCATCTCCGTTCCGACCGTAATAACGCACACAATACACGACACGACACAATGTCTGCAATTAGGTTACTGTTCCTTGGAAAGTTACAAACTGAATTTTCGCTGATCACATATAGCTAGCAAGGACTGCGCTCAAGTCACCGCGCGTCTACGCAAAAGAGAGTAAGTTAGGCTACAAACAAGAATCCAGGATAACCTAACACAGTAGAATTTCCGAATCAAAACACTCACTGTATTTTTACGAATATCGCCCAAGAAATGGACGCAAAATATTCTGTGTTATCGGAGCCACTTGTCTGCCAACCACATACCGTGCGAAACTTGTTGCTAGGATTTGTCCGGGCCACTTTACAAAGTGGGGGATTTTTAAGTAATTGCACCGTTTCCAAAAGCAGAGGGCGGTGCGTCGTCATTACAATCGAATTAAAAAGAAAAATCACAGGTAACAATATAACCATTCCGCGCAGACCACATCACAGTCTTATGATTCTTTACAGCGTTTTAGGTTATTAATTAGCAATTACAACGAATGCGAACGTCTGGGTAGTCGATTACTTTAGGAGTTGACAAGCAAAGGTAATATTCGGTCGCCTAGTACGTAAATACTGACATGTCATGGGCAAGTGGAAATAAGAGCTTTCTAAAAACATGAGTCAATAATTTTAATGAATACGGTAATTACTTAATGGGCACTGACTCAAAAACAAAGAAATACACCTTATATTCGTTATTTACATCTTGATTTTCTTTCTGAGTATCTGCCCCAACATCTCGTAATGTAACACAGTATCAAGATTCACTTTTTGTTATCCACTTCTACTAGGGTTTCAGCTACACAACGATAAGGGCAAAACCAGTAAACATAACAATATACGCACCGATAAACACCTCCAATCGTGGTATAGCTAGTACTTGGTGCCGAATTATTACCAGAATTTGAGTTCAGAAACCAACTACACGCTAGTAGCGGCCTGACATTGCAGTATCCGACACCTTGCTGTGTTCTCATACAGAAGACGTGAATTATCTTATCCATAACATTGTAAGATTATTTACAGCTGGAATCACGTGCAACTTACGCCTCCTTCACACACGTCAAGCGCGATGGGTAAATGTCATTTCCATATGTAAACCGATTATGAAAAATCATTACTCAAAAGCACTACAATCTGCAGTATGAAATAATTAACAAGAAGCAGCAGCTTGTTACGTAGCATTGATTCATTTCGCCCCGCAAACACAGACGATTCGTGGCGATGACAAAACAGTAACTTCAAGCACACTGCAATGGTCGCAGCTGACAATGAACGATCAAACGCCCAACAGCCGGTAAACTGGGACGAGTCGATAGCGATCCACTGCTGTATGACTCAGCTGACGGGCCCACAGGGACCACACAGATAATCACAAGGAAATGACAGCTGTTGTCACATACCTGTTAGGCTGCTAGACCATGCAGGCTTCCTGGCTCGAATGTAAAGGCTGGCTAATATGCAGCAGTAAGCTGTAAGCAAGAGTCCGCCATAACTGACTGAGGAAGTCTCTGGGATCGCGAGAGTTGCAGGCTGTGACGCAATAGAACCGCGCAGACGTGGGGCTCGGGAGTTGTGGCAGCGCAGCCGAGCGTGCCCGGTCCATGCCGACAAGATATGCGTAATTGCATTGCGACCCCACTCTTCTTCTTTCTGTGTGACCCCTTCAACCTAACCTCACCCCCAACCTCCCTGTCCCTTTTGCACATAAGAAACTTTGGATTGGGGCAGAAGAGAGGCGCCGATGTGTCTGCGAGCTTCAACTATCCTGACCCACGCTCCACCCCTATCGAAATTCTAAGGTTCCAAAGAGTTTTTGGTTAGCTGGAGGAAACAAAACTTGAAACATTAAAAAACTCGCAAGTAAAAAATAAATCTCTCGGTATTCACGTTTTTGGTCGCATCCGTCGGACGACGAATACCCAAATGCACAGTCGTACGGTTGTAGTAATGAAGAAATAAAAATTTGCCTGCCCCTGAAATCGTACATCAATGCTTCGCAGGCCACCAAATCGCGTGGTCGCTCAACTAATATTCTGGCAGATTTCAAACACTGATTAAACAAGTAAATATGAAAATAAAAGGTTATACTTTTAGTTAATTATCGAATTAATTATCAATGTCAAATTAAGTCCCGTCACCGACCACACTCGGATTGCATCTCTATAAAATGAGGTCGACGGGGTTCAAAATGCCTTAAGTCTAACAAAGATGCATGCATCGGCTATGTTGATGACATGGATGTATCTCTGCATGTCGTGGATTATTTATTTAACAGTCATGTATCAATGGTAATGTAGTTCATGCGAGCAGTGCTCATAAACGATCCACGTCGAACGGTAGGCAAAACTAGCGTGAAAGTAGTTGTTGCAAGAAAGACCCTATGTCAGTACGAAATGCACATAATGGGTGTAGATATGCGATGGAATTTCAGCTGACTGGAGGCTTCCTCTACTGCCCATGTTGCAAAAAAAGAATATTCCTGCTACGTGACTACTGCACGCATTTCAGATCATGGAAGTCGCGTCCAAATAAGATAGTGCGTACGAGAATATATAGGCCATGTTTATGCACACACATATGCACATACATAATTACGCATACCGCATGATACACACATACAGGAGTCCATACAAACATGAACACATACTTGCATACTCCTACATAAATATATATATATATATATATATATATATATATATAGGGTATATAAACACATACATACACGCGTATATAAGTATAAACACATAGTACTTACAATAAATAAAAACCCAAGACATACATCGCTAAAAAGTATTGTTATTGGAGCTGCAGCTTAGTACAGTGGGAAGGTAAGAAACGTATTGCAAATTGTTCGAGAGAAGAGAAAAATAACAACTGTAGGGTAATAAGAGCAACTGAGAGCACGAGTATCAAGATGAGGAAATAGAATAATGTGAACATGTATGTATGTATGTATGTATGTATTGTGTATGTATGTATGTATGTATGTATTGTGTATGTATGTATGTATGTATTGTGTATGTATGTATGTATGTATGTATTGTGTATGTAGGTATGTATGTATGTATGTATGTATTGTGTATGTATGTATGTATGTATGTATGTAGGTATGTATGTATGTATGTGTGTATGTATGTATGTATGTATGTATGTGTGTATGTTTGTATGTATGTAGGTATGTATGTATGTGTGTATGTATGTATGTATGTATGTATGTATGTGTGTATGTATGTATGTATGTGTGTGTGTGTATGTATGTATGAATGTGTGTATGTATGTATGTACGTATGTATGTATGTATGTATGTATGTATGTATGTGTGTATGTATGTAGATATGTATGTATGTATGTATGT
>Ga0131853_10022147_pt1:10000-11506 | contig 11506 bp, 6 predicted proteins | sample TergutLab28metaG_FD_92764 | JGI IMG/M metagenome (GOLD analysis project Ga0131853, IMG submission 92764) | Labiotermes labralis P1 segment gut microbial communities from Petit-Saut dam, French Guiana - Lab288 P1 (version 2) (version 2) | ecosystem: Host-associated > Arthropoda...
TATTTACTTATTCTACTGCTACTTCTTTAGATTTTCTCTTCCTTTATTTTGTTCCTTTATCATTATGATTTATTTGCGTATTTTAGTTCATTATTTTGCTTTCTTTCTTTATTTCTTTCTTTCTTCCTTTCGTTTGTCGCAACGTTTTTTCTACCTCTTTTGTTTAATTTTCCTTAGTATTTATCTCTTCGTTTTTGTGTTTCTCCGTTTGTTTTACTTGCTGCTTTTGTCTTTCTTTTCCTTTGTCCGCCTGTATATTTCTTATCTCTACATAACCTTTGTGTATTTCTTTGTTTCAATTCCTTTTCTCCTTCTTTTTGTTGCTTTATTTATTTTCTTTGTTCCTCTTGTTTCCTTTATTTCTTTCCGTAATGTGACACAATAGTACACGGCTTCACACTTTTTGTTTAAGCACACAAACTTTTCATTTCAATACAGAAACAAGAAATTCCGCACTTAAGACAAAGCACAATTACGGAAGCACAAAACATGGCTGTATTACACAACTGCAATATCACCTTTCCCTTTGTACGGCGCTCCGATATCACAGAAAATGTTTATGTTATCCCGGATCACAGTTTCTTTACATTCCTCGCACACAGCTGTAGAAACATATTGAAGCATGAGGCAAAACCAACACATATTGTTTTCCAAAGATTATTAACCCTAATGTTATTCATGCTAAAAGTGGTGTTTCGTCTGTGCAGTGAAGCTTACGATTACCGATAATTCTTCTTCATTGACCTCGTTTCACTCGCTGTTAGAAATCACACTGCGAATATCAAGATTGTCTTACAGCTCGGAAAATGATAGTGTTTATTGTTCGAGCTGGGATAAATGATTCAACCCAAACTCACCCACAATAAGGAGTCATTATCTTGAAGAGACGTCAAGATCATTCAACATTTTACTGTAATATCTTAGCAAATGAACAATTCCACATTTTAAAAATATTTCAAAATAAATAAAAGGGAATTTTCTTCAGAATTTCTTAACACTTCCTTTTGTCAGTCTCAAATTTCGCCATTATTTTGAGCGATATTACCACCATAAAGAAGTGGGGCGGGTAGCTCAATCGTTATAGTGACTGGCTACGGGCTGGACGTTACGGGGATCGAATCATGGTGGAGGTGGAGATTTTCCGCACCTGTCCAGACAGACCCTGGGACCCACCAAGTTTCCTGTACAATGGGTACTGGGTCTTTCCAGGGGGTAAAGAGCGGCCGGGGCGTGACGCTGACCCCTCATCCCTTACTAGTGCCACGGTCAAGAAAGAGTAGAGCTATAACTCTACACCCCCTATGGGCCGTACGGACTGTACAGAGCCTCAGTGCCTGTACAGAACAGCTATACCTCTACTCCCCCTATGGACCGTACAGCCTCTACAGAGCCTCAGTGCCTGTACAGTACAGCTATACCTCTACTCCCCCTATGGACCGTACGGCCTGTACAGAGCCTCAGTGCCTGTACAGTACAGCTATAACTCTACTCCCCCTATGGACCGTA
>Ga0131853_10022151_pt1 | contig 11505 bp, 9 predicted proteins | sample TergutLab28metaG_FD_92764 | JGI IMG/M metagenome (GOLD analysis project Ga0131853, IMG submission 92764) | Labiotermes labralis P1 segment gut microbial communities from Petit-Saut dam, French Guiana - Lab288 P1 (version 2) (version 2) | ecosystem: Host-associated > Arthropoda: Insects >...
CTCCTGAAGATGGACGTATTAACGTCTGAAACATGTTGAGCAATATATAATAAAGCAAGTGTCATCTAGTTGGTCAATCATTATTCAAATATCAAGATGATGCACGGTCCAATACGCATAAGGAAGAGGAGAATTTTGACAGGATGATCCCTTCTCAAATGGAGGAGAAAAGCTTTTCTGATGGGATGATACACCTATGTGGGAAAGGAGGAGGTTTTATTTTAAGATGAGATGATGCATCCTAGCAGAAGGCTTCATCACAGAAATATGTGTTCCGGTGGAGAAGAATTTTTAAAGGACGATGCATCCCACTGAAAGTGAAGACAGCACCGTAGTTAGTGATGTACATGTTCAATACATTTTGTTACAGTTACAGTACTTATTTGGGGTATGGCAATGGCAGAGTTGGTTGAGGCACTAAATGAAAAATTACCAATAAATCTATTAATTGGTAGATTTTCATCTTATATATAATTTCATTTATTTTATACTAAAATAAAAAATTGCTTATCTTGAATAAATTATATGCTATATGTTGGCGATTATATTAATATAAGTGTTGAATATTTAATACCTATTTCTTCTCTTATTAGGTAGCTATACCCGCTATACTGTTAATTGTACACAAATAAGATCGTATTATTCTTATAAATATTCCTGGATAAGCAATTACAATCAGTATAGAAATTTTCTTCTTATAGAATATCATATTATCTAATATAAACGTGTATGCACGCACGGAACAACAAACCCAACTTTACATACAAACCAAATAACGCAAACAAGGATATAAATAATTTGGGCCTGTAATCCAACAATCCTAAACTTATCTTTTACGTTAATTTATAGATGAGTTTAGGACTGTTGGATTACAGGCTTTATATACATAATCCATACCTAAAAATAAAATTTTATACATACACAAGTTGGAAGGTCACGGGTTCAATTCCCGATGGTGTCACTGGAATTTTTCATTGACACGATCCTTCCAGCCGCACAATGGTCCTGGGGTTGACCCAGCCTCTAACAGAAATGAGTACCAGGAATATTTCCTGGGGGTAAAGGCGGCCAGTTCGTAGGGCTGACAACCTTACCACCTTCATGTGCCAACTGTCTTGATACCTGGGGGTCTCAACCTCCTGGAACCCTCTGGGCCTGTCCTGGCTTGCAGTGGGATTGCTTTACAGTATTTATTTAGTCCAGGAGTGCCACATGATGTATACAGTGATTGCAATTCAAAGTGTCAGAGAAGTACAGCATAAGGCCTAACCGATTAACTGCATGTTACTGCGACTTCTATCATGCAGCTGATATTTTCCAATTTTTGGCATGTTTTAAGAATACAAGGCATACATTCAGTTAACGTTACACAGTATACGTCAGCACAATTTTTTTATTCTTAAGCAAGGCTACATGTTTCGACTAAAAGTTAGTCATCTTCAGGTCCTTCCGACATTTTCGTTACCAGATGCTTTGCCCACTTTGGGATCCCATAGCGTTTACAAAACCAAAACCTTTTTAGTAAGTTTTAACTAGATGTATTCCACAACTGTAAACACTAAGGGATCCCAAAGTGGGCAAAGCATCTGGTAACGGAAAATGTTGCAAAGGCCTGAAGATGACTAACTTTTAGTTGAAACATGTAGCCTTGCTTAAGAATAAAAAGGATTGTGCTGACGTATGCTGTGTAATGTTAATTGAATTGCAAGCACATCGTGATGCCTTCAGTCAGAATACATTCAGTGTTTCCTGTGTGTAATTCTAAATCACCATTCCCATTAATGTATCATGTGTACAATATTTTCATTCCCTCTCCATGGTATCTCTACCTTGTCGAAGGCTACCGCCAGGTGAGAGGGCTTGTGTGGCCAAATGATCCTAAGAGCTATGCCGGCGGTAGCATTAGCTACTGGTAGGGCCATCCTTGCTGGACAGGTCGAAGGTGATGGCCCAGACAAAAGGGGATACCCTGGTCCTCCAGGTTGGGGGTTGGGCGTGAGGCTAACAACCTCACCCCATAAAAAACTAATTGTTACAAAACCTTACAATAAGCCTCGGAACGTAATGAACACCTGACGAAGACAAAGGACTATGGATTTGATATTTGGCACATGGAACGTTCAGACCATGCTGCAGCCATGGAAGATGATGGAGACAAACGAATGGAGAGACAGAGCAAGGGATCGAGAGGCCTGGAGGCATATTGTAAAGGAGGCCAAGGCCCACCCCGGGCTGTAGCACCACCGAAGAAGAATAATAATATTTTCATTGGAATTCTTCGTTGAATTTTATATTACTCAGATTATGGGATGTTATCAAATTTACTGACCTGCAATTTCTTTTTTGCCATTCCTATGGTATCCTTAGTACACACTGGTAATTTCACGTCCATACACGTTGAGGACAGTCGCAGTTTTAACACCATTTCTGTCCCACCATCTACAGGTTCTGTTAAGAGAATAATGTGAGTATCCACCAGCTTTTCAAATGACAGCACTAAACAAGACAAGCAACATATATATTAACCTTGTAAATAAAGCCAACTTGGTGTACAATTTATTCTTAGTATATTTATTTGTACTGTGTGTTTCAAATGAAGACAATATGGATTCACACTACTTCTTAGTATATTTATTTCAACTTCTCTGCATGTTTCAGGCAACTACTTGCCCATTATCAGGAGAACTTACTGTATCTATGCGACACTGGTATTTTTCACTCTGTATGGGTGGCTGTCTGGTCTACTTGTTGGGATGAGACTCATCCCAACCACCAGTGTTGCATAGATACAGTAAGTTCTCCTGATGATGGGCACATAATTGCCCAAAACATGTAGAGAAGTTGAAATAAATATACTAAGAAGTAGTGTGCACCTAGTTGGCTTCATTTGAAACAGATTATACAAAGATGTATGGTGAACAAAACATTAAAAAAAGTATGTTCTTAGCATATTCATCAATCTCTACATGTTTCGGGGGACTATGTGCCCATCATCAGGAGAAACAACTGTATTTGTTTAACACTTGGTACTTGTTATTCTGAAACACATGGATAGTTTAAAATTACAGGGGCATATGTCATAAAATGGTGTTACTTACAGGCAAGTGCTAACATCTCAATTAACTTCTTACATAAATAATACTATTCAAATGACCTGTTTTAGGTTTGTATGTGTGCATAATTCTTGGTCGTATTTAAAGCTTAATGGCGATGTTTTATGACATATGTCTTTGAAATTTTAAACTATCCACTTGTTTCAGAATAACAAGTACCAAGTGTTGTATAAACACAGTTGTTTCTTCTCATGATGCGCACATAGTCACCCGAAACATGTAGAGATTGATAAATACAATAAGAATAAACTGTGCACCAAGTTGGCTTTATTTACAAGATTATACAGAGATGCATGGTCAACTGAACATACAATTCTATATATTAATGTAACAATGAGGCACATTCACAAACCACTGTTGCTTTGGAACAGCAAAGTATCGCATATTCTGAGTGTGTGTCTGAAGCCTCAGTTATCCAGCATGCAAAGTGCATGCTGTGTATTATATTGACATCTGTGGGCTGTGCCACACTGGCAAAATTTTCCACTTTGTATCTCATAAATGGCATGATCCCCCCCCCCCAAAAAAAAAAAGTTATCAGACATAAAATGTGTGTTTTGATATCCTCTACAACTTTAATTGGACACATTTCTCATTCTAATAAAAATTCGATGAGATATGATTGTTCCGCGCAGATAGACATACAGACATGGCGTAGCTAATGATCACTTTTCGCAATACTGTGAATGCACCTAAGAATTAAATGACTGCTAATATACAAGCAGAGTGAGAGAATTATAAAATCATACCTAATTTCAACACATTATCATTGCAATGATTTGAATTAAAGGAAGGTTTGTTTGACCTGAACATTCAGCTGGAGAGTCTCTTCCGCTGTCTTCCTTAACAATGTTGATGGGGTAGGACAGACAGTAGACAGGCACTTGGTAACGAGTACCCAACTCATCGTAGCATTCTGTCAGGAAACCTGTGATATCGCATGACAAAAACTAATACATGTCAGGTTTAAACGTGAAGTTTTTTTTGTAATACAGTGCTTATCTGATTAACTGAACAAGTTAAATCATTCAAATATCTTGGGTCACCTGCAAACACGGACAATTCGGTAGAAGAGGAAATAAAGGAAAGAACTGCCCTAGGAAACAAAGCATTCTTTGCAAATAAAAAGATATTTCGAAGCAAGCTCATATCTAAAACGGCAAAACTGAAATTATACTTCTCAGTAATTAGACCAGTAGTCACATATGCATGCGAAACATGGATATTAAAGGAAACAATAAGGAAAGGAAAATTTTGAAGAAAATATTTAGCCCAATCTATGGAAATGGATCCTGGCAAATAAAAACTATTCAGGAATTGGACAAACTAATAAAACATAAGAACATTATTCATTTTGCCAGAGCGCAAAGATTAGGATGGTATGGTCATATTGAAAGAATGCAAGAAACAAGAATGGTCAAAGCAATATACTCCTGGAAACCCATTTCCAAGAGGCCAACGGGAAGACCAAAGATACACTGGAAGGATGATGTTAAAAAGGATATACAGAGGTTAAAAGTGCCAAATTGGAAGACCCTTGTCCAGGATAGAAGAAGATGGAAGGAAGTAGTTGGGGAGGCCAAAACTCTGCACTAAGAGTTGTAGAGCCGGACTAAGAAGAAGAAATGCTTCTCTGCCTGCATGACCCTGCAGATGAAGGCACTATATTTAGAACTACTCATTCAATGACAAAGCATCACTTCCTCAAAGGCTTGAATGTTCAGCAGTGCCAATATAAGAACCTCAAATCTTACACATCTAAACCTATATGCTGCTTCCACATGTAAGAGCTACACATATGCATGCACAGGTACTTCTCTTTGTTATAATTAAGTATATAGTGACTGGTAACATTTCATGCTGCCATGTGGAATGATTGGTTGTAGACTGCAGTTGAAATGTGACGGCACACGGTGACGCATGGGAGGGGAAGTGAAGGGGAAACTGGCGAATGGAGTGGGTAGCCAGTACCCTTCACACTACCTCAGAACATGTTGTATCCAGCATTACTACCGCTGATGCGCACACCTCGGCTGCCAGCAATCGACTGAACTGACGCCCCACCGATTTAAATGGACTTGGTCCATTTCACCAAAAGACGAAATCTGGTTTCTGTGCGTGTGACATCACATTTCAACTGTCCTCTACTCCAATTATCTTGTGACAGTTTCATTCTATATTTTGCACTAGGATAATGAAAGCATGGCCTGTTTTTGCATATTCTGAAATTTCTAAATTTTTGCTACAATACCAATCAACCAGACAAAACTGATAAGAACTATAACAGGCTTTGAAATGAGGTCTCGGATATGCTGAAAAACATCTATGCCGAATTTTACAGCATCTTTGAACATTCACCTGCCGACAATGTGAGTCATTTCCTTCCAAGTGACATGTTCCTAAGGTATACACTTTGGTATCACAATTTTGAACTGTCTGACATGAATTCCTATACCAACTGCAGCACAGATAATAACAATGAAAAGTCTCACTGTACATGTAGAGGGTGTAGACCACAGACTTTACCAGGAATGCTTCCACTCCTCTCCAGATTTATTTGATAACCCACACACAACAGATACAAAATGTCACAGGGACACTAAAATTTAGAAGGGACAACAAACCCCACGGTGAAAAGAAACACTGCAACAACGAAAAGACAAAACAGGTGGAAGCATTTTGTCAAATTCTGGCTCAAAACTTGTTGGGACTTCAAGGAAGCCTCGTACTTGGCGCAGCCCATGAAGAAGACCAAACACACAAGCCAGTAAAATGTGCAGACTTAAAAAATTATGCCACTTGCAGAATCATGTTTGTGATGTCATACACATTCAGCCACTATGAAACAAATGACTCCTACGTCTATGTGCTCAAAGTGTAATGGCAGCCTTTGTACAGACCAACATTTTTAAAATTTACCATACAAGGACAAACTCATATACCAAAGTTCTGTCATAAATGGGAAGGCAAACATTACTCGAAATGTTGTACATTGGGATTTAAGTTCATAATACTACTTTCCTGCAAGAACCTCTGCATCTTTTTAGATACAAGGCTATCCATAAAAATAGTAGTAAATGACACTACGGAATATTACAATGTACTATCTTGCAAACACTTCTCAACTTCAGAATTTTAGCAGGAAAAGTTAGATACACCTCCAGTTAAAATCCAGCCATCAGCACCATACTAAAAGAGATGTCCCCTATTTTCATGTGATACTCGTTAAATATGTTGCCAGTTCCTTATGATGCATCACTACTTAAGTGTTCACAAAAATGTTTGAGCAATGCAGTGATAGCAAATGGTGTGGAAGAGTGGACAACCTGTCAGAAATTCTAGATACAGCTAAATAAACACATAATCTGAATGGATCCCTTTACCATTAGGAACTGATACATTTGCTCCATCTAGAATGGCCTGTGCAAGTTCAAAATCAACAGCTTCTGCTGCTATCGCTGCTGCACGTAAAGCATCCCAAATCTCTTTGCGTCCCTCAAATGCTGGTGCTGTGTCCCAGAATTCATCCCTCTTACTACGCAGCTGGCCTTCTGTCAGTGGCACATCTGATTTCCAGCGGATAGTTTCATGGCACAAAGGGTGATTTTTTCGTGTTCCTCCTGTAAGTTTTGGTGATATTCAGAACACCAAATACACACACCATACATCTACCTTTACTTTAACACCATAATATACAATCACACAAATAACGCTCAACGGGTTGACTGAGTCTGTATAAATAATACAGAGAAGTAATTCTAACGGCAACATACATATCCACGGTAAAACTGTTTTCCTTGACCCATATGAGACATGCAAGATTTGCCAAGGTTATCATGCAAAGAAGAATTTCTCGATTTCACCTGAATTTGGCCTAGTAACATTTCCTGAAGTGTCATCTGCTCCATCATTTGTGGGTCGGTTGATTCCTATGCACCCTCCCATTCTGAATGCCTCGAATTTTGCGGCATTTCAGTTATATTTCTTATCGTCTCACACATTCCTTCCATTTTCCAACCATCATTCCACCTACTGACAGAAACGAAACGGCGTAGTAAACACAGATGGCTCTGTGTGTGGTCTATTGTACCAACATACGGATTGGGGACATATATGTACGAGTACACTGGGATTTCACACCGTGGAGACTGGTAAAAGTGTACCCAAAACACGGATCGTCTAACCGACGTGTTGGAGTAATAATTTGTGTGTGAAGGGATCTTGCTGCCTGTTACATCTGGCTTGTTAACATAAAATCATTAGCTACAAGTTGAATGCTTTCACTGATATTTCAAGTATCACAGGTTATTATGAATTCAACGCATGTGCTACCCACTTACGAATTTTATTTTCACTTCTCTTTTAATTGTGATATATATTGGCCCACGTAATGTTAAGCAGTAAATCCTTTGAGAGGGTGAAACGGTTCAAATATTTGGGAACAACCCTAACGAATCAAAATTTCGTTCATGAAGGATTACAAGCAAAACTGAAAATTACAAGCACCTTGAAGTCAAGAAACGCTTGCTGTCATTCGGTTCAAATTTTTCTCCCTTCCAAGTTGCCATTCAAAAATGTAAAGATTAAGATACACAGAGCTATAATTTTACCTGTATTAAATGAGTGTGAAACTCGGTCACACACATTCAGGAATATGAATTGAGGGCACAGACCATAAATGACGGTTGACGATTTTCGAGACAATGGTGCTGACGTAGGTATGTGGGCCTACGAAGGACGCCGTAACAGGGGAGTGGAGAAGACTACATAATGAGGAGCTTAATGATCTGTACACCTCACCGAATATTATTCGGGTGATTAAATCAAGGTCAAGGGGGTGGCGGGGCATATGGCACGTGTATGGGAGAGGAGAGGTACATATAATGTTTGATGGCGAGACCTGAGGGAAGTAGCCATTTGTAAGACCAAGCCATAGAAGGGGAAAATGATATTAAAGTGAGTCTTGAATAAGCGGGATGGGAGGGACGGCCTGGATAGATCTAACTCAGAACAGGGACAGATGGCGGGCTCATGTGCATGTGTACAATGCGAAGAATTTCTTGACTAGCTGAGGACCTGTTAGCTACTCAAGAAGTACTCTGCTCCATGGAGTTAGTTGGTCATATAATGACCTACCTGGAACTGATAAACAAATGATCACTATGCTCTTATTTCGCAAATTGAGCACCTGAGTACTTTGGGGAGAAAATCGAGCTGACTGTTACAAGATCCGCAACTGCAACTTCCCCTTGGTCATGTGCAGAACGTCAACGCCTATGGTCGGGGCAGTACGTAACACACTTGCCGATGGATCGGGGTTGCTTTTATCGGACTACGCGGCATTTCATAACATTTATTTTCCTTCCGTAGATCCGTACAGGATTACAAAATACACATGGATATGGAAATAGTCACATTTTTAGGAATCAAAAGTTGAAACCAACACAAAAGTGTACAATAGTCAAATCAAAACTCCGATCGCAGTACTCTGCCTAGAATCCGCGCTTTATAGTCACCGTCTTGCTCAAATTTGATATCTGATCCGTGAATGGTCAAATTTTCTGTTCTACAGCCCGTCCTAGTTGTTGGCCACCACAGAGCATTAGACTGAGCTGAGTTATGGGTTCCGATTTACTCTGTGCTCCGAATTACGAATCTAACCTAAATTTTTTGTTATAAGTGTGTACGTTATTGTCCACGTGGAAAATATGTGGGAATTTGCTGAGTGCTACCGGAAAATCGATAGCTAGAAGTAGTCTTTGTTAACACTTTCTGGAATTTTCTTATATGGCAAGAAAGATGGTTGAAGAAGATACCGATTGGTTGGATGGCTTGATACATGCAGCAATCACGGAAGATAATAGCCTCCCGGACAAGTGTTTTGATATTGCGAAAGGTTGGTGTAATTCAACTTTCAGTATTTTGAGATGTTTTGTGTTTGGCGACAGTCGCATTAATAGTGTGGTCACTTAGGTTAGCAGCGGGTTTATAAATCTGCTGAGTACTCCAAAAATATAGTAGAATAGAAAAGAGTTCAGTTACAGTTCGAAAGTCTTTTACAATACAGGAAAGTAGATAAAAAATGTAATAAGGCATTCAATAAAAGTTAATTATGTCATGCCTTAATGTTTCGACCATTTATATGGTCACCCTCAGGCCACTCGTGTACATTAAACCAAAATTACAGTTGAAAATCTCATTTTCTGTCAGAATGAGGTGTCTGTTGTACAACGTATATAGATATCATTCATATATTGTTTAACAATAATTTAAAAGTTAAGCATTAAGGCATTTAAGTAAAATTTGCCATACAAAAATAAAATAACTGTCTTATTGACATGTACAAACAAAAGGAAATGTGTAAGACTAAAAAAATAGCTAAGTACTCATGTCAAAAAATTACTTAATGGTATGCACACTACATAGAAGCTTCCATTTTAAATAAATTATACAGAGTAGGAGGAGTGAGCTAAGAGGTAATACTTCAGTGCTAGCTTAAATACTTGGATATCAAGGTTCAAGACTCTAATATGTAGTGGAAGGGCATTGTATAACTTGGTTGCAGCATGGTATATATTTTTCTTGTTACTAGTAAGGTTAGCATTTGGCACATGACAGAATGTTTATGTTTATATATATATATATATATATATATATATATGTGCTGTGTTTTTTGGAATTTAAGATTTTTCCATTCTCTCTGCAATGAAAGACAGTAGCAAGTCTTCGGTATTCAGGAACAAGATGAGGTATGTTCAATTTCTTAAATTATTCCCTACAATAGAAATTTTTCATTAGGCCTGCCATTAGTCTGATGATTATCTGCTGCTGTCTGTTGAGTTTCCCAAAATAATAATGCTCTAAGACGTAAAGAAATGGAAATATGCATAGGAAACTAATTTTAATTATCTATTTTCATTAGGTGTGACTGCATTTTCAGCATAGAATGCTGAACAAAGTGTGGGGGTAATGTAGCGAATATATTTATTTTACATGTGAGTTATTATCAGTTTTCAGGCCAAGAAATTTAGTTGACACTACTACCTTGTTTTATAACCATAGCATTATGAAAACTGATGTGTTTTATTGTTATTAGCAAATTTCATGACTTTTTTTTATATAACTTAAAGTAAATTTATTTGCTTTAATCTGTCCGTTAAATTGGGAAATGCGTCATTAGCCTTTAGTGTACAGTCTTTTAAATGCCAGACATCTGCTGTAGACGGAATACTGTTCAATTTAAATGCCCATGTTAAGACAGTGGTATTCTATTCAAGAATAGTGTGCATGTAATGGGGCAACATTGTCCCATTCATTTGTGAAAGATTGGTGCAAATCTTAAGGTGATCTTTTCAGCAGGGTAATGTATAATGATACTGTTGTGATCAGCAAAGTGTATGGTTTTGGGATGCAATTCATAGATGAGGACAAATCATTAATTCGTGTGAGAAAAGGCAGGGGACAAAGTATGGAACCAATTTCTTTCTTCACCTATACATGCATAAACATTCAATTTTGGTTGTAATACATGTGATTGACACAGTGAAAAGCTTTGGTTAGGTTGCATAAACATCTACCGACACCTTTGTTGGCTGGCCGTGACTGCATATACGATATATTCGCAGCTACCCTTGATATTGGGGGCCGCTCCTCCGTCTGCAACCTGAGGTCGTGCAATGCTGTGGTGACAGGGATCATCGGGAAGTGAGATGTGGGGACATCGACTGGATCGATCTGGCTCAGGATAGGTACAGGTGGCGGGCAATTGTGAACACGGTGATGAACCTTCAGGTTCCATGAAATGCGGGGAATTTCTTGACTACCTGAGAACCAGTTAGTTCCTCAAGAAGGACTCTGCTCCATGGATTAAGTAAGTGTATGTAAAATACATGTGTCATTTTTGCTTCAGGTATCCAGGGTCAGAGTGCAGATCTTTTGAAACTGGTGGAAAAATTAGGACCTCTACTAACGGACAAAAAGCCAGAGTTGAGAGAGAAAGGAATACAAATTCTGGCTGAGGTGTTGCAGAAACTGCCAGAAGATTGGCTACAAAAATCTGAAATACATTTCATGACAACTTTCTTCTGTGACCGACTCAAGGACCACAATGTAGTTATTCCACCGGTATTGCAAGGAATTCTTGCCATTGTACGTATATACAGGTTTGCTTACTTTGCGGTTGTGACTAATCGTTTCTACTTTTAGGATTAGCAAATATGCAGATTGCATGTCTATTAACCTTTAGATGCCTAATGTCAACTATAGTGGTCGTACCGCACCGCTAACCTCTAAAGTTGCATTTTATATATTTATTCAACAAATATAGGTACTGAATATTTTAAACATGGTATACACTCTCTGTTTTTTTCTCTTCAAAATGCAGTTTGTTTCA
>Ga0131853_10022152_pt1 | contig 11504 bp, 9 predicted proteins | sample TergutLab28metaG_FD_92764 | JGI IMG/M metagenome (GOLD analysis project Ga0131853, IMG submission 92764) | Labiotermes labralis P1 segment gut microbial communities from Petit-Saut dam, French Guiana - Lab288 P1 (version 2) (version 2) | ecosystem: Host-associated > Arthropoda: Insects >...
CCACAAAATCCCCCCCCCCCCCCCCCCCCCCCTGAGGGCAAAAAAAAAGGGGCTTTTTTCCCCAACCCCCCCCCCCCCCCCCAATCTCATACACATTACTGGTATCGTATTTAATTAAACATCAAGTCAGCTTAACCCTTTAAATGCCGAGTTAAATCCTATCTGCCATCTGCTGGCATTATTAGGAGCTCACCATACTCTCCACGTTAGCAGGATAAGGGTTAATCTTGACCAGTGATGTGAAGCCATATGGTCTGGAAGACAGATACCAACATTACAAACAAAAATGTTGTCTCTGTTTCAAGGGTTGGAGTAGGAACTAGACAATGTTGGTGTTTATCTTCCACACTTTATGGTGTCCCATTCCAGAAGACATTAATCTGACTATCTCATGGAAGTACGAACAGTTCTGTACCTGATATGTAACATGCAGGAAGCCAACTGCAAGGGAATGCAATGTGCATTCAGTTTTCAGAGATGTTCACTTACCAAAGAAGTATGAAATGGCCAGGGTAATGAGGGCCCACAGTGGATCAAAGTACACACTTCCATAGGCAAATGGAGTTGCAATCAGCTGAAAGCAGTAAGGCCATTAGGTGATTTAAAGTTCTCACCATGGTATTTATTAAATGGCGGTATTTATATGTACCTGGTGTACATTTGTTCATATTTTCTTTCAATACTGTGGTGCTAAACACCCAGGTCTAGATTAGCTGATAACGAAACTAAAGTGCGTGCTCACCTGGCTGATGGCAAGAACAGCCACTCGGGATCTGACACCCATCTTGCCCACAAACTTGTCAGAGACAATGCCGCCAAAGACAACGCCAATACTACCAATGACTATTGTCACAGCAAACAACCACCACCCAAGGTCATAATCTGGGAAGTAGTTCCGGAAGTACAGATCACAGTTGTATGCAAAGCACAGACCCCCTGCAAGACAATGTATTGTAATTAGTCACAGGAGTCAAATGTAATGGAATGGATTAGACGCGTCTGATTTACTTTTTTGGTACATGAAATAACAGTGATGGAAACCATGAATGTGTTAAGGATTAAAGCATTTAAGGGTTCACAGCTTGCTGCGATTGATGCTGTACAGTCTGCACTATTGAAAGCACAGTTAAATACTTAATAAATGAACAAACAGAAAAATTAAGTCCTAGTTTCTATTTTAGAGTGAATTCACGCCTTCTGCAATTAGGCAAGTCAGGTACATTATAAAATGTGCACACAAATAGGCCTGCAGTATGAGGCTCTGTTTTTGTGCAAAAATTATGAATACAGGAAGAACATTAAATTTGGAGAGCACGTCACACAACTTTTGGGCACCTATCGGAAATATGTACAAGAGAGAGAGAGAGAGAGGGGGGGGGGCAATGTACGTATAATGCAACATTGAGGTGCGTTCCTGCAACCATTGTTGCAGCGGAATATGAATAAATATTACATATTCTGAATGTGAATTTGTAGCCTTGGTTATCCAGCATGCAATGCGCATGCACCATATTGTTATCTGTGGCCTGTCCGGCTCTAAAAAATTTTCCCACATTATCTCATGAACGGCACAATTTTAGAAAAAAAGTTATTGATCGTAAAATGTGTGTTTTGATTTTCTCTACAATTTTTGTCTGAAACATTTCTCATTCTAAGAATAACTGAGTGAGATATGACCATGAATGTACACACATCTTCATGTAAAGTAGGCCTACCTGCTATTCTTGTCACATTTTTTTGAAACTTCAATTTTCTGGTCAGATAATTCTAAAAATACTCAAATGTCAAATTTAATGAAAATACGTCCAGTGAAAGCTGATAGTTGCTTACTGCAATTTTGCGAACAAGCCTGAAAGTACTTTACAGAGTTAAACAGCTACTGGTGCATGTTTTCCACCAGCCCACATTTGAGTTCTTTAGATGGCAGTAACATGAGGTCAGTTTCTAAGTTTAACATGTCAGCAGGCTGATATGTATTTCAATAAATATGTGGACTCTCGTGCAACATGCCCGCATAACATTTACCTGTGTGTCGGATGGAGGCTGCCAGACACAACATGATCACACGAGGCTGCAGCATCACCTTCCATTGGCCAGACGTGGACGCTGGTTTCTCTTCTCCGCTCACAACAGCGGCATTTGCGTTTGCATCACTCTCCTCTCCAATGGCCTGCCTCTCAGGCTCACGCAAAGTGAAGGCTGTCAGGAGTGTGATGATCAGGCCAACAATGCCAGTTCCATAGTAGCAGAGACGCCAACCCTGCAGCAACACATTTCATGTAAGTCAGAACTACCGGCAACTCTGCCCAGGTCTCAGTCGTTGATTCCTAGTTGGTCTCAAGCTCAAAAAAAGGACAGCAGGTTAGATGGGAGGCTAACATCGCCACGCTGTAAAAAGAAAGGAATTGTTGAGGAGATTCAAGGGAGGATGTATTCAGTTCGAATGATTACAATGGGCTGGTCATATATTCTGAATGGATAGTTCTAGAATACTAAAAAAAATTAATGCATGGAAAATTCCATGGAAGAAGATCCATGGCATGACCGAGAAGGGACAACAATATCAGGAGGGACTCCTTGTTGCTGCTGAGTACAAGGGAATGGAGAACACTAGCAGGGAATGGGGATTTTTGGGGCCAAATGTTGAAGAGGCCATGGTCTGATGTGGGCTGTCGCATCAATGGCGAAGAAAATTATCAGCCTGTATTCTTAGGACCTTCAGTCAGAATACAAGGTGGGAGTGGCTTACATTCAACGTACAGTACAAACTGCAGCCAAGCTTTCTTTAATGACAGTGGATCTGAACACCAAATTAACTACAGTTTTAAATACAGGAAATTCAGTTCTGAGATTAAACACCTGGGATCACTGAAACTGAATTTTAATGCCAGAAAATGTTGAACTGAGTAACAATAAATGAGGGATCCACTGTATCTGACACAATTCTACTTAATTTGCAGCCTCAATCAGACATAGGAAGCCCCAACTTATCGACGCAGCAGTCACAGCGCAATCTGTAGCAGCCAAGGCATTCAGTTTCCATGTTCATTTATGAATTGTCAATCCTCTGGTGTAAGTTTAAGGTTTTCAAGGTGGACACTGTTCACAGGGTGACACCTTTTAGTCAAGTTTGTGGTTACCAACATTATGGAGGCCGGCTCAAACATCAGGGTACACTGTAAACCTGTACATAATCCTACAACTGTGAACATGGAGACTGCATATTCCTCTGAGACATTAATTTCTACCTAGAAGACTACATGACATCTAAACCAAGACAGCCACATTCTGAAGATTAAACACTGTGTAACAAAATCACAGACAATAAGAAACTACTAGCACTATGGGTTTCCTCTTCAAAACACAACAGCCAGTGTCTTTTCATACTCAGCAATTATGCATTCTACCCACAGAGTGCATTCATGTGCTTTATGACCTACAATAAAGAGCAATTATTCTTCTAAACAGCACCGACAGGCTGGACTTTGAAATGAACATACAGTATATTTCCTCCAAGGTGGGAACTGAATTTGTAAAACATAATTTAGACAAAGTTGAGACTTTGGAGGTTTCAGGTTCTGTGAAGATGCGCCACTGTGTTTACAGAGGGACTTGTACCTCCAGCACTCACCAGGTTCCATGTGTTCAGCTGTGGGACATATCTGCCAACAGGAAAAGCAATGCCATAACCACCGTAGATACCCCAGTTGAAGAGGGACATGACGAGGCCTCGTTTTTCTTCGCTGAATATGTCTGAGAGGATGCCAGTTGACATTGGGTTGCATCCTGCTTCCCTGTAAGTTGAAATACATGTTAACTAAGCACTTGTACACATGTCCCATCCAGAATGATCTAAAACAAGGCCATGTTTTAATCCCACTGCTTTTCAACTTCACTTTTGAAATATGCTACTAGGAAAGTACCAGAATATCAGAATATAATGGAAGCAACAGGTGATAATATTTAAAACCCACCACAGTTTCAAGGTCTGTTCACTTACAACAGAAAGCCTGTGCCTGAACAGTGCACCATATAGACACATGGTAGAGTTAGAAATGCTGTCTGCAACTGCTTGGTTGGAAGGTGTAATGTGTAATGTGTGAAGGAGGTGGCAATTTTTATCCATGACATTCAGAGCAGCTCTGAGGTCAAGAACATTCCCATATACAGGATACTCAATGTACAGGTGGCTACAGGGTGAATGTGGCAACTCACCTCCATCTGGTGCCAACAAATAGAATAAACTGCACTATGTGGTACAGAATGTGTAACAACTTGACTTTCTGTCTTATTTTTTACCACATAACACCATTCAAAATAAGTGCAAGTATCGATTCCTGGCAGGGTATCATTTCATACTTTGTCAATATGCAAATAATGATTATAATTTTATACCTCAGTGTATTCAAATGCAATGCTGGCTTGCCTAAGGGACTTAGCCAACATGCTGTTCCTCTTATAAGTGCTGCAATATGAGGTGGGTAATCAGGCTTGTGTTGCGTCATAAATAGAAGGTACTGAGTGCATGTGAAAAATGGATTCTGTTTAAAACAAGGGGTGCAAGTATAATATTTATGTAAACTAGGTGTCATGGAAAAAAGCATGGTGGAAATTTTGTTAAAAATATCCCATGTCAATTGTGCCAATTAAAGAAAAATATATGGTATACTGGGAATGATAACTGCTGTGCTGGACAAATATGAAATACAAAAATATAGTTTTCTCTGTAGAGAAATTGGACTATACTGGCGTCTAAATGGAAAGAAGCCCCATTTACCTGTTATGTTTGCGTGTCAAAGTCCTCAATTTACAGTAGAACAAACCTTTTAAAGTTATATCCTTATAAAATGTAAGTCCTATAACAGCTTCTTCCTCTAGCCTTGGAAGCAAGTTGATGGGAATGTAGGTGGTTCCAGAACTAGCAGCCAATGGCTCTCTTGATTCAGAATTAACAGCCAATGGCTCTCTTGATTCAGAATTAGCAGCCAATGGCTCTCTTGATTCAGAATTAACAGCCAATGGCTCTCTTGATTCAGAATTAGCAGCCAATGGCTCTCTTGATTCACAACTAGCAGCCAATGGCTCTCTTGATTCAGAATTAGCAGCCAATGGCTCTCTTGATTCAGAATTAGCAGCCAATGGCTCTCTTGATTCAGAACTAGCAGCCAATGGATCTCTTGATTCAGAAGTAGCAGCCAATGGCTCTCTTAATCCAGAACTAGCAGCCAATGGCTCTCTTGATTCAGAATTAACAGCCAATGGCTCTCTTGATTCAGAATTAGCAGCCAATGGCTCTCTTGATTCACAATTAGCAGCCAATGGCTCTCTTGATCCAGAACTAGCAGCCAATGGCTCTCTTGATTCAGAATTAGCAGCCAATGGCTCTCTTGTTTCAGAATTAGCAGCCAATGGCTCTCTTAATTCAGAACTAGCAGCCAATGGATCTCTTGATTCAGAAGTAGCAGCCAATGGCTCTCTTAATCCAGAACTAGCAGCCAATGGCTCTCTTGATTGAGAATTAGCAGTCAATGGTTCTCTTGATCCAGAACTAGCAGCCAACGGCTCTCTTGATTCAGAATTAGCAGACAATGGCTCTCTTGATCCAGAACTAGCAGCCAATGGTTCTCTTGATTCAGAACTAGCAGCCAATGGCTCTCTTGATTCAGAACTAGCAGCCAATGGATCTCTTGATTCAGAATTAGCAGCCCATAGCTCTCTTGATTCAGAACTAGCAGCCAATGGTTCTCTTGATTCAGAATTAGCAGCCAATGGCTCTCTTGATCCAGAACTAGCAGCCAATGGCTCTCTTGATCCAGAACTAGCAGCCAATGGCTCTCTAGATTCAGAACTAGCAGCCAATGGCTCTCTTGATTCAGAACTAGCAGCCAATGGCTCTCTAGATTCAGGACTAGCAGCCAATGGCTCTCTTGATTCAGAACTAGCAGCCAACGACTCTCTTGATTCAGAACTAGCAGCCAACGACTCTCTTGATCCAGAACTAGCAGCCAATGGCTGTATTGATCCAGAACTAGCAGTCAATGGCTCGCTTGATTCAGAACTAGCAGCCAATGACTTTCTTGTTCCAGAAATCATGTGTGCCTCAGAGGAGGCATAATTTATATTAAACTGGAATGCAAATAGCCAAAATAACGGACATTTGTATGCTTTTTTTGTGGGTTATTCTCCGGCGGCTGAATTTTATATGCCGACGTTTCGGAACACTCTGTTCCATCTTCATAGGCGGGTAGACATCAAGAATGACTAGGTTTCAGAATGTTGGAGTATTTATACAGGAAAAGGTTTGGCTCGAAAATAGCCTGAGTCAATTGGGTCAGGCTATTTTTGAGCCAAACCCTTTAAGGTATAAATACTCCAACATTCTCAACCCCAGTCATTCTTCATACCTACCTACCTGCCTATGAAGATCCAACACACAGTGTGTTCCGAAACATCGGCATATAAAATTCAGACGCCGGGGAATTACCCAGAAGAAAGCATACAACCTTCAGAACATGGAAAAAGTTTGAAATCAAGAACAGCTGACACTGTTTCAAAATTTGCATACGATTTATGACTTTCTTTTGCATGTTCTTAAAGCAGGGGACTGGTGTGCAGCAAGAGTATGTATAATCACACGGCCCTTGTTCTTCACAGCAACAATAAATAACTAATGGCCTCTGACTGCCTAAAGTTTCAAGTTTGAATCCATGTGACTGCTGTTTGTGTGAACAATCTACATTATTTGCAACAAACGAAAGATAACATTCAAAGCGACATTTACAATATTTTAAGATAAAATCAACTCTGTGCTTCGAAAAATACATTACGGATGTGCAAGACCTGCTTACATGCTGACAGTTGGCACTTTAAGATGCTCCTGTGACCTGGCGTAGATTAAACTCCAGCGGAAAAGCAGACTAAATTCATGGCAGATGCAGGCTTCCTATATGATAACGCTCCCATGAGAGCTGCTAAGCCCAGGGACATGCCAAAGAGGTAAACAGTAAAGCAGTGAAAACTTAAAACAGGCTAACGTGTAGGATTGAACAATGATAATTGATATCAAATTACATCAAAGAACTTGACTCCAGTACTGGACAATATCTTTAACACATGTGGCTACCACATGTACTGAAAAGAAAGGTGGTAAATTCCATGTCTTGTTCTGTGATAGGACTAACAGCAAACTGCCTTTTATACATACTGCACAAGGGGAGTTGAATCTGTGACCTGGTGAAGACGTCAATACTTTTGGACAAAAGAAATCTTAGAGGAAGCAAAGAAACGAACCAGAAAATTCAAAATTCCCTTTGTTCAGGACACTCACCCAGCAGCGAGCACCATCCGCAGGAGTACAAGGTGCCAGAACTCTTTGACAGAGCCCATGAGCAGGATGGCAATGCTGAGCACTAGCGTACAAACGGCCAGCACGCGCACCCTGCAAACAAGTTGAAAAATCTCACAGCAGTCAGTTGCAAGAAAACCACCTTGATAGATCACTGATTGTAAATGAAATATGCAGATGGAAACACATGTTGCAATTCCAATCCGGAGTAAGCAATAGCTGTCTGGGCTTGTTTACCTGTTAAAGCGGTCAGCCATTATGCCCAAGATGACACCCATGATGGTGTACACTGCAATAAAGCTGGGACCTGCAATGATCTGATAATCCAGTCCAAGGCCATTGTATGTCCACTCGCAATAGTGGGTACCATTCAACTCCAGAAGTTCACACCTGGGACAGTGACACAAAAGAGATTGATTCCACCAGTTCTCAAACACCTGCCTTGGCTGCACTCAGTTTTGCATCCATTTTAATTAATCCGTTGCAGTACCGTAGTTACTGTATGGACAATTCCTGACGTACACAACTTCAAGTTACACAATTTTAGGAAGTAAAAATAACATTTTATTAAATCCGCATCAAATTTATTTTACGGGAATGAAAGCGCAATGAAACAAAGGTGGTGGAAGAATACTTGCTGTGCGCTAACAATGGCAGAGGGGTGGTCATGCTGCGGCCTATCAGGTTCCTGTGTGTTGGAGTTTGGATTTCAACTGGGCTGTCGTGTATATACAAACATTTTTGACCATATCCATACTCAATTCTGACTTGCACAAAATACGACTTGGTGCCGGACCTTTCAGAACATAATTACTGCGTCAGTCAGGGAGTGTCGGTATGCACCATGTATGCACTTTAACACTCAGAAAATGCAGTTTACTCTCTGAGTGTACTTATGGCTAAGGTAAAGCAAAACATAACATCTTATGGCTAAGGTAAAGCAAAACATAACATCTTCACAGTCAGTAATTCAGCATCGTGCTATGAAGATACATGGGGGGAGTGGGGGTGTAACTTCACTCTAATGACTGTGACATTAACATGCAGTGAGTGGCTAGCTTCACACCTCAACCACTTTACCACTCAGAAGGCTGGGTGGGCTCCATCACTGGCCTGGGCACTGTGGCGAGGAGAAAAATATCTGCTCTTGCCAAGAATCAGCCCCACTTCTCTGCTGATCTGGCCCACTACTGACCTCCAGCCTTCCTGCAATCTTATGACACAGTGCAAAGCACTGGTTTCTGTTGCTCCACTCCACATCCACAGGAGGTACTATAGCGTGTTGCTTTAGTTGGTTCAAAGCACTTACAGAATGCAGAATGTTCTGTTTTGCCTGCTACTAGGCAGACAAGAACACTGTTTTTCAAAGAGTACTTGCACTAGACTAAAACATCAAGATATATACTAATGACATCAATCATCAAGAACAAGAAATAGCACGCACTGTATGGAGGTGGAGATAAGAAGAGGCATTAAGTGGCAGAAAAATGGTGTACTGAGGTAGTAACACAACTCCATGAATTTAGAAACAGAAATGACTCTAGGCACATTTGTTCTGTCCATCCACCCATAATATGACCGCCACTTCTCTCGTAATTTGGGCTGTAAGCAAGCTGCCTGAACACTCTGGTGCCACAAAACTGTGATCAGACTCGTCCTAACTTGAATAAGCTATCAAACCAGAGTTCCTTTCGTGTCAATTAAGAATTTGGAGTCTGAACCATGGAACTGAGTCTGTGGAAATATAATAATAGCTGCAGCAAATGCATAACAATGCTGCCACGTGATCCCTGTCAGAAGTCAGGGCCATGTTCATGAGTCCGTAATTACAGTAATTATAAATCAGTTACAGGTGGTTCTGACAATGGCATACTACACATAGTATCACTTGTTTTCTGGACTGTGTCCATCATCTTGTGTTTTAAAATCAACGTAGCATTGCAGGAACCATGACTCTTCCATCGTCAGGTGAAAGGGCAAAAAGGCACCTACGTGCGTACAGCAATTATCCCTGAAGTTGGAAGCACAATACAAAAAATATACATCACACAAGGACTTTTTGCTTGAATCTGGAAGGTGAATCTATGCTGGCCTGTGGGAAATGCACATACATTCCTGTGCCACTTGTGTGAACAAAATGCATGCAACTAAAATAAACCTGTTACATAATTGACTTGAATGTGGCCACATTCATATGTAAATGAAGACCTTGAGGTTATTGGTAAATGCCTCGAAGTGCATTTATGTTCAGGAAAGTTAAATATTTATGGACTTACTCCCTTTTTCAATGCTACTCTTTCCATGTATGTAATGTCAAATTTCCAGCTGTTTAAATCCTTGATGCCTGAAATTAATCTCAATTATATGAAATACAGAGTTCCTGTTGTACAAAGAATGCACCGTGTTTCACTGAAAAGACCAGTCAGTTAACAGTGTTGAGTGTCAACACACTCTATTGGCTGTTCTATGGGACAATTTTCATTCTGTCCATCCCTGAATGCGTACTGCAGTCTACGCAGCAAGGCAGAAGCATGGCTAGGGGCGCCCAGGGCCATTACTAACAATGGCCACCCCTAACAGAAATTATAAACTTAAAAAACAATATTTGTTAAATTTCCTCATACTTGACTCAGTAATGTCTAATTTGATGAGAGCAGATAATCAGTTTTTCATATAAAATATTTGTTCACCAACCAAGTTGCTGCATCTGCAACTGTGCTGCCCGGGACAGCTACGCTCCCACAGTAAGGAGCAACAGAGAGGTAAGAAAATTAGGGCAAATGCAGTTTCTTCCATTGTGCCTATCTCTCATACCATCCCCCATATTGGTTTGTGCCTGTTCACTGCATGCAGGCAGACCAACCTGTTCCTGCATTTCAGGATACGAACACATCAGGTTCAGAGGAATTATAACAATCTGTAGTGAGATTCATATAAATACATAAATAAACAGTCTGTGTGGGCAAAATGTTGAGGTTTTGTTTCTTACAACCCATGACGCACTTACCATTGTACTTTAAAAGTACAAAATGTATCAGAAATTTTGTTATCAATTCTATTCCTAGCACAATCTCAGATATACCATGGCTGACATCTTGTAAACCTGAAGTGTGTGTGTGTGTGTGTTTGTGTGTGTGTGTGTGTGTGTGTTTGTGTGTGTGTGTGAGTGTGTGTGTGTGTGTGTGTGTGTGAGTGTGTGTGAAGAGTCAACAGTACTCACGCTTCAGCTGTGGTGGCGTTCTCACAGACCTGTGGAAGATCAGCAATAAGAACATCTGACAGGTTAAGTTGGCAGCTTATGTCGCCATAGTGCAGGTCCTGAGCAGTGGCCTTGCTGGTCACACCAATGAGGAAGTGTCCCAGCTCTGCCATTAGATATCCCAGTGACACGATGGCCAATACATAGGTGGGGTAGAGAAAGCGTAGCTTGTCCACCAAGTTGAACATGTTGACCTGCAAACAACACTCTGTGTAGCAGTAGGCTGGAGGGTGTGACAGAATGCAGCACACTGCTTAGTGGGAGGCTGGAGAGATGTGAAAACCTGCAATACTGTGTACTGAAAGGCTTGAGACATTGGCAGACTGAACACAGTGTATAGTGACAGATGGGAAGGTACGGTAAATTGTAATTGTAATTGTAATTTATTCTATAAATCCAAATTAGGACACAGTGTGTAGAGAAAGGCTGGGGCTGTATGACAAACTGTAGCACCCTGTATAATGAACATCTGTTGTGCGAAATGTCTGTGGCTTCTCAAAATCGCTATACAGAACAGTGTAATGCGCAGAATGGACACGGTGCTTCGGCATATTATCACAACAGGGGGGAAGAGGTTAATTATTGTGGCAAAAACAACATGGTTGGAAGGACTGCACTTCACCTGCTTTGTATTCGGGGGTCGTGTTCAAATCTGGGCACAGAAATGCTACCCTGAAGAAATTCGGTTTGCATCACTTCCTCCAGGACAACATAACAGTGCCTGACAGTGCAGCATCACCTCCTTGCATCACTTCCTCCAGGACAACATAACAGTGGCTGACAGTGCAGCATAACCTCCTTTCATCACTTCATCCAGGACAACATAACAGTGCCTGACAGTGCAGCATCACCTCCTTGCATCACTTCCTCCAGGACAACATAACAGTGCCTGACAGTGCA
>Ga0131853_10022153_pt1 | contig 11504 bp, 8 predicted proteins | sample TergutLab28metaG_FD_92764 | JGI IMG/M metagenome (GOLD analysis project Ga0131853, IMG submission 92764) | Labiotermes labralis P1 segment gut microbial communities from Petit-Saut dam, French Guiana - Lab288 P1 (version 2) (version 2) | ecosystem: Host-associated > Arthropoda: Insects >...
GGTGCAGAGTCCTTCTTGAGCAGCTAACTGGTTTGCAGCTAGTCAAGAAATTCCCCGCATTTCACGGAACCCGAAGATTCATTACCGCACTCACAAGCGTCCGCCACCTGTCTCTATCCTGGGTCAGCCCAATCCAGTCCATATATCCACATCCCACCTCCTGGAGATCCATCCTAATATTATCCACCCATATATATATATATATAACAATCCCGCAAGAAAAACAGTATCTATTAACTATACAACACACAAACACTGACAAGGTAAAATATAATAATATTTACAAAAGGCAAAAAGAAGTCGAATTTGTCCCTATCCACGCCAGGAAGGCATATCGGACTGCACTGATTCCTAACCTCGGCGCTAGGTGAAGGTGAGCGGACAGCTTCACGCCGAGACCTCTTTACTCCCGGAAAGGAACCTGTTACCCGTCCCGTCCCCCCTACATTGAATATGGGGCTGGGTGGGCCATATAGCCGGTCTGGGCGATTAAGAGAAAATTTGCTTGCTTTTGTCGGAATTCGAACCCTGGATCTTCCAGCCCGTAGTCTCGCACTACGCCAAATGCCCAACCCGGCTTCCTTCTTAAAATTCATGTTTTTATTAAAATCCTTTCCTCAAATAATTCTTGCCATCTTTATATTTACCTCCACAATTTATGATTATTTTTACCAACTAGAATGGCTGTCGTAGGCAACGAACCCCCAACATTTTGCGCAGAGAGAGCGCACCTAGAATGCGGTTGGACACTTACCTCTGGGTTGTGAGGCGTTTTTGTGAGGACCGACGTTATTAATGAATATATTGCTTCTATCTTTAGGATAGAAAGGAGGCAAGAAGCTCCTCTTAACGTTGGTAAGTTTAGACTACACGGCGTCACATTCCAAAAGACAACATTCTTAACGGTCATCACTATGATAACGTCAAAATTCACACAATTCTTCTTTGCGTTGTACTTCTGCTATACGGTTGGACTATAAGACCAGACCGCAATGATTTTGATTGCTTCTTCGCGTGAAATCTTCAGTTCGGTGTTTGTCTGGACTGCAAAATGTAGGACACGACCTTGACATTCTGACGCACATCATATGAATTTTTTTTCCGAGCGTTCTCGATTAAAATTAAATTCCTCTGACATATGAGGCACGTCGGTTGGCAGACATTCACAGACCTTTCGGAGAATCGTGCTGCGGCCTTCTTCATAACGTTCCATAACACTTGTTCGACTACTATAGACACGGTGCCAGATCGCACAACGTTTGCGTCTTCCACATAAAGGTAAAGGTAAAGTGCACCCTTGTACAGGCACTGAGTCTCTGTACAAGTCGTACAGCCCATAGGGGGAGTAGAGGTATAGCTCTACTCTTTCTTGGCAATGGCACTAGAAGGGAGTGAGGAGTCAGCTCCACGCCCCGGCCGCCTCTACCCCGAGGAAAGATTCGATACTCATTGTACAGGAGGCTGGGTGGGCCCCAGGGCCGGTCTGAACAGGTGCGGAAAATCTCGCCTCCACCGGGATTCGATCCCCGGACCGTCCAGGCCGTAGCCAGTCGCTATACCGACTGAGCTACCCGGTCCATCTTCAACGCAGAGACAGCTAATATATCGTTTAGAGGGAAGCATTTACGAAGAAGAAAAACACGGATCAAATTCGGGAATCCCTTCCTGCTGTTCGTTTCATATTCACCTGTTTTGACGAATGCCTAGAAACATAAAGGTTACAATATACAATCCTGTGACTTTGGATGTTACCCTGTATGGGTCTGAAACTCGGTGATTTACAGCGTAAGAAGTACTGGGGGACAGAATTCTGAAGATCACACGTGGACCTAAGGTGGAAGAAATAACAGGAAGGTTAAGCCTGCATATTTAGGAGCTTCACAGTTTCTGTTATTAGGGACTGAGAATGGGAAAACCAGTTGGGCGGGGCATGTAACACGCATGGGAGGGAGCAGAAATAAATAGAGTTTTGTGGTTGGATGAAGGATATCTAGTTTCATGTTATACATCTCTTTGTGTTGCGGTTTAATAATTACAGCTCTGAAAATACTCTACACAAAATTTGAGTTGTCTTTACATGTTTCGACCGTCATGCGGCCATCTTCAGGTTGTTTTTCAAAATATACAATGACTTGAGTATCTTTATCGTTGCACCGTGCATTCTGTGCTTTATTTAATTATTACACCAACAAGTCCACATATATTCATTTAATGATCTAAAATTCACATTAAAACATTTAAAACGCTCCTACATGTTTCGACCATACGATCATCATATTCAGGGAGCATACGTTGTTCCTTGCTAAAGTTACAGTTTAAAAACACTCAGTGATTTACATCGTTACGTTCAGTTGGTGCTGTGGCAGCATGTCTTGTGTATTGTGTGAGTCGCGTACTGTTCAGAATGGGCCTGGCGAGGGATGTGCGTTGTGCGACGTATAGCGTGAGACTCTCACGCTCTACACAAGACATGCTGCCACAGCACCAGCTGAACGTAACGATGTAAATCACTGAGTGTTTTTAAACTGTAACTTTAGCAAGGAACAACGTATGCTCCCTGAATATGATGATCGTATGCTCGAAACATGTAGGAGCGCTTTTAAGTGTTTTAATGTGAATTTTAGATCATTAAATTAATATATATGTGAATTTTTTGTGTATTAATTAAATAAACTACAGAATGATTCACACCGTTACGTTGAGTTAGTACTGTGGCAGCATATCTGTATATGTTCATTTGTTAGTGCGTTAATTAAATGTACAAGGACTTCAATTTAAATGTAACTTCGTAGATTGATATTTGGTGACTGAGCTCTCGATTTTACGTAAAAGATGTACGTATACATATGAATTATAATTTTTTAATAAAATAGGTTGGCAGCTGAAAAGTCAGTAAATATCAGAGTAATGACTTTTTTGATTAGTGTTAACGCGTTTTGAATAGAATCGTGTGGGACATCCTATGTCGTGGAATGTGAAAATATGTCCTGTTCTGGTGCCGTATAAACTGTGTACCGTATGGAAAAATGAGGTGGAGATATGAATGGGGTGGTTGCAGTATATTCGTTCTTAGATGATCTGCAGTATCGTTTAGTACGTGTAGATATATAAGGAGACATTTATTTCAAGAATCATAAACATGCATGTAATGGAATTAGATCAGATAAAAGGAGGCTGCTTGAAAGCCATGGACGTAGATGGGAATATAATATTAAAATGGATCATACATAAATAGTTTGGGATGAGTTTGTGGGGTGGGTTCGTCTGGCTGAAGATCGGGACAAATGGCAGAGTCTTGTGAAGTCAGTAATATACCATCGTACGGGGAATTTCGTGGCTAAACGACGAGCTGTTAGCTTCTCAATATTGGTTATTCTCCAGAGGGTTAATTAGTGTTAAAATCAAATTAATTTATTGTTCATACCCAGTTATAATTTTTTAAGTAGTCGATGTGTGGAAATATTTGTGATTTTATGGTCGGTGTTACTCAGATTACTGTCTTATTGTTTTTCACATTGTACTGTGGAGGATTTTTTCGAATGTTTCAGACCCAAATTTGTGACATTCAGATGCAGACCCTTCGTAAGTGTCGATGAATCTGGTTCAGAAGGATACTGAAGTTCGGCTTCCACCTGAACCAAATTCAGTCACCCGGAAGACGGAGACTGCATGTCGTTTCAAAACGATTGAAAAAAGCCCCACCAAACTGCAAGATGTAAACACCGAAAAGCAATAATTTGAGCGGCTGTATATCTTAAAATATATTGGATTCTGGAACTTTACATCACCTGTCGACATACCGCAAAGGGGAAACCCCTGAATTACCTGCTTTAATGAGGACAGGATGTGACAAAGGAGAAACTAGGGTCTGTTCTCAACTTATTTGGGTGTTGTACGTAGATGGCAGCACATGTGACTGCTTGTCAGGCGTAACCGGGTGAGCGTCGTCTCAAAGGGAAATGCTACCTCGCAGCTGAATAGGCAGGCAGAACACACAAGTGGTATGAGAGGAAAACAGGAGAGGGCCAGTGAAGAAAAGCAGAAATAAACCAGCAAAGAGAATAACAGAGCCAGAGGAAAGTAAGCGAAAATGGAGGAAGGAAAGACCCAAAGACGCACGTCCAAGCTTTGCACTATAAAATAGCAGTTTTTGTGCAAACGCCACAAGCCCGGCGACGACGGAATTTACAGTTGGACATGCTGGTTGTGGGCGGGGATAGCTCAGTCGGTATAGGGGCTCGCTACGGGCTGGACGTTCCAGGGATCGACTTCTGGTGGGGGCGAGATTGTCCTCACCTGCCCTGACCGGCGCTGAGGCCCACCGAGCCACGTATACCATGCGCCCCGGGTCCTTCCCGGGGGTAAAGCGGCCGGAGCGTAGCGTTGACCACTCACCCCATCTAGTGCCGAGATTAAAGAAAGAATAGAACTGTACATCTACTTCCCCTCTGGGCCTTCATAGACTGTTCTAGTGTGATCTGTACATGCCGATTCCCATTAATAGGGGAAACAGCACTTTCTGTTCCCAGACTTGCGCCCCATTTATGCACACAAATAATGTCCCACTGATCACACGCTTTTGTCATTACGTGCATTGCTTACATTAATGAAGAGTGGACAATGAACTAACGCACTGTAGAATGTTGTCAGGTTAGTGAAAAACGGAATTCGAAAACATATGTGACGAGAACAATGTCCCCCTTGCTCTATCTACCCCTTCTCCCCACGCCCATTTTGCCTACAGAGCCACTCCATTGACACCCACAACCCACTGAATGACAAACCTCTCATAGACCCCGTTTAGACCGTGAACGTTTAAACCGTTCTCAGACTTATAACGAAATACGCTATACGCGTAAAGAAGTAAAACGTCAAAATAGAAAGTTTCTCTAGTTGTGGCCGCTAACAGCAGCCGATTATTAACGCATAGGAAATATGATTGATACTGCCATTCCAGTTGGCCTCAAAGTCAAAGGCGTACATTTCATATAGCGCGAAAACCAGAATCGTGGATTCAAATCCCCCTTCTCTCTCACCAACAAGGATGTATCTGCGTCTCTCTCTCTCTCTCTCTCTCTCTTTCTGGGCTACGCTGGCTTTAAACTCATTGAACAGCACGTCAGAGGCCATATAATGACGACATTCATGATTCATTTTGTATTATTTAACGACAGCATTTCATCTAAACATCTTGTGCATCTTACTGTTGAACATTCTCGCTTCATGTTCAGGATGTACGGAGCTCTATTTTCGGGTCAAAGAGCAAATATAATGACCAGGTTTTTTTGCCTTTATTCTTTTTAGGCACATGGGGTCGTGCTATGACTCAGGCCATTACTTTCTAGCTTCTCAACGCGGAGGCCCGGTTTCGATCCTACGCCAGTCCTTGTAGAATTAGTGGTGAAAAAAGTGACACTGAAACGGCTTTCGGCTATACCAGTCAGCATCATTCCATCAATGCCCCACTATCATTTATCCGATGATAGGCCAATTAAACTCTGTGTCTTGCAAGCAGTTGATAAATTGTACTTAAATAAGTAACAAAGACTATAAATCTGTTAGAATTGAAGTAAGATATTACAATACAGAAAGGAAATTACCTCGTCTTTCTGCCTCCCCCAAGTGACTGGGGCGGATTGTAAATTCGTATAAATCTTAATCCTTGCATTCTCTCTTTAACTGATAAATTTTCGATCTCATGTGAAGCTATTTTCCATTTGTGTTTCTACCGATCAGTTAAGTAACAACTTACCGGTCTGTTGCTATTCATATGTTTCTACGTTTATTCTAAATTTCTCACGCATTTGATTGTGTTTGCATGCCAGTGGTTGATTTTGTAGGAGTTCGTCACCTTGAAAGTTCCAGCGTCGGTTGTATAGAAATCTCTCTATTGTTCGCAAGACAAATGCCTCTCCATTGTTCAGTTTGTGTTCGGACGTTGGACGATTCATTTACCACGATATTGAAAGCATTGTTTATCTCCGTACCCATTTTCTTTCCCAAAGTCCCTGTTACACGTAGTAGTTATCCCATTATAAATTAATGAGCAGCAGGTATTTGTTTCAGTGTTGCTGTTCGCACTGTTATTATTGGAATAGCTACTCTTCGCAACCGACATGTTTGAACTGCACATAAGATCATTTTTAGGGGTTACACTTCCTACAAATAATTATTGATCTCACTTCGTAATTGGTTATGAAAATTATCCGTTTGTTCTTTTACTTAAGGCCTAATTATCGTGTAGTAAAAATTAAATAAGTTCTTGGCTGTATTTCTCAAAAAAAACATTTATCCACATCCGATTCGCTGTGAAAAATGTTTGCTTTATTACCTGTCTGATACGAACTTCGTGCTTGGTTCTTTGGTGGTGTCGTTTCTGTCCTGCGTTCCAAAGTATTATCAGTTTTTCGCAATCCTCATCAAAAAATGAATTACAGATTTTAATATACCACTTCATACCGACTTCCCTTATAATCTGATCACAAATTCTTCTTATTCAAGAGATTAAAAGTAATTTGTTTAGTAAATCAATAAATACAATCGATGTTTTTTTATAAATGTGTATAATCTTAAGATGACTTCATGTGAAATCGAAATGTCTTGGCTTTAAAAAATGAATATTGAACAACAAAACCGGTACTTCTGACATTTACATTAGATATAATCATTCTTATACCTTCATAGAAAACAGTACAACGAGAAAATGAATCATGAACTTGAATAGGCGCTAATTTGTCGGCTAAATATTACGTTGTATGCTGATTGCTACCACCGATGAAGTGTGAGAGCTATGCGTTATGTCGAGAAAGTCTCTCCCACAACGCTGTTCCTCCCGTACGCGATACGTCATTGGCAGTAGATGTGCCCTTATGCAGAGATGGTTAGGCTACTTGTGTCTGTCACACTTCTCTGTCTTTGTCTGATATATCTGTGGCTAAGCCGAAATAATTTTGGCCCAATTTTAGCACGGATGCTCTTTGATTAAGCAGCTAGGCGTCTTTCCTCTACATCAGTGTTTCTCAAAATTTGTGAGACCGCGTCCCGGTAAATTCTTTTTTCATAAGACGAGGGCCCGGTCCCAACAGATTTACTCGTAAATACCTTTCCATTTTTTAAGTTCATACATTAAACTAACATATGTATTAATAATTAATTATGGCATAATCATAAAGAGTATTAGTACACTTATGTATACGATGTGGAATGTTGACAAATATAAAATTACATTTAAATTAGTTATCAATCACCGGACTAATGAAATCTTGTAGCATATTGTAGTTTCCTCAGGGCAACATCTAGGTCTGAGTTTTTCGACACATTCACAAATATTTTTCTCCTCAGAATATTTCCACTATAAAAAAATTATTCATGAAAATTGCTTAGAAATCTAAAACGACAAATTCCAGGAAAACCTCTCGCGGCCCGGTATAATTGATGCAAGAGCCCGGTACCGGGCCGCGGCCCGGCGGTTGAGAAACACTGGTCTACACCACCTCTTGCCCTCTCATATTCTCCTATTTTTTCGGTTTTTTTTATGTTCACGTTATACGTGATTGTCCTCTTCATTTTTTTGTGGGTTCCGAATTTTGTATTTTTACAATATTTGTTGTATTTTCTAAAGCTAGCAGGACCCTCGGTTTCATGCCCATCGCAACTTGCATTACTCTCTCTTCCGAATGATTTTACAGAATTATTTGCTTGGGTATTTTTGTGTGGTTTATTTAAAGGGTTTTACCACTCTTACCAGAAATTCAGTTATCTTTGTTGCAGGTGACCTGAAGTTAATTTTTAATTTGTTGTGTTCTAGTAGCCAATTACAAATACGCTCTTCTTTACTTACGGATGTTACGCAGCTTTGATTGGTTGTTAGTTACCGACGTTTCTGGACATTTTCTTTCCCTTCCTCGGGGATCAAGAAGTCCAGGAAGAATTGACTGCTTGACCCTTCAAGATGAGATTGGATAGGTTGTCCCGAAACGTCAGTAACTAACAACCAATCAACGCTGCATAACATCCCAGTAGACAGAAGGTGTCACCTATACCGCACCTGAAGCCTGAGATACCGCAGATTATGATTAACTTTGTGTGGCAATGGATTAGTGACTTGTTACCACTCGTACCAGTAACAGTTTTTAAACTACAATCAAATTATTTGACAAATTTTCGTTAATTTGGAAGTATTTTCAAACAAATTGCATGCTTAATTTAAACGGACAGAAAGAGAAATGTGGCCTTTGCTTTATCTGATTATGTCAAGTTTTAATGAACCTGATTGTACCTCGTATTCTACAAATTTGTATTCAGTGATATACGCGTTTACATCGGCTCCGATATATCAGTATTTCCTTCTAAATTGGAATTTAGCTCTTTTCATTCTCTCTCTCTCCCCTTCTCGCCAAAGCCTGTCCTAAAGACACTTGACATTGTCAGACAACTGTGAACCCATCTATTTAGTATTACAGTTCCGTCCTGATCCTGCTCGCAAGCTGTCAGCAAACCTGTATGACATACACCATTGCTGTGTGTGCAGTGAAAACCTCCTGATGATGGACAGAGGAACTGTCCGAAACATGTAGAGTTTTATTCAAAAAATAAATTTGAGAAATTGTTGCATCTAATTGGTTCTATTGTAAGAATTTAATATTACAGCGTTATAGCGATGTTCTTATTTGAATTATCGTTTAGTTATAATCAACAAAATTGTCTGAATTCCACAGCTCTAAGAACGTCGAATAAAACTTGAGTGAGTGAGAGATGCGGAAGGAATCAGTCATCTTATATTTCAAGTTATCTTGAAGTTGAATGTAGAGTTTATTAATATTGATGTTTATTTACTGCAATTGGGTTGTCACCCGGTGGTAGTGGTTATTTTACATGTATACAAAACATGAAATTGGTTACTAATAAATTTAAGTCGGGAGGGCTACATGAGAAGCATGTAGTGGCAACTTGGAATCTTTGGAACTATCTCAGCATTTGCTTATAGACACAAGGAAACCAAGAAAAACCTGTGTCGAGGTGGCCGGTCGCAGGACCTTCCGAGTGCTGATTTCTAGCCAGCAGTTTGGCGTCTAAAGCAAAAAACAGCAATACACACATACTATAAAAAATACACATAAGATGACAACAGTACACGCAAGGCAACTACAAAAATACACACACAAGACAACCAACAACAATACACGCAAGACAACTACAAAAATACACACGGCCAACCAACAACAATTACACATAAGACAACTTAAAACTAGTAACAATAAACACGAGAAAAATTAGAATACAACATTTAAGTGAAGTGGAATGAGGCGAAGTGAAGTGCAGTATAGGGAATGGGGGGAGGGGGGACGAGTCTTTATGGAAAAGGTTTATAGGAGTAGTAAGTGATGAGAAGTGAAGGACTGGGGTGAAAGCGTGATTGAAAAAAAAACAATTACAAGAAGCTGTACGCAGTACTCTCTTGCTTGGGTGTTTTCACCTTTTGTACATGCTGTATTCTAATCTGTCTCACATGTATTGTCGTTAGTTTTAAGTTGTCTTGTGTGTAATTGTTGTTGGTTTGGCCGTGTGTATTGTTGTAGTTGTCTTGTGCCAGTGTTGTTATCTTATGTGTATTTGTTGTACTATGTGGGCAATGCTGTTTTTTTTTGTACTTTACATGCCGGACTGCTGGCTAGAAGTCAGTACTCGGAAGGTCCTGCCACCGGCCACCTCGACACAGGTTTTTCTTGGTTTCCCTTTGTCTATAAGCAAATGCTGAGATGGTTCCCAAAATTCCAAGTTGCCACTACATGCTTCTCATGTAGCCCTGCCGACTTAAATTCAGTAGTAACCGATTTCATGTTTTGTATACATGTAAAATAACCACTGCCACCGGGTGACAACCCAATTGCAGTTTATTATTATTATTAATTATTATTATTTACAAAATGTGAAAAGGTAATTAATGTGGAGTTCCTCGAAACATTCGCCTTATTACGGTGAACTGTGCCAACTCTTTTCTCGATCGAGTATGAAATACTTAGAAGGAAAAATTGTGACTTATTTTAAGGCACGACACTGCGTTCGACTGGAGAAGATTGCGGAATATTGAAAATACGATAGGAAAGTCGAAACCGGAAATTTCCGAATACGCATGCGCTGCTGTAACCACTCGATCGTAGACTATGTTGAAGTCTATGTTTCAACGTTGTGTCCCGACAGGGAGCGGGGCACATGATAAATCTCAGAAACGCTGTAGCCAGAACACGAAAGATCCACGAGCGGGCAGAATAAAATATCGCGTCTTCCAAAATTCTATTCAACTAACACACCATATAGAGCACAAACCATAAACCTGAAATGCACAGTCGGGGTTGAGTTTTTGCTGCAAAAGTTTCATACATTTGCAGAATAGTTTGCAGTCTGCCACTCAGCTTAAGGTGTGGACTGTTTCAGAACTAAGCAAGCCACATAGATTTGGCCAGGGATGCACAAGCTTCATACGGTTGGTCAGGGATGCGCAAGCTTCATACAGTTGGCCAGGGATGTACAAGCTTCATACAGGTGGCCAGGGATGCACAAGCTTCATACAGTTGGCCAGGGATGCAAATCTTCATACAGTTGGCCAGGGATGCACAAGCTTCATACAGTTGGCCAGGGATTCACAAGCTTCATACAGTTGACCAGGGATGGACAAGCTTCATACAGTTGGCAAGGGATGCTTCATAGAGTTGGCAAGGGATGCACAAGCTTCATACAGTTTTCCAGTGATGCTTCATAGAGTTGGCCAGGGATGCACAAGCTTCATACAGTTGACCAGGGATGCACAAACTTCATAGAGTTGGCCAGGGATGCTCAAATCCATTAGGCCATTGCCGCTCGGCTCAGTTTTGTACGATGGCGCCTAATATGTTCGGGTCTTCAGTATGAAACATGCTTCGTGTCACAGTTCTTGGCGCCTAGAATTTTGGAAGGACGCCTAGCTTTTTTAGAAAATCTATAGAAGCCTGCACAAAGTATTGGGTTTTTGAAGTTTTGCGTGCACAACAGTTTTATTTTAATTTTTTCTCGTATTTTTAGTTTGACTTACTAAATGAGGAAAAAGGAAAGGGTGTCGAATGGATTGACTTGGGTATTGTCCAGCGGACGTAGAAAATACTAAACATACTAAATAGATTTTAATGATAAAAAACTTCCTTGTTTTTATACGTGTTGCGGAAAGCGAGTACTAGCTCCATCATGTCTGTCTGTCCTTACGTCCTAGCGGCCGTCTGTTCGTCCTTATGGAACAACTCGGCTTCCACTGGGCGGATTTTCATGAAATTTGTTATTTGAGTATTTTTTAAATCTGTCGAGATAATTCAAGCTTCATTAAATCTAAGAAGAGTAAAACATACACACACATAATAATAATAATACTTACTTACTTACTCCATGGTGCAGAGTCCTTCTTGAGAAGCTAACTGGTTTGCAGCTAGTCAAGAAATTCCCCGCATTTCACGGAACCCGAAGGTTCATTACCGCAC
>Ga0131853_10022154_pt1 | contig 11504 bp, 12 predicted proteins | sample TergutLab28metaG_FD_92764 | JGI IMG/M metagenome (GOLD analysis project Ga0131853, IMG submission 92764) | Labiotermes labralis P1 segment gut microbial communities from Petit-Saut dam, French Guiana - Lab288 P1 (version 2) (version 2) | ecosystem: Host-associated > Arthropoda: Insects >...
CCCCCCCCCCCCCCCGAACAAAATTCCCGGGTATGCCATCATCACCAGTACCAAGTTGTCTCTGCATAAAAATTTTAAAAATTTGTGTAGTTTTTTCAGTTGACGTGTATTCATTCGAAGTATTGTTACTGTGTGCACTCTGGGTATTCTCCCTTAGGTCAGTGTGCCATTCAGGCAATTTAATTTCATCACCTTCTTGCAAGATTTGGTGTTCTCAGTGCAGTTTGAACAGGCGAGCCTTTGGGGATGTGGTGTTTGTCAGGCAGGTAGTTCGCAGAGTTTCAGTGGATCACAGTGCCTTCTTCTTGGACCGTCTGACCATCAAGTAGAAGCCATCACTATCCTCTGAAACACTGTGAGGTACTTGCCCAGTGACAAAGCACCACATCCTAAGAGACTTGAATCTTCATTTTCCTCTCCTTTTACTTTTATACAGAATTGTCTCCAGACTCAAGTTCCAATCAGACAGGTGTGCTGGACGATGACTATGGATTTGATATTCCTGGAGAATCAGGGATGTACCTTGATTCCAGTTACCAATGTATCCGTTTCCAGCCTTTCCAGCAGACAGCATGGCATGTGCTATGTGATCAGAACTTAAAGGAACTGTAAGTTTTATGCATTTCCGTTCGGTGTCATTTACCAATAGTCTTACAAATACATGCATAGTGGGATTACTTCCATAAAGTCCCTGTGATTTTGCATCATGACCTTCAGCATGATTGTCTGCAACTGCCCAGGAAAGTTTGGATTGTACATGACAAAATAAGCAACAACGTGTTTCTTTAGACGAACACTTAAAGTGACAACAACTTTAAAGGTTCAAGGTAGTGTACTCTGGCTTTTTTATGCCAGTAATTAACCAACTTGGTGCACAAAATTTTTGTTTTACAGTAAGTTTATTTCATGCCTCTACATGTTTCGAGCACATGTGCTTATCATCAGGAGGTCAAAATTGCATTACTCAGCCTCTGGTATCATCACACCTATAGATGGCCGTCTCGTACATGAGATGCTGTGTAATGCAATTTTGACCTGATGATGATGAGCACATGTGCTCGAAACATGTAGAGGCATAAAATAAACTTATTGTAAAACAAAAAATTTGTGCATCAAGTTGGTTAATTACTGAGATAAATATTTACATAAAACAGTTAAATTTCTATCGCTGAAGTATAATTCAACTATTAAAAATATTTTATACTATTCTTGCCTGGATATTGAATGTCATATGCCTATTAAAGCTTTGTACGCCGGCCCAAATTTTCTTTTTCCTTGTGACAAGCACGTTGGCAACAATTCCCCTCTCCATTCTGCCATATATTCTTTTTCCAGCTATTCTGGGTTTTTTTTTGTTGTTGTTGTTGTTGTTGAAGTGTGATTTGTTGTATCCACATATTATGTGCTGCTATCTAACTACAGTGCAGCACTAACTATTACCTGTAGCCCTTTGACGCCTAACGACCCATATAGGGGTCATACTGCACCGCTAACCTCTAAACGTTTCATTTTATATATTTATTCAACAAATATCGGTACTGAATATTTTAAACATGGTATATACTCTCCGTTTTTTTCTCTTCAAAATGCGGTTCGTTTCATAATTCTAACATATTTGGTTTCTGTATTATTCACATTTTATATACAGGGTTTGCTAAAGTTAAAGAAGATAATTCCGGCGCAAAAGGGTAATGTGATGATTAGTTCATTTGTTAGAAAGGTCATTTTAAGTGTCTTTTTTTTCCTCCATTTACAAACAACATAAAATTCCTTACTGATATCCAGTATTTCTTATTTCTGCATTATTGCCACGTTTTCTGTAGTGTCCATATTCCCATGTACCGTGATACTCCATGAAGATATTTTTGGGGTAAATGTGACAGATTTACTTATTAAGCTTATTGAGATATTCACTCTTCTGGGATGTTATGCAGCCGAGATTGGTAGTTAGTTACTGACGTTTTGGGTCGACTGATTGGCGCTGTGGTCATGGGTCAAGCAGCAGTTCTTCTCAGACTGCTTGAGCCTTAAAGGTGGGACCTATAGGATCAATCTCTGGTGCATAAGATCCCAGAAGAGTACAGATCTCACACTGTGATAAGAGTCTGAAATTGACAGAAGTTATTAATGAAATTTCAGTTTGTTTTTGTTTGTAGATTTCAAACTGAATTTCCTATTTTTTAATTCACTGTTGAAAGTCTAGTGTTTGCTGTAAACTGATGATGAGCTGATGAGTGCCTGAATGATGTTGTGTAGCCTTTATATGACACAGCTGAGTTCTCAGCCACAATTTGTGTCATAAGAAGTGCATAATATGTCATTTGTCATCCAGACATACATTCGGTCATTCATTCCAACGGCATGTGCACAATGTGACAATTCCTTGCCGTTCCCAGGAGCTTCTTCCATTCCTCTCTGTTAAATACTTTTTCCTGCCACCCTTCTCCACCAACTATTCTTCCATCCTCTCTCACCTCATCTTGCCATCTATTTCTTGGTCTACCTCTCAATTTTGTTCCAAAATTCATATATAATACCCTTTTTGGAATTCTATTTCCTTCCACTCTCTGTACATGCCCAAACCAACATAATCTATTTAACCTTACTGTCTCTATTATAGTAGGTTTTTTAACAATTGCATAAATTTCTTTATTGGTTAATATCCTCCAATTTTCCTTTTCATTGCCATAGACTGGGTCTAAAATTCTTCCATACATTTTCCTTTCAAAAATGTTCAATTGCTTTCTGTCTCTCTCTGTTAGTGTCCCAGTTTCTGATGCACATGTCAACTTTTTATCTATTATTGTGTTCTTTAGTCTCAATTTTAGTTTCTTTGATCCAGACATACAGCGCACCAAAATTAATTCCATGCTTATGCCGCCCTTGTGCTACCTCAAAATACTGCCAAGTTCAATCCTTGACACTGTTTGGCTGATGTAAGTGGTTAGGAAGCATTTCCTTAGTTGCTAAGAAGAGCCAAAGCATTGTGTGGGGTACTGGGTCCAAATTGGACAGAATTATTCAGCCCTTAATTACTCATTACAATGTGAACTTTTGTTGTAGCCCCATTCCACACTACAGAGTAGATGCAGACAAAGGATTCAATTTCTCAAATGCGGACGATGCCTTCGTTTGTCAGAAAAAGAACCATTTCCAGGTAAGGCAGCAGTGCTGTGAACTTAACGGGCAGGTCAGGACTGATACGATTTTGAAAATGAGCTGTAAGCAGAGGACAGAATCATGTATGGAACTGTGACTGTTGACTGTTGCTGCACTGCACATTTATGTAAGGGTTTTCATGAAATTTTGGGTGGTACTTCATTTGGGAGTCACTTTTATAAATATCAGAGCTCCTGATTGGTTTAGGCCTTTTTAAACCAGTTAGCACGTAATTTAAGCATCTTTAGAAAAAAATTATTGGCCACTACTGTCTGTCAGTATGATGTGTGTGCTTGGACTCATGATCCCAATATGATTTCTGGCTGGAGCAAGCAATATGTCTCTTCCCCATAACATCAATACCAACATGGGTGCCACCAGGCCCTCTGTATGGGGGTCTTTTACTTTGAGTCTGTGAGGCATAAAGCTGACATTTCACCACCATCTGGTGTTGAGTTTCAGAAGGCATGGAGCTATATTCCTGCACTCCCCCATACGTCTTTGAGACGTGATTATTAGGCATGGGGAAACTTTACCATTTATGTTTAACTGTGTTTGCTGAGTTTATTTGTACTACAGATTGTTGCATTAACCATAAGTTGCAGTGGTTAGTTGTGCTTCTTGAAATAATGATACACTATCTTCAACATTCTGCTTTACATTTTTTGTGTTATTTATCTGCCATGTTTATACACGTTTTTCTTAATCCTAACAGCAAACTTAAATATTTACCGACACGTACAAATGGACAGATGTCAGGTTTTTCTGTACTTCCAAATAAATAAGTCATGTTATGTGGCCTAGAAGTGGTGCAATGTCTGAAAGTGTTAAGTGCAATACCAAATACATTCCCTGTGTGTTTTTTTGTGTTTATTTGTTGATATTAGCCAGCATCTCTAATCACAGCACTCAGCTCCACTGACGTATGTATTACCTGACCTTTACTGTATGACACCTTTGGACTCATTGTGTGTACACAGCTTATTAATAAGAATGATCAAATCATTCTTGTATCTTGACTGTACTTCATAAAAACCTGTAACGTAGCTTCGTATGTGTTCTAATGTGTTAGGCAATGTCTTTAATGAAGTGATGATCTTCCTGCACAGGGACTTTCTGATTATGTCTCTGAGCGTGTAAGCTGTTAGCAAGTCTACATCCACCAGGGACTTAAGGGTCCACTTTCCGCTTGTAGTTTGACTTTCCTTATTTCAAGTGGAGTCTTGAACAACGGACTTCAGCTTGTAGGCAGGCCTTGCACTTTATGATAAAATTTCTTGAAAATGACAGCACTCGTGTCACAAAATCTTAGCAATTTCTCTTCAAGAAATGTGTTTCTAGTCTTGTGAAGGAATTGTTTTGTCTGCATTGCCTTGTGTGTTGATAATCTGCAGAATGACATCTGAATGCAGTGGAAATAATAGAATTAGTTTCTTTAAAGAACACAGGCCCCATGATTCTGTGCACTGTTACTGCGCACCATGTCATGTGACAGAACTTGATGAACAGTTCTGTGGCTGTTTGTTTTCCTTCATAATGTAAACCATGGAGTATCTGAGGAAAATTCAGAGTTTGATTTTTTTTTTTCAGCACTTAATACTGACATTCAAAACCTTTCCTCTATTTTGTATATTGATGAGAATTCCTTTGATGTCGATGTGACCCTGTGTCACATAGTAAATTTTTTTGGGGGCATTGCAGTTTCCCCATCTTCAGTGTTCAGAAAGTCCCAAGAAGACATCTGGACATTTTGACCCTTGAAGGTCAGTGCACTGTATTGCCTCAAAATGTCAGGATTCAGTTACCCAGTGACACAGTGGCATATCCTGGAAGAACTGAACCCCTCAAAATGGAGGATCCAATTGTCCGGGAATGCAGAGGCACATCCCTGAAGAACTTAGTGCTCACCTACACCACTGCAGAAGCCTGAAACTCATGTTGCATGTTGTCATTTTGCATTGCACAGTTGATGCAGAGTTGTTTTCACAAATCTTTCAGGTACATTCTTTTTCAGTATGCATATGTTGCATAAGTACCTGCTAAGACATTGGTGACACCACCACAGCTGCACTGTGGCCCGTTGAGTCTCTACACACAGAGGTCATGAGATCTTGTCTTCCTTTACTAAGCAACACAATAGATCTGCTTGTCTGTAATACCATATACATTTTGATACAAAGCTCTTTGTTAAAAACAAGAAATGCCCCTGAACCCACATGTAGTTCACCTGAAAGCAGTTTTGTTACCATAGAATGACAGTCTGCAGAATATCGTCCACTTGTAATGCAGATGTCTGTCAAACAGTCGGGAATCTGTGGTGTAACTAAGTGTTTATTTTGCTACCTGTTGAATGTAAATGCCTGTTCCTTGCCACACAACCATAAATGGTGTAAGTTATGAAGGAGTAGCCGAGTTCATATACTTGGGTACACTAATCAGTAATGATAATAGCGTGGAAAAAGAAATACAAAGACGTATTTTGGCTGGAAATAGAACTTATTTTGCCGCTGTGTCTCTTCAGGAGTCGACTTTTATCCAGAGCTACTAAAATTATATTATATAAGACACTAATAAGACCGGTAGTGTCGTATGGAGCGGAAGCATGGACGTTGACAAAGAAAGAAGAACAAACTGTGCTAATTTTTGAAAGGAAAATATTTAGAAGAATATACGGTCCTAAATATGAAAACGGGGAATGGAAAAGTTGGAAGAATCGAGAACTAGAAGAGATGAGCAAAGGAGAAAATATAGTAAAATGGATAAAAGGGCAAAGGTTAAGCTAGTTAGGTCACCTAGAGGGAATGGAGGAGGATAGGATGCCCAAAAAGATCTTCACTCAAGAACTGGAAGGGACGAGGCAAAGGCACTCAGGAAAAGATGGAAGGAGGAAGTAGGAAAAGATCTTCAAGTGCTGGGAGTGAGAAGTTGGTGAGAGTTAGTGGCAGATAATAAAAAATGGAAGGACATTGTTCAACAGGGCAAATCCCACAGTGGGCTGTAGTGCCAATGGAAGAAGATGATGTTCCTTGCTGCAACATAACTGAGCTGTCGATTACAGGCGACCAAGAAACATTACTGAATTGAAGCAGAACAATCTGGAGACATGGTAGCAGTTCCTATTGAAATGTTTTTGTGAGCAATGGTGAATTTCGGGTCCTGATTGCAACAATGTGTGATTAAGATCAGACGCCATCTTTCTAATGTGGTCATTTAGGACTGACTGTTGCGAATGCAGTGCTTTCATTTTTGCTGCAGTTTGGTAGAAACAGTCACATTGAAATTGATTCTGTTCTGTTTCTATTTGCGTTTCAAACCCCTAAGGTGTCTTGGCTGGACCGCGCACATTAAGGTGTCTTGGCTGGACCACACACATCTCACGTTCTGTCCTGAAACCTATTAACTTTTAGCTGTAACCTTTGTGTCCAGCCTGTGGATGAAATATGACAGAATGCCATTAGCTGTAGTAATGTAAATTACAATTCCTGCATACAATATCCATGTGCTGCCATCATTTGCTGTGTGAATTACTTTGATTTAAAAGGAGTTACTTTACAGCTGGTGGTAATTTTTATATATATATGGATTTGGGGGACTGCAGTAGCACAGTGGTTAAGGTGCTGTGCTACAAATTGGAAGGTCGCTTGTTCGATTCCAGCTGGTGTCATTGGAATTTTTCATTGACATAATCCTTCCGATTGCACTGTGGCCCTGGGGTTGACTCAGCCTCTAACAGAAATGAGTACCAGGAGTATTTCCTGAGGGTAAAAGCGGCAAGTGTGTAAGGCTGACAACCTTACCACCATCCTGGGCCATTGTCATGTAAGCTGGGAACCTTAACTTCCTGGAACCCTCTGGTCTCCTCGGGCCTCTAATGGGACTGATTTACCTTTTTGTATATGGATTTGAGTAGTCAACTTTATACCCTGGCCACTTTACCTCAATGGAAATTACCCCCCAGTACCCATCAAATGGTACAGTGGGTACCAGATCTCTTTCCCAGCATAAACAGTTGTGGTGTGGGGCTGACCACTGACCCCATTCTAGTACCAAGGTTGGGTACAGATAGAGCAATACGTCTACCTCCCCTTTGCACCTGCTTGGCATGTTACAGAATGCCCTAGAACTAATCTGGACGTTTTGTGATAGAGAAACATCTCTTGCAGCTGCCAGGAATGAGGCCCTAAAACATCTGATCTGCAACTTTGTCACTATACCAACTGAGCTATTCAGTTTCATTGACATGTTCCGTGATATTATAACATTATGTCTTCCTGTGCAGATCACCTGTCATGCACAGCTTCAAGGTGATGCGCAGTTTGTCAAGACCCCAGAAGGACTCAAGAAAATTTCCAGCTTCCATCTGCATTTCTATGGTGTCAAGGTGGAGTCCCCAACACAAACTATAAAAGTGGAGCAGTCACAGAGTGACCGCAGCAAGAAGCCCTTTCACCCTGTGCTGTAAGTTGCTGACTTCTAATGCTTTGTACTTGAGCAGTTCACTGTCTGGGATATGACACAGGATCACTGGGTGAGTGGTTCCAAACATTAGGAAGGAACGTAGTGACTCCATCTTCAAGGGTCAAGTTGTCCGTGAGGAACCACTTACCCATTCATGCAGCATCATATTGCAGCAGAATGGAATCTGTTGCTTCCACTTTTGCAGAGGGAACACTTATGCCATCACGCTTTATGAATGCAAATGTGCTGTTAGTTTTACATTATGTCTCAGAGTTTGATGTTGTGTGTGTGTGTGTGTGTGTGTGTGTGTGTGAATAGTTTGCTGACAGTTTGTGTGTGAGGAGAGTGCTTCCAGCAGTTCCTCTGTCTTTCTGAAAACACAGACCTCTGTTCTTACCCAAGTATATCATATAATTCCATTCATTGCCCCTTCTTGACATGCACATCTATTCACAATATGCTATTTTCACATCCTTGACCACAGATAACTGTATGGTTTTCTTTTGTAGACAGTGCTGTAGCTCGGTGTGAGTACTCTGTGTAGAACAGTGGTTCTGTTTAACAGCAGGCAACATGCAGCAAGGTGTGCTGTAGGTTGGAGGTTAGGTGCAGAGTAGTGTTCAGCTGTAGTGTCTGGGCTGCAGGCTAAAGCACGAGTTGTGCTTTACCCTGCAGCCCGGACACTACTCCAGCCTAACGGCACCTAACCTCCAACCTACAGCAAATCAAGAACGAAATGACCAATGTGATAATCAACATCATACTCGCGAGCTCCTGATGATGGGCATGGTAGTGCCCGAAACATGTTGAGTCTATAAGAAGTACAATAAAATAATAAGTGGCATCTAGTTGGTTTTTATTCTTCAGTTATCACAATGATGTGCCATCCACCAAATATCAGATTCTGATAGAGGATCTTTGTGTGGAGAAATTTCACATAAAAATGTGTAATAAGGAGGTCAAATGTCATATATTACGAATTTTATGGGTAATGGAAATTTTGTGTTCGTGAACGAAACATTAAGTGAAAGGTGAAATTTGTCTGATTCAGATATTAGTGACCAGTTCATAGTTCACTGACTCTCTATGTGTAGCATCCCTGTGTGTTATCTGTATTGTATGTACCATATATTCTGAAATGTCATCCGCACCTGAATCTAATCTGCACTAGTTTTTGCCGATTTCTTAAACGAAAGAAAGTTAGTTTGCGGTTCTAATCCGCACCTTTCCTTCAACTGCCCCTTGCCTACAAGGCAGACTGATTGAATAATATTGGATGTTACCAGTGCTTTAATTGTTATCCGACTAACACACCGTGTGTGAAGTGGTCATTTAATTGCCAGCGGTACAAACGCACCGCAGCAGATGATAGTGACTGGGTGACAGATAACGATTCAGTTATGAGTGATGACGGTGAGTCTGATGAATAATAAATTATAAATATTATATAATATTATATAATATTATAAATAATAAATAAAATAATAAATTATTGTACTGTATTGTTCTTATGGCACATAGAGCGGCTCTATCATTTTTCCAAAATCCAGCTCACGACCACGAATCTAATCCACATGCTATTCTAATCTGCATCTGATTTTTTAGCCCTCTGAAACTGTAAAAGGTTGCGGATTAGATTCGAGAATATACGGTACCTTCCGAATGATAGAAGTGTGGTGATATCCATCCTAATGAAGAAAACCTGTGTAAAGTGACATGATGAACTATTATGCTATAGAATATCCTCGCATATTTTTTTTTCTATTACTCAGCAGCCATAGAGGGCCTATGCCTCCTCATTGTTAAGTTCTGCAATCACACTCATTGGATGCACTGCACCTGGTAGGACTCCTTTAGACAAGTGATTGGTCTGTTGCAAGACCTCTACCTGATGACACACAACACTCATAACTGACAAATATCTGTGCTGCTGGCCGGGTTCAAACCCAGATTCCCAGCAGGCAAGCGACCGCAAACCCACGCCTTAGACCACGTAATAGAATATCTACACATACAGTATCGTACTACAATTATTGTAAAAATGAACATCATATATGTAATGCGATACTCGTAATTAAAGAGCACACTTTAGTAACACAAGGAATCAGTGAAGGGAAGATACCACATTTGTACAAAATGTTAGACTGTACCCAGTTATAAATGTTGTGAAAGTTTTGAAGGGATTGACCCTTTGGAACTCATTACAGACAAAACAAATTTTTAAGTCTAAGACAAAGAAGAAAGTTGAATAAAGGGAGACCAAGTTGATGTCACTTGCTTTATTATTTCATTATTTACTGCTCAACATGTTTCAGATGTTAATACATCCATCCTCAGGAGCTTGCGACTTACTTGATGAGTTATTTCATGGGTTGTATTATTCTGGTTCGATGTGTGTTGGTGTTACATTGTGGTTTGGCTGGGGTGGTGTGGTATCCGTGTGCAGGCTTCAGCCTGCAAACCACAATGTAACACCAATACACATCGAACCAGAACAATACAACCCATGAAATAACTCATCAAATAAGTTGCAAGCTCCTGAGGATGGATGTATTAACATCCGAAACATGTTGAGCAGTAAATAATGAAATAAAAAGCAAGTGACATCAAGTTGGTCTCTCTTTATTCAACTATCAAGATGATGCACGGTCCAATAAACATAAGATTCACAATGAAAAAACATTTCATCGTTATAGTAAACAATGCTGCAAGGAATAAAGACATGGTCATTCCCAGTAAGCTGACACAACATGTTGTGTGTTTGTACAATTGTATACTTCTGTTTGATTTAGCAGGTTAGCAAGGTGGTGACTGAATAATTCATACATTGCTAGTGTTAATGTGGACAAGATATGTTTACCAATATTGGCTGTGTTTGTTTTTGTACAAGTATTGTTTGTTGAAGACTGGTTTATTTTTGTTTGTATTGAACTTGAGGTTGGAAAAATTAAATGCAAAGTGGCATAGACCAGTATAGTTATGAGTACTCAGACTGGTACAGCCAACTGTCTATATTTGTTGATGATATGTTCTTGCAAGGGCCGTGATTGATGGAATTTTGAATTAGACTGAAGAAACAGTTATCTAAGAACAACAACTCAGATGGTCCTTGCCCTTTGTGAGGTAGTTTACCTACAGGCTGAGGCAAGAGAAGTGACTGACACTTGGATGAAATAGTCACACATGTTTTACTGTATTTCTCTTGAGCAGAGCAGCTTAAACTGTTGCTAAGTTACAGAGAGAACTTACAGGGACAACAGCACAATGAATGTGCCATCAGTATCACATGCTGCTTCAGTTTTCTTACTTGTTTGCTTGGCTATTGCACCTCTCACTTGTAGGCTTGATGGAACTAAGTGGCAGTACTGAAGCTTTGCATTTGATCTAGATGATGCAAGAGTATATGCACTGGCAGTAGTCATACCAAAAAAATGCAACATGTAAGAAGTTATATCAGAATTCAGAAGGGGTGGGTGGAGGGGTGGTGGGGGGGTGGTCAGATGATACAGATGAGGAACGTATCTTAGATGTTGTTCGCAGGGAGGACGGAGCTCGTAACTCTGGTTAAGACGGGGAGTCGGGCAGGCAGCACACACTCTCAATAATTGTGCAAGAGTAATTGCATTTACAACTGAAATGTATCAGTGACAATTCTCACCACTGGACTCTTCATTACTGTTCGCACTCACTGACTGTCCAGCTTTGTACTCTGCTGCTCAGACACAGTTCGAGCTACGCAGCAGACTGCTCCCGCAGAACAAAGCAACTATTTGAATAAAAGTTGACCAACTAGATGACACTTGCTTTATTATATATTGCTCAACATGTTTCAGACGTTAATACGTCCATCTTCAGGAGCTAGCGAGTACTTGTTGTGTTGTGTAGGC
>Ga0131853_10022155_pt1 | contig 11504 bp, 7 predicted proteins | sample TergutLab28metaG_FD_92764 | JGI IMG/M metagenome (GOLD analysis project Ga0131853, IMG submission 92764) | Labiotermes labralis P1 segment gut microbial communities from Petit-Saut dam, French Guiana - Lab288 P1 (version 2) (version 2) | ecosystem: Host-associated > Arthropoda: Insects >...
GAACAACTCATCCAATGGCACAGTGTCATGTCCCAGATGACTTCTTTCCTCTGCTCTCTCCTTTCCTACATTTGATCAGAGAGAGAATGCAATGCAATTAGAGATATTTATCTTACTAATCTTAGTAATCTTAGTAATTAACCAACTTAATGCACAAAATCTTGTTTTATAATAAGTTTAATATATGCCTCTACATGTTTTGAGCACTCAAAACATGTAGAGGCATATAATAAACTTATTATAAAACAAGAATTTGTGCATTAAGTTGGTTAATTACTAGGATTATACTGAGATGCACGGTCAGCAAAACATCAAAATTAGAGATATTTATGTAGGCCTACACTCGCATTTCATTCAATTTTCATTTTAAAGTAGAATTGTATTCATACTCATCAGAAGTTTGAGTAGGATTCTTACTTTCAGATGAAGAAATTGTGGTGGGAGTCCAGGAATTAGTTCCTTAGAATTAGCACTGAAGAACGAGATCTGTTCTCTCATAACAGAAGGTTTGAGCACATAGCCACACCCACCATTTTGCCTAAATTTAGCGTCATATAAATCCATCATTTGCCCTGGTGTCTGGAAGTTCAGAGCCACTGAAAATTTAAGCACATCATTACGTTAATTTTCGCACATGATATAATTATGTAGAGCTAATTATTTTCAATTTAATACTGTACTTACCAAACTGACAACCACAGTTCCAGAAATCTTGTGGATTGTAGTTGCTCGAATCAACCCTGCTGCCATTTGGAAATATTCGGGTCAAAAATGTTTTATTATGTTCTGTAAATTCCTCTGCATGGGAATGAACCAGTTTACTGGCTGCAGATTCACTCATTGAACACATTTCTGTGGTAGTTTCTGCAGAAAGAATAAGACTGTGGGTAACATGTGAATGGATTCCAATACATATGATGAAAGTCGAGGATGTTGCCAGAGATCTTGGAAATTAGGGAAATCTCAGTGACAGCAGTATAAATTATTTCTTACAAATTCTTTTTCTTTTGTGAAAATATTGCAGTTGTCCACGTTGTTTATTTCTTTTTTCGTACTTGTTATAGATATTTTACATATCATCACCTTATTAAGTGTAATAAATCATTGCTTTAAAATTGCTGTGGTTGTTACTTTTGTTGTTTTGGTGGTGGTGATGGTGCTGTTGTTACAAGGGTAATAATCCTATACCCAAGCCACTTAAGGTGTCACAGTATTTTAACATCATGTTTAAAGACTTTTTATACACTCTGTATTTAATTCATATAAATCAGTCCACTATCAAGGTTTTTTTTTTCTGTACTTAAGATACAAAATAATATATTTATGTTATTAAATCTTTGGTAAATAAATTGACTTTAGCAGATATTACTGAAAGTCTATTTAAAATATAGGGGTTTAAGTATAACGATGTAAAGTACATCTACTGCATAAGTATAAGCCCCTCAGGTCATGTATATGTAACAGAAAATTGTTTACACATTCTGGAGTTTGTGTTCTTCCTCCCAATAAGTCTGTCTGAAATTGATGAGTTATAAAAAATGTGATGGACTGCATTTCTTTATCAGTAAAATGAATTTTTTTTAATACATTTCACTGCTTCTCCTTGTACATTGCTAATTCAAAAATCAAGTCATGAAATATTCTTCTATGATAAAGCGACATACGAATTTCTTTTGATGTAAGAAAGCTGACGAAACGACACCGGGCCAGGCTGACCAAATCTGAGAGCTCCTTACACAGTGGCACCCGTTTTGGCTTCTCTTTTTTCTTACTAGTTTCAGCACCTTCGTCTTCATCAGTCACTTCACCCTTATCTTCCTTCCAATCAAGAGACAGCTTCTTACCCTGTTGGAAATCACAGAATATATGTAATATAATAAGAGTATGATGTGTAATTGAATAAATGTTGTACTTTTTAAGATCACAGAATTCAGTCTTGTAATTTCTGCCTACAAAGTACAGAATGTAATGCCATTGTATCCACCTGCTTTTTTGTCTCCTCATCTCCAAATACTGAGTGGATTTTTGTGACGTGCTGTGAAGCTAAACCAGAAGTTGTGCTTGTTTTGGTTGGAGAATTGGTACAATATAATCCCAATGTTAGAAGAGACTATAATCAGGCAACATTTCTTGCAAGTGTCTTTATTGTATGAATTGTGTTTCAAAAAGAAAGCAAAAATGTAAAATATTCTGAACTTTATGAGTCAATTCTGTTCATTATTCTCTATGACAGTTACATTTTTTAATCTTTATTTAAGTGCAAAGGAAAGAAACTCTAATAACACACCATAAGAAGAATTTTTCCACGCAGTTCATGTGGACTCATCTGGCTTACGTCATGTGAGATGCCTTCACGTTGGATGTACAGTAACTCTTGTAGTGTGGATTTGAGGATGCGTGCCACAGTACGTTGTTGCTCCACACTACAGTGGTTCTCAAGGTGTAAAACCAAGGGGTACCTGTGGGTGATAATTGTTCTCAGTTCGAAGAATATATCCTACAGTGCTACAATCTTGGAGCACTTGTACCTGACATCTGGTGTAAAAACTAAGCTCTGCATGGTAATGATGGTTGTGGTGGTGGTGGTGGTAGTGGTGGTGGCAGCTGTGGTGGTGGTGTGATTCTGTGATAACAACAGTGATGATTATGACGACAGAAGTGACGATGAAGGTGGACGTTGCGGTGAGGGGATTAATAGCTTCACATTGACATGAATTTATGACTTGATTTTTTCCATTTTTAAAAGTTTCAACCTTGGAATGGTGAGGAAAGGGAAGGCATTTAAAAAAATCTACAGTGAATCCAGCTGGTCTCAAAACCAAGACTTTTGGTATAAATGTACCATGCCTCCTACACGAAATGTGTTGATGCCATCAAAGAGGTTTTTTTTATAGGTCTGCACAAAATTTTGTTAGGAAAGAATGGCATATTACTAAGGGACCAGCATTTATTGGAACATCATAGTTTATCTGTGGCCATTTGAGTAGAAGCTGCGTGTGGGAATACTTGAAACTTGGAGAGAGAGGAAGTAACAATAAGCACAATTTAAATATCATTATCAACAGCAACAACAGCAGTGGCTGCAGTGGCAGCATCAGCAGTAGTAGTAGTAATAGTAGTAGTATAGTAGTAGTAAGTAAGTAGCAGTAGCAGCAGCAGCAATAGTGGTAATTAGGAGCTTGAGTTTCTGAATTAATACATGTTGCAAAAAGTTATTTGGCTGTTTACAGCAAGGAGGATAAAATGCTTAGCATTTGAAGGCATATCTGAGGACATGAGAAATTTCTGAGATTTTTTGCTGGGAAACCATAAAAGAAGGTACTAACTGGGAAATCTGAGAGTAAGAGAAGCATGATTTAAAACGTATAATAGAGAAAGAGGATTTAGTAGGTGGTGTGGATTCAAGTGACTCAGGTTAAGTTCTAGTAGCATGTTCCTTGAGACACCTTAATAAACTTTCAAGCTCATAAAATTCAGGGAATTTCTTGAGCATCTGAGAGTACCGTCTTCTCAAGAAGATGGTGGCAAGATCTGAGTTTTTCATAGCGTGTGAATAGACTGTGCTGAGCTGTGTAGTATTGTAGTTTATAAAGCATAATATTTGATGAGAAATGAGTATTTGAAGCACATAATTGCATTACATTGTATTGAAGGGTAACTGCTTCTTTACTCCACAAAGTATTTTAGTACACTTACTGTGAATATATGAAGGCAAATTCTTTGATCACCTCGATACAGTCTCGGAATGATATCTTGGATGTTAGAGTGTTGTTGTGATACACAAGAGGTTCCTCTGGCCCATCTACACAGTCAACTGCAAACAGGAACCCCTTGTTAGAAAACTTTGATATTTTAAATTGAATGAGATATGATATGTGCTGATAAAAGTTTGCGGTGCAGTTATTTAATAGCAAAGCAAATAGATGTGATCAGATATTGTTACTTAAGTGTCTTATTAGTAAGTGCATAGTATTAGTATATAAATAATAGTAATTTGAATGCAGTTTGTAATTTATGACTTTCAAAGGCACCAAATGTCATTAGTCAGCATATCATAATGACAGTTTGCATAAATGGCAAAAGTGTAATTATTTGGTGCTGAAATCCAGAGAAAATAGCTAAGGGTATGGTAATGATGAAGTTATCCTGGTGTCCTAGCATAATGCTGCGAAGTTGTACATTATGTTTGGAGGCAGAATTCTTTGCATTCTAGACTTTGGCATGTGATGGGATTAAGTGATAGGCTTCATGTCCCAACTGATGTCATCCCTCAGGGATGATCAGCAAGTACCCACTGGATAGGAGGCTAGGAAGGCACCACATTCAGTCTGGGTACTGTTGAAAAGCAATATCTCTGCTCCTACCAGGAACATAACACAGGTCACCTGGCGTTTTGCCGTCCATATTACACAGTGTGTTGTACTGATTTCTAAGTGCAAACAGTACCAGGATATGGCAAACAGCATCTGTGAGAATTTTATTCTAATACATCCAGTTATGTTTTTTTTATACTAACAAATGAAGTACACTATCCAACGCAACACTTTAATATTATATAACACTGTGCTACATATTTCAGTTTACATGAACCATCAACAGGCATTTATTATTATGATAACTTAAAAACACATGAATATATTTTAGCATGCAGTTGTTCTGTTGGTGAGATCTCATGAAATTTTGACTATTTGTTAAAAGGGTAGTACATATCATGTTTGTTATTTTAATAAGTAGAATTTAATGAGATCTCATGAACAGCAAAATTGCATGTTAAAATGCACTTGTGTTATTTAAATTGTTATTGTTAGAAGTGCCTGATGATGGTTCAGGCAAACTGAAACATGCAGCACAGTGTTATATGACATTGAAATATTGTGTTTGATGGTGTATTTCGTTTGTTAGTATCTATGAGTCATGTGATCATGACATTGGAAAGGAAATCTGGTTACATGTGTGCACTATGTACATGTATACATCCATGTGTGTGTGTGTGTGTCAGGGAGGGGAGGAGCACTTGCATGCCATGTTTATGTCCTCCATCTTTTGAGCCTAATGACAGACAAATTTATAAAAAGAATTGACGTAAATATTATATGTTTAAAACTAGAAGAAATTTGCTGTACAACCAGAGTCCAACAACTGATAGAGCTATTTCTGCATAACATAGTTGGTGTCATGACTAGGGTATGGCCTGGACATCTGAGGAATTATGGTTTGATTCCCAGTAGGGGTGAGATATTTATCTCTTCTCTTAAGAATCCGAACCATCTCTGGGGCCTAACTGGCCTCGTACTGAATGGGTAAAAGAGGCTCTTTCTGTGAAGGTAAATCAGGCTGGACGTGAAACTGACCACTCACCTGAATCCAGTACCAAGCTTAAGAATAAGTGGGGCTATGCCTCAACTTCCCTGTATGACTTTGTGGCATATGCAGGGACAACTTTGTTTTTTGCCATTATATGTAAAGGAATATTTAAAATGCAAACCCTGTTCTTGGATGTACAGATGTATTTCTCATTTTTCTCACCTTTAATACAACGACATCCATTGCCAAGAGCACGGATGTAGCCCTCAACACTAGATGGACCCTTCAACTGGTCCTCAAGTAGGTAGGTATTGTGAGAGGAAGAAATGAAGTAATGGGTAAGTGGATGCCTCATGTTCTGACACACTTCTTTATGCAGAGGTTCAAAGATGTCACACTCTTCTGACAGCAGGTACTTGGTGAAACCTGTTACATGACAAACAGAACAACAGTCCTTTTATGTGCCACATTTATTTTTTGTTACATAATACACTTCTTTGTAAGATGATGCTGTATAAGATTTCCATTTGTCTTAATTTTGAAGGTGTAGGAAGAAGTTAGAGGAAATTGTCTGCTTCCTTCTTAGGTAAAGTGGCCTTTCCAAGATTATGCCTGTTTATTGCGAGGAGAACCGAATGTTTTGTTGAGCTAAGGATTTGAAAAATGCTCCTGTATAAATTGTTGCCCTACTTTTACTGTTCTGAATCAGCTGAATTTTCTCTGTTTTTAGTTGTGAGGAACTCACAATAGCTAGTACTTAATAGCACAATTCAGTAGTTTAGAATTCTGACAGTGGTATCTTACATTATGAGTACTTGGCTTCTGGATTGTGCCCATTGTTAATATTTGCAAAATACAAAAAAAAAAGTAAACATTTTTTGAAAGTATATCTCTTTCCTTTCTGAGGTAAAAAGTTGGATGATATGTGCACATAACCTATAATACCCTACTGCTGCACACTAGAATGCACCAGTTCATCATGCTGTGTGCTAAGCAATTTTGAGATATTATATTTGTAAGGATTTCATCTGATCAGTTATAGAGTAATAGAGTCTGTCTTGGTGAACCAGTAGTCACTCAGTTAGTCAAGAAATTATCGGCATTTTTGGGCAAAGAGGTAATTTGCTGTCTTTGCAGTAGCCCAAACTAGTTGCTGTTCTGAACCAGATGTAACTTTTCCATACACTCCAACCCTCTTTCTTTTAAGATCCATTTTGATATTATTCTCTTATCTATATCAAGGTTTTCCAGATAGTTTCCTTCATTTAGGTTGCCCAACCAAAATTTTATACACTTTTAACCTCTCCCACACATGACTTAAAACTGCCCATATCATCTTCCTTGATTTGGTTAGAATGAGGCACTTCCCAGAACTGGAAAGTTTTCTTGTGTTAGTGATTGCAATAAGTCAATCATAAACATCTTCCATTATTACCATATTGTTACAGTGCATGTCGATTAGTTAACTGTTTGTTAGTTGTGAGACATATGTAGTACTTAGAATCATTAGAATTAGAATCATGCAGTACAGTTACCATCTATAAGTAGTTGCCCATTTTCACGTGCTTCACTTGTTGGTTCATAGTGATTGATGATTTCCATGCACTTCTCCTGTGTTAAGTCTGACATCTGTATCAACACAACAGTGTAAAAATTAGTATACAGCATTAAATTGAATTAATTTTCTTTCACATTTAGTTATCATCACAGAAGAGAGCATTGTACAAAACACACAAAGCTTTGAAAGACTGAACACTTCTATATTGAAGATGTTCAGTAGCAACTTAGCATATAATCAATCCTATATGAAAGCTGGTCATGAATTGTGTTTTCAGAATCACTATGACCGCTCAACTCAAGAGAATCAGTTGACAATAACTGTCAGGTGATATGTCTGTGTGCCAGTGAATAAATGCTTGAGGGATTGTCATTTTTGTTCCCCTTTAAATTGAATATTTGCTTAATACATGCAATAGTAACCTTGCCACTGATTTCTTTTTTCTCAGCTCATTAAATGTTACTCCACAAGGGGATTTCCAGTAACCAAAGAAATTAAGCTTTAATGTATGATTGTGCCACATACAATGTAAAAAACTCTGTACTAAATAACAGTGAAAAACAGTGGAATAAGATATTTTCCCTTATGCTGTGGATGAATTCAAGTGTACAGGAGATGTATTGAGAGTGATCATATGGTTCTAAGTTTTGTTTAAATTTGTTTCTCCTTCTCACATTAATGATCATATTAGTGAAGATGATTAAATAATGATGCTAAAATTTTTAAGCTCAGTCATTTATTTAGTTAAGTAGTTTTTTTCTCTGGTTCATGAATAATTATGCTGAAACTCTTTTAAAACAAGGTATTGAGTCCTACTTTTGAAATTACTGTACTGTTTTTAATAGATTAAGGACAATAATAATTACACATTCATACATCTTTCTGTGTAGAAGACAGTGTAATTCTATGTACCTTCTCTCATAAAAAGCCTATAACAAGTTGATTTTGCATAAGGCAGATATGTTATGCTGAAGAGGTGGAATAATAAGTAACAGAATAATTTAAAGGGTTTTTATCTGTTTTCCTTGCCTCTCTCTTGCCTATATTAGGAGAAAAATGTACATAAGTCAGTTCACATTATGTCAAAATAATCTGGGTATTTCCTGAGTGAGATGACCAAAGATTTCGTACAATTTAATATCAATTTTTTATCATGGCTAATCTCCCAGGTTAATTTCTAATAAATATTAAATCAAAGTAGGATGTCTGTGGTCACTTGTAAATGCAATTTGGTTTGCAACTTGTAACCCATAATTTAAATAGTAATTTTCAAGTACTGGGTTTTCTAAATCAGTAGAAACTAACAAAGGTCAACCTTGTGTTTTAATTAATGGGTTAGCAATAAGTATAAAACTTAATGCTTCATTAATAGACATTAGTAATAAATTCACAGTGTTTGAAGTTACTTCTCCTAGTAGACTTCAGAAAAGTAGGAAAATTTGTTACATTTTATTAAATTCATTATAATAAAAATAGAAATATGTAACTCAAAAGCTTGAAATTTACATCCTCTATGTAGCTTTTCATCTGTCAATCATACCTTCATATGTTAGTCATAAAACCTTGAGAACATGGTTATGTTTTCTGTACCAGAAAACATATTCTGATAAATAAAATACAACTTTTGATAGATTTATCCTTATTTATGTGGCTTTCAGTTTTTGACATAGGTGAGTTTTATGACTTAAGGACAAATTTTTTGCTGTTAAGTAGTACATGAAAAAATAACCTTAATCTGATATAACTGTAGTATTGTACAGTATTTGATTAGGCATTGAAGGGGTATGGTTGTTTATGAAGTATGTTGCTCTTTGTCGCTCCTAAAAACAAAAGCTTAGTAATTCACAGGTACCAATAATTACACTTACATCTTCTAATCACAAACAGACTAGTTTTATGAAATATGTTGATCAGTTCAACACAACATTTGGTTTTGTGCCCGTAGTTGGGAACATGTTATAATGTACTGGCAAATTATGAAAGAACCGTTTATACTGTAAACAAAAATTTAGGACGATTCCTTTAGATGTTATTGCAAGTAAACAATTGAGTTATTTTTGTGGTGGAAGACTTCAAACATCAGCATTGAAAAAGCAATAACCTACATTGCCACAAATTGTTTTCCTGATCTTCATATCAGTGTTTTACCCAGGTTGGCATTCCAGATATGTGTTTTTCACACTAAGAGTTTTAAGCTATGTGTATTTTTTGTAACCACTCCACTCTCAAAACAAGTCTAAAATGAGATGAGTTATGAATATTGATTTTTAAAAGATTTGAATAATAGTTAAATTTCGTTCAAAATTTAGTTACACAGATACACTGATAATTACTTCTCCTGTAACTTAAAATATGAAGAGCAAGTAATAAATTATATAAAAATCCATCAAGTATTTTTTTTTTTAGATGAACTGTGCAGTCAGAAAGATGGAAATGCTCCTCATCTTGGGTTAGTTTGAGGTATTTTGTACAAAGAAATGGATAATATATGGAACAATAATTACACTAAAGAAAGCTAATCATATTTGCTGTTTGTGTGTCTGTTGAAGAAACATTGAGTCCATGTTAAAATTTTTCAGTTGTGTTGTGCAGAAATATATTTGTGTATAAAAGGGGTGCTAAGCCACTGGGTTAAAATTAATGCTGGCCACTTCTGATATACCTCAACTACAAGTCTCCTTCAAGATGGTTTTAATATCGAATGAGCCTATTAAAAAGGAAACGTAGGCTTCCCAAACATTCCGAAGTTTTAAAAATATTTTGAGCACAAGAACAGATATCTCAGAACATTAACGTTATTTGCTGGACTACCAAGATCTGTTTCCATTAGGACCGTGGATGTTTATGTCTACCATGTTGTCTACAGAGCTTTCTACCTAATACAAACCAAAGCCTCATTACCCAGGAGTAAAATGACCAGAATTAATAATGCCTGTACTTGTCCATTTAAGGCCAAGGTGAAGAATGCATGAAGCTCTATGTTCAATCTCCTATCTCTGTGCATGGATTGGTGCTGAACTAAGAACAGGCAGAATTTTGCCTTATACTGCCACAAGATCATAATTTCTCAGACCATAATATAAGGACTGATTTGATAGTACTAATAATAAATATATTGTAGTTGGTGCATAATAATGCAGTAATTTTTTTTTTTGGGGAAAAACACTGGGTCATGCAGTGAGTCATGCATTTGATAAATTGTCATTTAAACACATGTTATTATTGCTCTGCATTTTTATGTTGGAGGTGCCCATTTCAAACTTCAGCCAAGTCACCAACTGTCCTATCCTAAAAATTGCAAAGTGGAGGCTGTGATGCCAGTGTAGTCTGTTCCATCAGAAAAATAATCGTGGTTTTCTACCTGTGATTATTATAATGAAGTGGGCAGTGCTTCTGTTTATTCCAACTGAGGACCCTGTGATTATTTACCTCAGTTCCTTCACGGAAATGTAGACATGGTAATTTTACCCCCTTCTACACATTTTGCAACTCACCATTTATAATTATACTGTCACTTCTTATGCAAAGCTACATAGCCACTGCAGTTGACAGCATCGTTAAATAAACTAAGAAAGTGTACACTGTAATTAACTCACCCGATGAGAGATCAAAGTCTCTTTAGAATTACATAAGCACCTTACTGTTCATTACAAATACAGTACAGAATACGAACAATATGGCTGTGGGAAACAAAACAATATTTTTTTCAATGCAAAAGATTGTTATTTACAGCACTTTATGATAAAGCATACACAAATAATGGAAATTGTAATTTTTAATGCTTTAGTAATATCAATTTCAATGCAGTGTATGCTTTTCAAACCCATTAAATTTTAATTTTTTTTGTGCCACTTGCACAGTCATTTTTTGACAAAATAAATTCCACTCTATTGAACTAATATGTACCAGTCTTTTTCCATAGAACTCTTTAGTCTCACAAAGAAACTGACAGGCATGCAAACCCAAAAGAAAAGCCAGAAATAAGCTTTTAAAGTTTCACTTTTTGAAGCCACTTACAAAGCCATTTTTTGAAAAATAAATTCCACTCTATTGAACCAAGGTGTACCAGTCTTTTTCCATAGAAGACCTTAGTCTCAAAAAGAAACTGACAGGCACGCAAACCCAAAATAAAAGCCAGAAATAAGCTTAGTTTATTAGATGCCATGGGCTTTTGTTTTAGATACTCAGGGAGTCTGTTGATGTACTCACAGCAGTGCAAGGATTTTATAAATTTCTTGTTAAAGAGGAAAATATAAAAAGGAGAGTTCTGATGATGTTGATGCCGTGAAATACATGAGAGACATAGGCATCACATTTAATGTGATGAAAAAATTTACTGTAAGCATTGAAGACATTTTTCTCATCATAGCATCTTGTACCTCTGATCTTGTGGAGACACATAATTAGTGTTAAAAGAGAGAGAGAGAGAGAGAGAGAGAGAGAGAGAGAATTGTGAGTATGATGGGATTTAATTTTATATAGCTTTCTTAAAACACTTCTAACTTCAAACCAATGACACACTTTTGAGGCATGTCTGTGAGACAGAAAATGTTCAGTAATTTATTTGAATATTGTTACTTTCTTACTTTCATTTGGTAATAAATTATGGAATCATCTTCTGGGGAAATTCTTCAGAGAGCAA
>Ga0131853_10022156_pt1 | contig 11504 bp, 12 predicted proteins | sample TergutLab28metaG_FD_92764 | JGI IMG/M metagenome (GOLD analysis project Ga0131853, IMG submission 92764) | Labiotermes labralis P1 segment gut microbial communities from Petit-Saut dam, French Guiana - Lab288 P1 (version 2) (version 2) | ecosystem: Host-associated > Arthropoda: Insects >...
GAGTATATACCATGTTTAAAATATTCAGTACCTATATTTGTTGAATAAATATATAAAATGCAACTTTAGAGGTTAGCGGTGCGGTACGACCACTATAGTTGACATTAGGCTTCAAAAGGTTAAGAAACACGTGAGCTCGGCATGCGACCTGTTGGTAAGGAGACAGGTGGACAACTTCCGTGTATATGCATGGCATAATCTTGTAAGTCAAAGATCATATGCACATGATAATCTTGCACATATGTTCCTACAGCCCACAAATTTAACGTAGACAGAATATTCAGTTCAGTAATTACTTCTTGACAATAATAAGGTAAAGCAGTCCCGTTACAGGCCTGGACAGGCCCAGAGGTTTCCAGGAAGTTAAGGCTCCCAGATTTCGTGACAACGGCACAGGATGGTGGTAAGGTTGTCAGCCTTACGCACCGGCCGCCTTTACCCCCAGGAAATACTCCTGGTACTCATTTCTGTTGGAGGCTGAGTCGACCCCAGGGCCATAGTGCGATCGGAAGGATTTTATTTCAAAGAAAAATCCACTGACACCAGCTGGGATCGAGCCAGCGACCTTCCGATTTGTAGTACAGCACCTTAACCACTGTGCTACCACGGTCCCCCTTGACAAGAATAAGGTACAATAAAATAACAATACCCACAGCATTAATTGAAGTATGGGGCTAAACATTTATGCAACAGGTGTGTAAGTAATGAGTTCTGGGAAAAAACTGTTTGATAAATATGAAATGTTTCGATTAGTAACATGCAAACTTAGAGAAGTTAACGAAGAATTTACATTCGTCTATCCTAAACATTTCAATTTTTTATGCAGAAATGACTTTGAGTGAAGAGTAAAAAACCGAAATATTCTAAGGAGATCAGTAATAAGAAATGTCTTCTAAATACTTTTAACAGGTAGGTTTTTGTATATGTTTTGCTGCTGCGTATGGACCTAAGTATACAGCTTCTCGGTCCGGTTAATTGCTTGTACCTATATATAGACCTAAGCTGTTAATTATAAATTGAATTTTATATTTTATTAAATATAATCCATGATTAAAACATTTGAAATTACGATTACCAATATGGTCTTCCGGGTATTTAGGTCCGATTACCATGCAACTAAAGCAAACAGTCTCTATTGTAATTACAGTTTTATATCTATTAAATGATAAACAACAGTAAATACATGGGAAAAATATAACAGTGAAAATGAATATAATAAAAATATATGTTTGAAATTTGTACGCAACAAGTTGCATATGTTGCATACTATAATCTCAATTATTGAAATTTTTAATTTGGAAATCCATAATATCAGGTCTTCCTAATTCGAAGTAAATTACTATGTCGCGTGATTATTAATTATAAACTTTCTGTACATATCATAGAGGTATGGAAACATTCATTGGAACGTATGTCTTATTCAGTCGGTATAGCGACTCGCTACGGGCTGAGCTCTCCGGGGATCGAATCCCGGTGGGGGCGAGATTTTCGCAGCCGTCCAGACCGACCCTGGGGTCCACCCAGCCTCTTATACAAGGGGTGTCGGGTCTTTCCAAGGGGTAAATGGGCGGGGTGTGGCGTTGGCCACCAACCTCATCAAATAACGAGTTAGAGAAAGAGTGGAGCTAAACCTCTACTCCACCTCTGAGCCTTCGTGGCCTATTCTAGGGTGAACTGTACCTTTACATTTACTTTCATGTCTTATTATTTGCGTTTCGAGTCTGAGAATCCGTACCCGAGACTGACGTTCCAGAAGACGCACCGAGCACTGCCCAGTACCGCTGTTCGCTCTTCGCCAGGATAAAGACGACGCCTGACTGTCACTTCCTGGGGGCCTTTAGCCACCTTCATGTGTTGAAGCAGAATAGTGACAGTAACACCTTCCGTCCGGAAACCTTCCACCGGCCTGCTTCTCGAGTCCTCGATATTGTAGCTGATCAGGTCGGAGTTAAGGATCTTGACCATTTCGGTAGGCTCTCCGAAGCTGAAAAGTAAAACATAGCTGTAATTAGAGCGAATCAGAGCAGCACGTTGTTGTCGGCCTTCAGTGTAGCCAACAGCTTTCTGAAACTGGCAGGTAAATATCAAGGTACATACAAAGAGATTGTTGGCATCAGAATTTTATATCAGTTACTTATGTACATAAGGTAATGGAGGTCCAGCTCTTTGTATTCTTCGCTCGGCACTATAGGAGGTTTACTGTTTAGTCTTATCACCTGCCATTTTTCTTATGTGGAGAGACACTATACCCTTTGTACGAGAGCTTTCTGGGATTCGGAGCGGGCTTGTTATGAAATTTTAAATTTCATTTAGGCTTTATGGGTTTTGAATTTTTAACTGCGGTTGTGTTATGATACTTTGGAATATGACGCCTTACACTTTGATTAATGAACATCAAAATTTCGAAGGAAATTGCAACCTCAATTTTGGAAGTCGAGGATTCGGCTAACAGACTTTTATAAATTAATTTCAATGAAAAACAAGAACAACTAAGAATTTCTCGCAGTTCACAATGTTTTATGTGACGAGAAACGGTCAAGTTCTGAAAGCAAAGCATAGAGACAGTTTTATGTTAAGTAATAAAGAGAATTGAAAGGGTAACTGAAGAATAAGAAACAACTAGATGCTACTTATTTTATTGTACTTCTTATAGGCTCAACATGTTTCGGGCAGTACTATGCCCATCATCAGGAACTCACGAATATAATGTTGATTACCACGTTGGTCGTTTAGTTCTTGGTTTGCTGTATGTTGGAGATTAGTTGCGGTTAGGCTGGAGTAGTGTCCGGGCTGCAGGCTATTGCCTGCAGCCCGGACACTAGCTGGTACTTATTCTTCAGTTATCACAATGACGCACGGTTCAACACGCAACAGAATTGAAAGGGGTTAGTGAAATAAAATAAATATCGTAATCTTCATTAATCTTATGCGTTTTCTATCGAAATTTTTGTAATATGAGATTGAATTCAAAATTGCCTTAAGAATAGAGGCCGTCGTCTCATGAAAACCCAGTCGCCTGTGTGATCCAACAGATTAGTGGCAAACAGTATTTTGTGGATAAGTGTTCAAGGGTGTAAATGTATTACAATCTTCTGTAGGGTTCGCATGAGAAATATGTGAAAATTCTATGCCTTCACATAAATGTTTGTTGTCCCAGTTTCTATATGTTCAAACATAACGTTTCCGAAACATAGGGTAGCGTAGCACCTTGTTTCTTTTATCACGTTTTAAACTGTAAGACTTTCATAAAGAATGTATTGCTTATAAATGTACGTTTCATTTTTTCTAATTTTTTATCCAGGGTTGTTTCTGGTGTAACAAATCTTTAACGAGTCACTTTTTTCGAGTTGTCCGCAGAAAGGTATGAAAGTCCTAGTATGAAACAGCTGTTAGGATTATTCGATACATACATATGTATGTATATATAGGGCGTTTCATAATGTTCTCCGTGATTACAAACGTTTATGACAAGAACACCGAAGGATCTACCTTGACCTACCTTAATGGAATTGTTCACAACCACAGGAAAACTGAAAAAGTTTTTTTTTTGGCAACTAGAGATGTACAAAGTGTGCACCACGGGTGACACGGCACATATCGATACGATATTCAAGTTCTTAAACTGTTAATGGGCGACCACTTCATTTCTGCTTGCACAGACACCCAGTTTCAGTAAATTGTTTATACCACGCACGGATGGTCTTGTCTGCAGGCGGTTCCTTAGCGTACTTTGCACGAAATGCACGTTGCACAGTAACCACAGACTTACTCGTGTGATATTCCAACACACAAAACGACTTCTCCCCCGTAGAGGCCATTTTCTCGCTACATACACTCGCATCGCCTTGCGGCAGAAATGTGAACTACGATGAAAAACATCTTACTGAGAAAAAAGTTTTGAGTTGTTCCTTCTATCTGTACAGGTTTCGTAAATACCTGTCCTACGGTTTTCCTATAATAAGTTTTTGTAATCCGGATTACATTATAAAACGCCCTATATATATATATATATATATATATATATATATACTGATTATGAAATCATTTCAGATTCTTAGAAATATGATTGTATGAAGTAATTTCAGAGATTTTTAAATCATATTCAAACAGAAGGACGGAGAGACATTATTATAGACGCCCCGCACGGATAGAAACTTGCATCATATAAATGGGATTTTCCGTCGGCGAACTGTTGTGACAACGATAGAAATTTACGATTTTCAAAAAACGTGGCACATTTCTGGTCCATGTGAGAGGCTTGCCATTTAAAGAAATTTTCTTCACACATTCACGTACAAGAAATATCTTACAAATTATTACGCAGTTTACGTGCGGGTTGCTGTCAATAGACATAAGCAGTTTCCAGTACGGTATGGGCGCCTTGTTTTCTCCGCGAAACAAATTTCAAGGCAGTTAAAAATTATACAACATTTTTCTCGTCTTAATCGCGTTCTTAAGTCAAAAATCATAAATGGGAATTCTGCTATCATCCTGCCCCCATGTAAGTTGCGTGTATTGAAGATTTTCTTTTCACTGTATTTGTATATTTGAGCAAATGGCGCGGTTTTTTAAATGGAAATTTAATGAAATAAAGAAAGAATTGTTTTGATTGAAAAATAAATTACGTGTCAATTAATTACGTCATCCCACATATGGGCTGCTTGGTCGTATTTAGTTTGTTTAGAAGATAATTCATGCACAGAACCCCTACACTTTATTAATTCTGTCATTGGCGTCATGATGACGTCAAATGGTAAAATAACCTGTAAGTAGAAGAATCGATAATCGAAACAACTGGAGTTCATTCAGTGTTTAGGGATAAACTCTTTCCTTTTTAAGTTGTATACATGCCCGAATTCCCAATTTGTTATACACGGCAGGCAAAATCTATTTTCAACAAACATTCCTGAATGGAAATTGAGTATATTCATAACAGGAAACAGAATCATTTATTCACCAGCTGTTGTGCACTACACAGTGTATACCAAATCACATTCTATTTTCCTCTCCGGTGCGTTACGGTGTCTACTGACACCATCTCCAGGGAGCCAAGTCTAGCTGTAATTATTCCGCAACACGTCAAATTATTACAAGGAAGTGATTTTTTTACTACAGATGCAGAAACAGAACGCTGTTTATATGTTTCGTCCGTATACATGAATAAATGAAGAACAGTCACACATTACAAATATTTTTATGTTTTCACTTCTCCAGAAATAAAAATGCAAAATACATGAGTTTCTCCTCGTGTCTGTCGTAAATTGAATCCGTGTTTTAGTTAGAGATACAACAGTGGCAAGTCTGCAAGAATGTTTTGCTCTTGGGTTGTCTGTTTCCTCTGCTAATGTTGTATAATAAGAACATTTCATGCTTTAGTAAAATTTGTCTTGAAATTATGCTTAAGTTATATAAAGAGCACTTAAAATCTCCTGTGATTTTAATGAAAGTTGGTGAATGGGTGAGAGAATAGGAGATTGAACGGATGAATGCAGATTTTCATTCACTCGTGCTCATTATTGGCTCCGTTTGCTTTGCAATGAAAGTACGCGACGTGAAGTCGCACAAAGGAGAGAGAGCGGACTGTGACTTTGGTCCACAGAAGTCAAGTACTCTGTCTGGGTACTGAAGCAGTGGGTAATGCATCGACTTTAAAAAATGTTGCTTTGCATATAAAATGGACTACGAATGACTTTCGTGTTTCACATTAACGTTAAAATCTCGTATATTCCCCCCCCCCTCTCTCTCTCGCTGTAAGAAGAAATAAAAAATTATAATACAAGTTAGGTACAGAGAGTGAAATATTTTTCGTTCTAAATCTAGATTTATTTTAAGTAAAGAAGGTTTTAATTACTTTCATCTACTTTAAAATCCTTAGACTTCAAGAATGATTGAGTAATAAATTTGCAGGAATGGTGTAATAAAAGTTATGTCTATATTTCTGCTTGTATGTTACTCCATATTTCTAAAACCATATACAATTTTCGTTTCAGTTTTCCCCCTCTGAACTCAATTGCAGAGATACTTGTGTTTCTCTGCTATCCGTATATTAATGTTGAATTTACAAACACAAATAATAGAATAATCACAATAACTGTTCTCGCTCATGCATATTCTTCTCTCAGTTCCCAAAGCAGTCTTTGGACTACACTGAAGTGCGAATTCTGAAATGAATTCCATTTTCGAGAAAAATGGAATATAGATGCTGATTTTTTTATGTATAAATTTTGGATTTATATAACTTTAGAAACTAATATGTTTTTTATTTAGTTCAACAAACTTTAACTATCTTAATGAAGAAACGTCCGGCTTGAGGATCCAAAAGATGTTCCGGTAATTTCCTACATTTATTAGAGCCCTAAATCTGACTGCCACCTTCACAACAGCCCGAAGTTAAACATTCTGTCGAAACGCCTTCAAAAGAAATTAAATGGATATTAATTTTATAATTATGAGTGTTTACATATTTATCGCTTCTCTTTAGAATGAGGGTTTTTGTAATTACGTTCATAAATATCGGCATGATCCTCGTGTAAATAAGAAGTTACACTCTATCGATAGGCACGAATATTAATTTACGCTGTATCGATAGTCACGGACATTAAGTTATACTGTGTAAATAGTCACAGACATTAAGTTACAATGTGTCGATAGGCACGGATATTAAGTTATACTGTGTAAATAGTCACAGACATTAAGTTACAATGTGTCGATAGTCACGGGCATTAAGTTACACTGTGTAAATAGTCACAGACATTAAGTTACAATGTGTCGATAGGCACGGATATTAAGTTATACTGTGTAAATAGTCACAGACATTAAGTTTCAATGTGTCGATAGTCACGGACATTAAGTTACACTGTGTAAATAGTCACAGACATTAAGTTACAATGTGTCGATAGTCACGGACATTAAGTTACACTGTGTAAATAGTCACAGACATTAAGTTACAATGTGTCGATAGTCACGGACATTATGTTACACTGTGTCACTAGTCACAGACACTAAGTTACAATGTGTATATTACACTGTCTATATTAGAACATTGTAACATGTGTACCTTTCATAACTAAATAATCGCCCACCTAACTACATAGATAAAAGTGCTTCTTCAATAGATAATAGCTGCTCAGCTAACGACGAAATCTCTTGAATACTCGAAGTTTCATAATATTTTTTTACAGAAGCCCTCACTTTCTCCTTTTTCTGAGCCAAATCAGTGCGTTTCAGAAAGCACCAGCCTAATATTTTTTAATAAGCATTAATGTTGCTTTCCATTCAAGTCCATGTATTAAAAGCGTTCTCGTTCCTTCAGGCCCTTCGACTGAAATATTTACTTTTTTGTGTGCGGAAATATTGTAAACGAGAAAGGGACTCAGCAACGGTGCTTTATGTGTACGTCATATGTTGGTCTACCGAGTTCAAAAAAAACAGAGTTCTATACTACAACCAGTAATTCAAAACCATAACGTAAAAGCATTTTAAATTTGCAGATTAGATCAGTTTTGATGGTAATTGTGACTTGTTTTCATGCAGTTACAAATTCAAACATGTTCCGAGAAACCAGCTAACCTGAGTGGTACTGTTTAGAATTTCTTCTTCCCACCGACATGGATAAGATCTTCAAAGAGGACAGGCCCGCCATCTTCCCCGTCACTATCCTGTAATCTCATTCGACGCTTACATAACCCCTGAAATTGAAAGAGCGGCAACCAGTGCATCATTGAAGTTAGTGAGATTCGGCACCTCTAAAGAGATCTAACATCCGCCCTTATTTAAAATTCTGATCTCAACGTAAAAGAGACGAGGACTGTTCGTGAAAGCTTAGTTGTGCGAGAGTCAGGAAATCCATACCAGTCACAAACCTCCACCAATCCTGTAGACGCACCTTCTAATGTACCTGCAGGAAAAGATATGTAATAGGGAGGGAAGGGTTATGAAATCAGAGCAGATAACCACACCACCTAACCTTGTGTGATAAGACCAAAATCAAACTTTAAAGCGTATTGAGTAGCGGAGGGAGAAACTGGCTGCTTGAAACAGGAAGAAACAAATTTGATGTTTGTTGGACGGTGCATCATTGTGATAACTGAAGAATAATAACCAACTAGATGCTACATATTATTTAATTTACTTCTTATAGGCCCAACATGTTTCGGACACTACTATTCTCATCATCAGGAACTCGCGACTATAATGTTGATTACCACATTGGTCGTCTCCGGGCTGCAGCCCGGACACTACTCCAGCCTAACCGCAACTAATCTCCAACCTACAGCAAACCAAGCACGGGACGACAAATGTGGTAATCAACATTATAGTCGCGAGTTCCTGATGATGGGAATAGTAGTGCCCGAAACATGTTGGGCCTATAAGAAGTACAATAAAATAATATGTAGCATATAGTTGGATTTCATTCTTCAGGAAGAAACAAATTCTTTCCCCGCTCTCGCCTGTGGGAATTTTTCTTTTCTCCATATTCAGTACAATTCTTGAGGAAGTCATTAATATGTAACCTTAATTTTCTCCAACATATATTTGTGTTTTAATTTATTATTTTATGTATGGACGCTGTCTCAGTTGCATGAGTTCATAATATCGCATAAGATTTTGGACATTAAAGATGGACTTCAATGATGTGGAAGGAAGCGACCCTACTTTAGGTAAATATCCGACATCCGCATTTGCCTAGAAAGACTGAGAAAGACCACGAAGACCTCAGTCGCCATATTCGGCGCCGGAAATGGTAACTCAATTATTATATCTCCGAAAGTGTTCCAAAAATGCCAGTCACTGTACCGTGGATTTATATTTCAAAGTAATAAACTTGTATTCCTTCATATCAAATTTACAAATAAGACAGGCAATGTGCGTGTGACGTAACATTGAGACGCGTTCGTGCAACCATTGTCGCTGTGAAGAAACAACGAGTAGTACAGAATCTGAGCGTATTTATTTGTAGCTTTAGGTATCCAGCATGCAGCGCGCAAGTGTCGTATTGTCATTTGTGGCCTCCTGTACAATAATTTTCCTCGTTGTTTCATAAACGACACTAATTTTTAAAAAATAGTTAGAGAACATAAATGTGTGCTTTGATTTTCTTTACAACTTTTGTCTGAAACATTTCTCATTCTAAGAAGAAATGAGCGAGATATGGCAAAAAATATATATTGACCTTCATGAAAAGTGTCCTTTATTCTTGTCCGATTGTAATGAAACTTGAATTATTTCACCAGATGTTCGACAAATCTTCAAATATCAAATTTCATGGAAATCCGTCCTGTGGGAGCGAGTTCCATGCGAACGGACGGACAGATGACTACAGTGGCGAAGCTGGTAGTCGCTTTACGCAATTTTGCGAACGCGCCTAACAAAACGATGGGATCCTCTACTCCCTGACTAATCGCCCTCTGCTATTCGTCGACAAAATAACAAAAGCTGGATATCGCGGGTGTCGAGTTCTTATAACGGTACATGTTTGACGGTCCAACCGCTGTCATCCGATATACGAGTATAAAGGCACCAAAGTACTATCTCACATTCTGTACAGCACGTTTGAAACGTGATGGCACACATGCAGAAACCGGATTTGGTCTTTCAGCGAATCGGATGAGTTCATTTAAATTGGCGGAGGGGGTCAGTTCAGTCGACTACTGGCAGCCGAGGTTTGCGCATCAGCGGTAGTAATGGTAGTAATACTGGATAAACCATGTTCTGAGGTAGGGTGCAAGACTACTGGCTACCCACGCCACTCGCATGTTCCCCCTTCATTTCCCCTACCGTGCGTCACCGTGTGCCATCAAGTTTCAGCTGAGCTCTACCAATTGCAAAGCGACACGGTGGCCTGATACCAACCTATCCTAACGTATGTCACAAATGAACCAGCTGACCAGGTTACATCGCACCGCAGTGCCTCGTCATTTAGTAGTAAATTAATTATTACCACCCGAACCAGACTGTCGGAATTTAAACCCCGCAGAGACGTGGTATAGTGTGAGGGTAGCAGGTTCGATTTACTCATGATCTTTTTTATATTCAGCGTGCTACATTCCTAACCTATGACCGCAGTTTTCAGCTTGATTCAGTAGGCTGACAGACAGTCGGTAGTGGGACCATATACGATAAATGAATAAGAACACACTTGGGTAGACACTATAGACATTAAAATGTTATGTTCTATTATGCACACAGAAATTTATTTAAGCAAATCATATTCCCCTTTCCTAACCGTCTGTCATCAGGTTTCTGCTGTACCTAGTCCCTGACTTAACTACTTACTCGTACTTACTCCATGGAACATAGTTATTCTTGAAGATCTAACCGGTTCTCAGCTAGACAAGAAATTCCCCGTGTTGTATGGAACCTGAAAGTTCATTGCCACATTTGTAAGAGACCGCCAACTGTCCCTGTCCGGAACCAGACCAATCCAGTCCATGCACCCCCAGAGCAATTGCTGAAGATTCTCGTCATATTATCCTCCCATCTAGGCCTGGGTTTCCCAAGTGGTCTCTTTCCACTAGGTTTCTCACCAAAACCCTGTGTACATCTCGCCTCTAACCCATACGTGCTACATGCCACGCCAATCTTATTCTTCGCGATTTGATCCCACGTGTAATTTTGGTGAGGAGTATAGATCAGTAAGCTTCTCCTTATATAGTTTTCTCCTCTCCCTTGTTACCTCGTCCTTCTTAAGTCCAAATATTCCTCTCAGCACCCTATTCTTAAACAACCTTAGCCTACGTTCCTCTTTCAATGTGAGCGACCAAGTTTCACACCCATACAAAACAACAGGCAAAATTACAGTTCTGTATATCTTAATCTTTAAATTTTTGGTTAGCAATCCGGAAGACAAAAGAGTCTGCTCCGACTGACAGCAAACGTTCTCTGACTTTCATCTGCTTTTAATTTCTTCCTTAATAGAATTTTGATTAGTTTGCGTTTTTCCCAAATATTTGAACTGTTTCACACTTTCAGAGGAACTCTTATAAATCTCTTTTTTTTTTGTGACTTCGTCCTGCATTCTGATCTCGAGACACGACCATGCACTTAGTTTTACCAACATTTACTTCTATTCCAGTCTCCTTACTAGCAACTACTAACGCTTCTGTGTTTTTATATTATGTGTGCCACCGCCCAATTTATTAGCATCATCAGCATAAACCAGAAGCTGATAGTGTGTACAATTTAATTTAAGTCATTCTGGCTTACCTCAACCCTCCTACTGGCACACTCTAAAGCAAAGTTGAAAGGCAACATAGTCCCAGACAGTATGACTTTCTTCCAGATTATTTTCACAGTACCACTCACTTAGCATCTTATCACTTTCGACACTTACTTACTTACTTACTTACTTACTTACTTACTTACTTACTTACTTACTTACCCCATGGTGCAGAGTCCTTCTTGAGAAACTAACTGGTTTGCAGCTAGTCAAGAAATTCCCCGCATTTCACGGAACCCGAAGGTTCATTACCGCACTCACAAGCGTCCGCCACCTGTCTCTATCC
>Ga0131853_10022158_pt1 | contig 11503 bp, 7 predicted proteins | sample TergutLab28metaG_FD_92764 | JGI IMG/M metagenome (GOLD analysis project Ga0131853, IMG submission 92764) | Labiotermes labralis P1 segment gut microbial communities from Petit-Saut dam, French Guiana - Lab288 P1 (version 2) (version 2) | ecosystem: Host-associated > Arthropoda: Insects >...
AATACATGAACCAAATATGTTAGAATTATGAAACAAACTGCATTTTGAAGAGAAAAATACGGAGAGTATACACCATGTTTAAAATATTCGGTACCTATATTTGTTGAATAAATATATAAAATGAAACTTTGGAGGTTAGCGGTGCGGTACGTCAACTATAGCTGACGTTAGGCGTCTAAAGGTTAAAAATCAGGTGTCAGGGTGGAAAATCAATAACGTCCTCCTGAGTATAATCGCAGGTTGACGGTGCTTAGACTATAACCAAATTAAATCCTTTCTTAATCACGTTCGTGCGGTGTTATGTATCACATTTCTGTTGGCAAGCAAGGAATTTCAAGGATAAAGAAACTTCCTTGAATAAAATTATAAAGCGACTACATTGTGTGCTGGAAGGTAATGTAAGTAAAGGATAGCGAAATGCGATTTTCATTTGCCTTGGTTATGTTTATTCTTACATTTTCCAACAAGCAGTTTTAGTTCTAAAAGAAGCAACTTTCTATTGCACACTATGGCTGCATAATATAGATGCCCAACACACATTTCACAGTACCATTTCCTTTTTCTTATAATACAAACTATAATATTATAAGACATTAAAGGGTTTGTAATAACAACAGGATTATCTACAAATCAGTCCGTCATATAATGGCATTAACGTAAGATTCACGCCTGTTGAAAGATCCGGTTCATTAACACTCACCACGTCTTTCATCTGCCTTTAGTGGTATATGATAACCGATAAAATCACTATAATTCTGGCTATGTAATTATTATTCTCTTTTATTACATCTTTCGCAAACTCTGCATCATCAGGTATTTGAAACGATTATGATATGCAGGCAGCAATGATAAATTTCTGACTAAAGTGTCTCTTGACTTTTAGTTTCACCAACTTTATGTGGAAGTATATCATTGCATTTAAATCGATGTTGTTCAATGAACACACCGAGTGTTTATAAGCATATTCAATGGTTCCCTCCAATGTTCATACACAACATGTTACAAGATTTCTCTGTTATCTCAACAACAAACTTACCTCACGCATTATCCAGCATTAACATGTACACATATCTTAAGAAACATGTAGAAAACACCATATTTAAATAATATTCAAAGACGAAATAAGTGTGCGAAACGTAATAAACGATTTTTAAATTTTTCACGTTTTCAAAGTTAGGGCTTTCACGTCAGAATTTTGAACGTGTAAGCCCCAAACTGCCGTGCCAAAACTTAACTTGACATAATCACTTGCTTGTGTGTGTGTGTGTTTTTGCGTGATGACCATATGTTTCCAGACCTGAGTCAGAAAAACCAGGAACGTTGCAATGGAACCAAGTGTAGTATATAAGAAACTGAAGCCCAGTGCGAAGAACCGAGAAGCTGTAAAGTTTGTATTAACATGAGGAAGTTGCTGGGAAAATAATTGCAGTTCTGTTAAAATACCAGTGTCGACGTTTCGGCGTAACAAATTTTTCTGCAAAAGAACGGCGGTGCGCCCATCTTCGATTTTAGACATTTCACAAGAAGCAGCGATTATAATCAGCCAACGAACAGCAGGTCTCCTCCATGCTAAACTCAATATCAATAATCTGCTCATGTTATCTTTAACTCTAGTCACAGAGACAATGGATGTGTGGATGTTCAGTGCAGTGGCCGTTGCAGAACGCATGATTTTCAGCATTATCTGAACTCCAAAACTCTTGTTTACCGTCGCCATTACACTGTGAAACAATAAATAAATTCTACGCAATGTACGCATATTACGAACTCCTTGGTTTCTCAAACGTCGTTTTAAACAGTGAATACTGAAAACTTGAGTGTCAGTCATGTTTCTAGCCGGTACCGTTTATGCGGCCATCTTCTCTCTTCCAACCGGGTCATCAAAACCTACAACTGACACACTCTAGGTTCCGTTAGTTTACAATGTATAATCAATGACGTAGGTACAGATCGCTGTAATCGTGCCGTTCAACTCACTGGTCAGTACTCTCAGTCCGTTTCCAATTAGGAATATGAAGTTAACAGACTGCAGGTTCATTACAACATCAATAGCGCACATAAAGTATTTTATGAGGCAGTAGTACCAACCAAAATGTTTTTTATTGTAATGAAGTCAAAGCTGAAAACTGTTAAGGAATAAGTGAAAGAGATAACTAGCTATAAGAATTATCTTTGTCTTTCTATACACAACACTGTAAGATCTTCTTAGCAAGTCATTATCAATGCCTACAGTTGTTAAGAAAGACGCTTTTAATTCCTCATGACACAATATAGCTTGCTGAAAGAGCGACACTATTGGCAATGAACAGCAAGACCCAACTCACTACTTCAAAAATTACGAACGAGAAGATGTAACTGCCATGGATGTGTGTATTTATGGATTTAAGATGTGGTGCAAAGACACACGAAAGGCCTAATGTCAGAACTAATGAATGCGAAATATTCCAAGGAGAAGTTACAGTATATACTTTGTTGCTGCTGGTCTTACCACCACACTGATCGGGAAAGTCGAACAGCGTTAAGCCAGTTAACTTCGACGCGTACCGTAAGGGTCTGATGGACGACAAGAAATCCGTCCTGATAAATTCTGTGCTCTACATGTCTAGGCAATGTATCGTACGAGTCTCAGGAATCTGTTGTGCGTACCAACTAAGGAAAACAATTTTCACAGCACAATGCGACTAGCACTTTTGACGTTGTTGTTCCGCATAAATCCCATCGAAAGGCCGCATGTCAGTTTGTCTGTGCCGCATTATAACTTTGTAGAAACATATGTCTGTACTGATCGTTTCGTACTGACAAGTGACATGACAATATTTCTCCATTTTGGGGATGGTATGTACACATACTGTCAATCATGACGTCCTCAAGTCTTTCCCCCATTGTTATACTGTTTCTGCAACGTATATTTCCCTTCGGCAGAAGGAGCTTCACAGGCAATCTTACAGCTGCATTACCGCTATCAGCTACCTGATTTAAACAAGAATACAAAATTGAAATAAAATTCACATTCACACTGCAGATTACTAGGTCCTTCTGCACACGTAAACAAATTATTATTATTATTATTATTATTATTATTATTATTATTATTATTACAAATTGCTATTTGCACCGGGCACAGTGTCATTTTATACACAGAGTATAAACAGTTAAACATCCTGTACGGCTACTGTGAAGAAACTTAATCCGACAAGAAATTTGTAACGCCTCGTCTAAGACTCTGCACATTCTGCCTGCCTGACCCCGCTTCCTTTAGAATTATTTGGTCATATTTGTATTTCCAAATGCCTGCTTCGAACAGGTATTAAGTATGGAAGAAATAAACAAATTAGGTGTGATATTAGATCGCACTCTGTGGAAAACTCGCTTTGGAAGAGGCTATGGACCTGACGTAAAACAGACAACTGAATGAATAAATGTAAACCTATGCAAGTGTCTTTTGACACTTGCATAGGTTTGAGAAAAATCTATGTTTTTGGCGCGTTCTCAAAATTGCGAAAATCAGCTATTATATTCGTCATATATCTGTCTGTCAGTCAGTCCGTCTGTCTGTGTGTCTGCATGTCCACATAGAACATCTAGGCTTCCACTGGACAGATTTTCGTGAAGGTTTATACGTAAGCATTTTTCGAAAATCTATCGAGAAAATTTAAGTTTCATTAAAATCTGACAAGCATGGCGGGTAATTTACATGTACATTAACTATATTCATTTATGGTAAAATGTCGCCGGTTTTTCTTAAAATTATAAATGTCTCAGACAACCGTTGTACAGAAAACAAAAATACAAATTCTATTTTCAGCATATATCTCCTGAAAATCGTGGCAGTTATGAGATAATGTAGAATAATACTGTAGGGCCGGACAGGTCCTAGACGACAATATCATAATGACGCATGCGCGTTGCGTGCTGGATAACTAAGGCTACAGACACTCACTCAGAATTTATAATACTTAGGCCTAATGCCTTTTCAAGGGGACAGTGGCTACGCGAACGCGCCTTAATGTTGCATTATACGTACATTCTCTCTCTTGTTATGTTCCAACATACAGACAAAAATTTGATATCGTCTTCACGTGAAGAAGCAATTTGTGACGAAAAGAAGCTTGTATTATCGTACATGTGAGAAAAAGTATTGAGAGGCTCGTGCTAATTTACATAAAACGCCAACCGAGGAACATGCACATTTTTTATTATTATTTTATTATTTCAGCCATCCGCTGACGGCATCAATTACTTGCTTGGAGACAACAGAATACAGTATGAAATATGACGAAAAAAAAGTTAATTTTGTGCCAGGAAACTTTAATACTTTGAACTTTAAAAGTAATAAAAAAACAAAATTTTACTACTATTTAATGTCAGGAATTGGTCACTACTGAACTGCAATTACACGGTTTTCCACCCACAATCTTCCAGTGTCGAGGTTGCGAAATGGTTGTAGTTAAACTTCCACCTCCCCTCTGTACCTGTAACGGGCACGTTATTGGGTGATAATTCCCTCTGATTACAGGGTTATACTGCAAAGACCTAAACACAAATAGAAAGTGAGAGATAACTTATGTTGTATACTGACATTTCAGAACAGCGCCTCCTTTTAAACTGCCTGATTTAGTAGCAAGACAGTGATTTATGTTACTGGCACTTTTGCCACAGAACCCAACGTTGTACTGTTCAACTAAAAAAAGTCGCAAGAACAGAAATGAAGTTTCGTAGGAAGGAACTGATGGCAGAACGTCTGAAGTTGGGTAATAGTGTTGGAACTGTAAGGTCGAGACAGCAGCACCAACTTGCTAACCAAAACTGAAGTGTGCTTGCCACAGTTGCTAACCAACTGACATGTTCTAGTGATGCCTATCACCTTCGCGGCATGCAGAATTAACCAAGCTGAACACCAACCTATGGCATCTATACGCATATAACTTTCGGGAATAACCAAATCTGTGGTGAAGAAGAGTACTGTAATTAAATCGGCACTTACGTTAAGAAGTTCAAATACAAGAAACACTCTGCACGTAGAAACGACCAGCCTCACAGTGTTGCACATTTTGTTGTGATTTATTCGTAACACCTGAAGTCCACTTTCTGGTTCGGAGTCTGGGATTCGAAAACATCTTTTCTCAGTTATTGTTGAACCCTTCGACACCAGTGTTCTGTGCCACTCACAGCCACTGCAGAATGTCCTTAGTCTTGTCTGCAGATGACTACCATTATTTTCAGGTACATTTCTGGAGTAATCTTAGTAATTAACCAACTTAATGCACAAAATCTTGTTTTATAATAAGTTTATTATATGCCGCTACATGTTTCGAGCACTTTGTATGTGCTCATCATCAGGTGGTCAAAATTGTATTATACAGCATCTGGTATCATCACACCTGTAGGTGGCCGTCCCGTGCACCGGACGGTGTGATGATACCAGATGCTGTATAATACAATTTTGACCTCCTGATGATGAGCACACAGTGCTCGAAACATGTAGACGCACATAATAAACTTATTATAAAACAAGATTTTGTGCATTAAGTTGGTTAATTACTAAGATTATACTGAGATGCACGGTCAGCAAAACTTAAAAAAAAAATCTGAAGTAGTCTGTAGAAGCTTGGCAAATGCTACCAAGAATATTTTGCTCCAATTTCCTCTCCGAACGTACACCAAACAATGATAGCAATTGTTTATTTAACACAACAAATTGATATGTAAGTAGTGGACTGAAAGTCACATATTGAATATCCGTGATTATTCTAATCACATGTGAAGAATGGTGAGTCATTCGAATTACGATATTCTTTCTACAATCTGAGATGAAGTCACATATGCATACAAACATAAAACTTACAGCTACAAATGCCATATTGCTAGTTCTCCTGTATGTATCAGACGATGAATTTCGTAAGATGTGTTTATCAAAGCTATTTATCTTTGACAATATTATATCTAGCTTATTTCTCTTAAGTGTAATGGTCTGAATTATAGATGTAAGTACAATCGCAGGCGTTAATGCAGAGTTTAAACTATAAGTTAATACATAAGTATACTTAAGTCTGCCACACACACACACACACACACACGCACACACACACGTATATATATATATATATATATATATTCTATCTTGTGATGTAGACACACACACAATGCAGTGTCACGAAAATGAAGAGGATTGTTATTGAATACAATACGCTACCAACTGTTCCAATGAGTCCCGCGGAGCCTTTGAAATGCTCCGGAGACTCTGCCATAGATTTAAGCCCAAGGGGTGCGAGACCCAATAATTTTGATACAATGTACAAAGGTTTCACAGCACTGTATAAATTGAAGGGTTTTAAAAGTATCTTCATCTTGAATCAAGGTGTATCTGATGTAACTGCAGAGTGTGCAGTTCACTTCATCACCACACAGAAAGTCCTCATTCAGCAAAGCGAGCTCTGAACCTCCGGGCGGTCAGAATGTGAGTCTTTTGAATGGCGGCAGGAAAGCTGTCATATCGATCCAGTTGTATCAAGCTGTTGGCTTGTTAAATTTGCATTATCAAAAAAGAGTGGATGACTTTTTATAAACGACCGTCTGACAGCGGCTCAGATTTTCGGACGGTTGTGTCATTCAACAAAGGTGAATCTCAACACATTCCAATTTCGTGAGATTTCAGGATCCTCAGCGGTGACCAAGCACACTACCGCCTCGATATCCTGCTCTAATTTTACGATCTGTGACTGCATTATTAGTCACTGCTATAATTATATTTACTATTTATATCAAAAACATTTTAAGTGCTACTGAAAATTGAACTAATTTTATCACATTTTATGCCTATCCCGATGGCCGTGAAGTCTCAGGTGTAGGTCAGCGGCGGCTTGATTGATGGGACGGCAGGTTTGAATCCTCGGCGTTCTTTAGTCTGTTGTATTTATTGTGTGTTGTGTAGGTAGCGGGCTCTGCGATGGACTGATCACTCGTTCAGATGATACTGGTTGTGTGTGTGTTTGTGTGTGCGTTTATGTGTATATGTGTGTGTGTTTGTGCGTGTGTGTCTAAATGTGACTTATAAACCTAAAAACTAGGCGGCCTAGGGCTGATACGGGCTGTAGAACCATAAAAAATATTTATACAATTATTACTAACTTTTAATCCGAACACTTTTGGCTTACCTTATACAATATGCATTATAAGGGCATAATTAGCTTTGGAGAGGTTATCCCATTACGTTACGTAACTACACAGTAACAAATGAAATCAAACACGACACTTCATTGTAAGTAAAATTATATTACGTACACTAAGTCGCTATATGTTTCAGCCTACAACGCGGCCATCTTCAGTCGAGACTAACACAAAATATGCAAAGGACGATAATATTAAAATGAAAGAGGTCTCTCTCATACTCTTAATGAAAGTGGTGTGTTACAATATTACCTCGATTAGTCGTACTGCTAATAAGTATTAAAATCTCAGTATGTTAAAAAGTATGTATAATGTCTTCAGAGTTAATAAAATTGGAGTATCCATAGTGTTTTAATATTCAGTGATGACGTAGGCAGTTAACAGGCACGTTGAATTTGAGATGTTCCAAGATGTAAATGCGTATGAAATTACAGTTTCGACATAGCACTGTACTATACAATATGAGATTTTCAGCGTCCCCATCCCGAAGATCAGTGAAAGGGGCAACCATAAATGGCGTAACTTATGAAGGAGTAGCCGAGTTCGTATACTTGGGTACGCTAATCAGTAATGAAAATGGCGTCGAAAAAGAAACACAAAGACGTATTTTGGCCGGCAATAGAACTTATTTTGCCGCTGTAAGTCTCTTCAGGAGTCGACTTTTATCCAGAGTTACTAAAATTATATTGTATAAGACACTAATAAGACCGGTAGTGTCGTATGGAGCGGAAGTATGGACGTTGACGAAGAAAGAAGAACAAGCTCTGCATAATTTTTGAAAGGAAAATATTTGGAAGAATATATACTCCTAAATATGAAAACGGGGAATGAAAAAGTCGGACGAATCGAGAATTAGAAGAGATGAACAAAGGAGAAAATATAGTAAAATGGATAAAATGGCAAAGGATAAGCTGGTTAGGTCACCTATAGAGAATGTAGGTGGATAGGATGCCCAAAAAGATCTTCACTCACGAACTGGAAGGGACGAGAAGAAGAGGAAGACCCAGGAAAAGATGGAAAGAGGAAGTAGAAAGAGATCTTCAAGTGCCGGGAGTGAGAAGATGGAGAGAGTTGGTGGCAGATAGGAAAAAATGGAAGGACATTGTTCGACAGGTCAAAGCCCACAGTGGGCTGTAGTGCCAATGGAAGAAGAATTGTACTATATAAAAATTCTTCATGATAACAATTGGTGTAAAATTTATAATTAGAAGAGAAGTCTGAAGTAACGAAGGTCGTGTTGTGTATCAAGTGCAAGTCAACATGCTACAGGTATCTGTGTACAATTAAACACTCTTCTTCAAGAGGTGATATGCGCAGCATTGTAGAATCAGTTCAATTTTCCAGAGCTATAAATTATGAACTGTCGTTCTCTTGTAGCTTGTATTGTAGTGTAGGTGTTTCGCTCTCAAGTTCAGCTCTCAATCATCTTCTCGTTATCAGCTGGCTCCAGGTTTTCACACAGACATCTCTTTCTCGTAAAACAGAATCAAAGTCTAACACTTCAACAAGTTTCAAACACACCGATCGAGTCAATAGCAACATGTCAGATAATGAGTTCTCTCTACACAATAGAGGAACAAAGGCATTTATTACGTTTCCAATTTCTATAAGCAGAAAGTGAGCGAGATTTGTATGAAGGCACCCAACCCGAAAGAAGATGGTCTCAGTGTCATATCCAGATTATGGTTAAATTCTTCGCTTGTTACCTCATTCGGTGAAAACCCCTCAAAAACACGCGATCTCAAACAATGAATATCAAACACACGCAGTTCCCACAGAAAATAAATTTAAAAGCACACGTTTTAGGTTTCTCTTTTCCGAAAATTACTAAGCAGCGTTCACAATCAAATTCACTGCTTTTATCACTACGTTTCCAAATAGTCCAGTCAAAACTGGGGACTGCGGTAGCACAGTGTTTAAGACGCTGCGCTACAAATCGGAAGGGCGCTGGTTCGATTCCAGATGGTGTCACTGGAATTTTTCATTGACATAATCCTTCCGATCTCACTGTGGCCCTGGGCTCGACTCAGCCTCTAACAGAAATGAGTACCAGAAGTATTTCCTGGAGGTAAAAACGGCCGGTGCGTAAGGCTGACAGCCTTACCACCATTCTGGGCCACTGTCACGTAATCTGGGAACCTTAACTTCCTGAAACCCTCTGGGCACATCGGGCCTGTAATGGGACTGATTTACCCTTTATTTACCAGTCAAAACTAAGGCACTGATCGTGCCGTGGGCCGAGCTTATCTATTCCCTGTTGACAGAAGCACATCTCCTGTTTTAACAGCCATCACGTAGCAACAGTCTTCATATCGTGACTTTCTTAAAATTTGTAGCCGCCCAAAATTCTTCAATCTCTCGGTGAAAAATTCCCCTCACATAATAAGAATTAAGAGTAGCTTCTCTTAATACGGCATTATATTAGTGTCAAATTCTTTTCTCACCGAACCCCATAATAAACAGCATTTCGAAATCTGACCAAGTCTCTTGTGAAACGTGTGAAGAACTTATGATCCCACATATTGCGGGGAAACCTCTAAACTACGAAGATAACGGCCTACCGTTAAGTACTACAGGCACAACAGATTAGTATCATTCTGTTATGTTTTGCTGTTACACATTTTCTTCAGATAAGTTCCAATGTCTCATCTTTAATAGTTACTAAACGACATTAGAAATGAATATCAAAAAATTCACTATGACGCAGAGTATATTCCAAACCAATGTCGAAACGGTACACAGACGTAGCCGTTTGGTAGCACCGCGGCCAAGCAGCCCTCTGTGCCCGCCACCTTATGCACCGGTCATTTATCCATGTGATATAAGCTATAGTTGCACACAACAAACACACTTCCACAGGACTATTACATATAATGTTGTTTGTAACACTCTCGATCTATGTTCGTAAGACAGCGTGTCACACCCAGATAAAGCACCAGGCATTGTTAGGATTCTGCATATTTCAATCTTTATGTTTTTAGAAAGCAAAGAGGAATACAAAAGATTCCGAACCGAAGGGCACGAAGGATTCCCAAATTCAATTTAATCCTAAGTTGTATCCGTTGCGGACCCGATGAGGAACGTATCTTAGATGTTGTTCCCAGGGAGGACGGTGCTCGTAACTCTGGTTAAGACGAGGGGTCGGGCAGGCAGCACACACTCCCAGCAATCCCCAAGCAGAATATATTGGAGTTTTATTGTGCAAGAGTATAGAGTAATTGCATTTACAACTGAAATGTATCAGTGACAATTCTCGCCAGTGGACTCTTCATTTCTGTTAGTACTCACTGACTGTCCAGCTTCGGACTCTGCTGCTCAGACACAGTTCGAGCTACGCAGCAGACTGCTCCCGCAGAACAAAAGCAACTATTGTTACATGTGTTGCTCTACACACTGCTCGCGCGATACACTTAGCGAGTCCAGTTATAAACAAAAGAAATGGAAGGAAATTATATTCCTCCCATGCTTGGTCTTAAGAGAGGCGATAACTAAGCATGAGTAAATTTAGCTTATGACTAACATACAGTATATGTAAGAACGCTAAAAGAAAACCACAATAAAAAAATTCAATGTGTGTCAACTACACAACACCTAACTTCTTCGGGCATGAGACTGTGATACGTTAGTGCAATTTCCAAATATGTTAACCTTACCCCATTTACTAAGATTTATTTTCTAGTTGGCCGTTGCGATTTTATCCCACATTCTGTAGAAGTACTACAGACATGAACACGAATTACAAAAACCTTTCGTGCCCAGTATTTTTTAACAGCTACCAAGGTTTTCCTTAAGGCATTCTCTCGGCACAAGTGGAGTTGTTTCGATTACACATACAATTTAAACAATACATAATTTCCCGCCAAGATGCTTGTACTTAATCATTGTACCGTATAGCAATCCTCTCCTTCTATACGCCCCGATGGACCATTCTGTAATCCCGTGGCTAGCACTCAAGGGCTCAGTAACCTTTCCCGAGTTAATTACCTTTTAATTGGATTAAAGATTAATTATTACACACAGTATGAAGTCTGTAGAGACCTGTAGCAAAAGCTTCTAGAGACGCTATCCGAATATAAACTGTTTGTTAATTAATTACGACAGAAACCGACAAATACGCTTTATTATGTGAATTTCTTGAAACCAAGACTATTGTACACCCTGATTTCCTACATGTTAGGTACTTATGTTAGTTTCTTTCAAGCCAAGTACATCCGTCTTCCTTCTAGCATCCACGTCACGACAGACATGACCACCATATCAACCTTTCTTCCATTACTGCGAAACGAACGCCTAAAATGCATGAAAAACGATACAATCATTCACAAACAATTTCCAT
>Ga0131853_10022161_pt1:5000-11503 | contig 11503 bp, 1 predicted proteins | sample TergutLab28metaG_FD_92764 | JGI IMG/M metagenome (GOLD analysis project Ga0131853, IMG submission 92764) | Labiotermes labralis P1 segment gut microbial communities from Petit-Saut dam, French Guiana - Lab288 P1 (version 2) (version 2) | ecosystem: Host-associated > Arthropoda...
ACGGTGGAGGCAGCAGGTACCTTCGAAACGTCCATATCTATAGCAAGCCACACTGCGCCAGACGCTCAGTGACTGTGCTCGCGGGCTTATATTTAGCACTTGGAGAACCGGAAGTCTCACGTACTCATTAATTTTTATTTTAACCGTTGTGGTAAATGTTGTAAAGTTACGGCAGTCCCATGACAGGCCTGGACAGGCCATGAGGGTTCCAGGAGGTTGAGGCTCGCAGATTTCAAGACAGTCGGCACATGAAGGTGGTAATTTGTCAGCCCTACGCACCGGCCGCCTTTACCCTCCAGGAAGTATTCCTGGTACTCATTTCTGTTAAGAGGCTGATTCGACCCCAGGGCCATAGGGCGGCCGGAAGGATTATGTTATTGAAAAATTCCAGTGACACCGAAGGGAATCGAACTCTCGACCTTTCGGCTTGTAGCGCAGTGCCTCAACCAATTGCGCCACCGCGTACCTAGTGCATGTTGTAGACTGTGGTATTTTACTGAACTACTCAGCACGTGTAAAATGAAGTGTTTAATTTAGACGTGCTTTGATTGATAGCTAAACAACAGGGAACGACGCCTTATGTATAAATAATGTGCGAAGTTTGAGTGCAGTTGATGGCCTTCACGTGAAGAGTTCCAACTTTTGAAACAGTCCAGGGAAACACGCTGTGGGGGCGCTCTCTGTCCCCCCTGTTCGTGTGTCATGTCCCATTTTTCAGTCATCATCATGTCTCTCTTGTTTCATACTTAACCGGTATGTCTCTTTGTTCCAGAGTCACCTCCGCCCCCATACCGCAGGTTTGCAAGGGAACGTCTAAAACCGGAAGGTAAGAGTAGCCTAATAGCCGGTACGTCAGTTGCCATGTTGGATATGATGTGATTTTGTGTCAGTTTTCTGTTACTGGTAGTTCGTTTGTACGAATGCTACCCAACAGCGGAGTTCCATAGATATTTGACGTTTCTAAGAACAAGTTGTGTTCAGAACTGGATTACTTGGAAGCTAGAACAGGTGATGTAGTTTGTGTGTGGGCATACTTCGTCGGCGGGGTTTTAAATGTGTTTTCTGTTTACCATTTGAAGCCTGAGATAAATCTTCATTGGCCAAACGGGTCGCCAATACCCCGTTAAATGCAACGTTTTATGGACTAAAGGGAAAACTGTTCCACTCAGGAGCAGGGGTGGACATTTAACATGAAAGAATTATGGCTTTCAGAATTTACGTTGGGATTTAAAGGCCGGAAATTAAAAGTTAATGTAAACAGTGTGTGTATGAGTTTAGTTGCTGCCTTACGGAAAACACTCCGTCCGTTACAAAGATAAGCCGGTTAATGCTATTAAGCGAAGTAGTTGCTGCTCATCCCGAGTCATATGAAGCAGGTAGACCCACCTTGTGTGGAAAATGGACAGTTTTCTGATGTTTCAGGTGGTTTTTGTCATAACTACTTGGATGTCGCGGGTTACCCGACGTGACACTCTGAAGTTCAGGGCTGATCTCTGTCAGACACTTCCCAAGCACCAGCACGACATACAGGACGTAGTCTCGCTCTCATCAGCTAGCGTCTGCTTATTTGCACTGAAATACATATTCTGTCGCCCAGACGTCCGGGAGCCGGTGTAATTTTCATCCATGAATGTGACAGTTTGACATTAGCGGTTAACCTTCTCCGATTCGTGGTACGGTGATTAGCCCGAGCACTGCTGCCTGTGTGACCATCTAATGCATACTAACAGTTCTAACATACACTTTGCATTTGCGTGTGTCATTGTGTTTGTGTGGTGTGGGGAAACTAACGCTTTATGAAATGTTGACCATTTAAAGCACAGTGGTTAATAATACTTACCATGTGCCTGAACGTTTAGAACTCCGTTTGTCCACCGATTGTATTTGTGAATATAGTTCCGAAAGTAAACAGCTATTATTTTCATGATCCTTTAAAAGCCCATTGGTCACTACATGTACCGCCAGTTTAACACTCACAAATCCTACGTTCTGCCCACACAGTGTATTTATATGGATCTCAGAACAAACAGTAATATTTCCCTATACAGCATTATCTGACTGATTTTTATAACCGATACGGAGTGTTTTCTGCGCTTATGGACTGACGTTTAGGTTAATTGTCTTTCAATGCCGTGTCATAGCTGTGGCGGTGGGTCGCCGGCCTGTCACCACGGAGGTCCGGTTTCGATCCCAGGTCATTCCATGTGAGATGTGTGGTGGACACGTACTGGGGCAGGGTTTCCTCCGAGCACGTCGGTTTTCTCCTCTCAGCGTCATTCCACCACTTCCCGTATTCGTCTGCACGTACGTGTTGTTGCCAGATCAAATGGGCAGATGTTGGGAACCTTCCAGCAAGTTGTGCTCTTCAGGAAATCAGGGGGTGTTGGATAGAAGAGAACTTACACTGGCTGCTTTAAAAGGATAGACTTCCCTTCAGTAGAATACCAGTTCGCAGTTACGTTGTCTGGGTTGTGATGCCTTGTAGTGTGGTAGAGCACTACCCCCGTTCGGAGGAATAATTATGCCTCCATTTGCAGATGTGTGTGAAGCGTGAGACGGTGTGGTAGTTCAGACGTTGGCGAATGTGTACCAGACTACACGGAGTCAAGTCGCAGTAGAGACTGCTGTTAATTGTCATTGTCAGATTCTAGCGTCTCACACCTTGCGTTCGGCTTTTGACAGTTACATTGTTCGTTTGTTTACCGATAGAGTGCCGTAGGAAAGTCGCACTGTTTGGTTTTGGAACTAATTCGAAGTGACGGTGTCGTTAGCTTGGAGGTGTCGAAACTAAAATCAAGAGAAACCTGAGGATATCTGGTGTCCGGGACGTGATTTAAGCCTCGAACGCCCCGAACATGAAGCCGTGCTACCAACTCGACTGCGTCGTCCGGGCAAATATCATTCGGTATTCCGACGTCATACTAAACGACGTGAATCGACAACTGATGAGTCTTGAAGCTCTCGCGGCGACAGAATTCAATAAAATCTCGATCAGATAGCAGCGTCAAGTGTGAAAGTTCTCCGACGCTTCAGGCACGACGTCTCTTGAGGGTGCCGCTGATGCATTGGTAAAACCAGAATTTATGAGGAAGTGCCAGCGCCCGTGCCAAACGGAGGTCTGCACAAGGCGCATTAGGGAACCGCTTTATCAGTTTCGGTTTTACCAAGCCATCAGCAGCACCCTGAAGATGGGGACGTAGTGCCTGAAGCGTCGGAGAACTTTCACACTTGACGCTGCTCTCTGCCTGAGAAGATTGTATTGAATCGGCCACTGTGGATCTTGCGCTTGTGAGAGTTGCCACTTGGGGGCGCTGGATGGATGTGTTGCACTTTGGAAATATGGGAAGTTGCTGTGTAGACGTTCTATGTGTAGATAAGATGATGGATTATGTGTTTTGACATTGGAGACATTTTATGTCGTAAGATGAAAGGGCGTAATTATCATGTAACGTGGTCAGCAAAGTACAGGCAGGCTAGTGGGATTCAGTAGAGCCGATATCACTTAATAAGGACTGACCTAAATATTCAGAAAGATGGTTTAGGGTTTCTAAAAAGGTAAAGTGATCCCGTTACAGGTCCGGTGTGGCCGAGAGGGTGGGTAGAGTTATAGCTCTACTCTTCCATGACCGCGGCACTAGGAGGGGGTGAGTGGTCAGCAGCACGCCCCGGCCGCAAGTTACCCCCGGGAAAGACCCGGTACCCATTATACAGGAGGCTGGGTAGGCCCCAAGGCCGGTCTAGACGGGCGGAAAATCGCGTACCCACCGGGATTCGATCCCGGACCGTTCAGACCGTAGTCAGTCGCTATACCGAATGAGCTGCCCGGTTTAGGGTTTCTAGGAGGTGGCAAATCTAAATGAATCTGTGGAGTACCTGCATCGAATTATATACGGATATTCAGTTCCTACCTTACAGAGAGCACACTTCGTTTTGATTACAGAGACCAGTCAGTCATTGCTGTATATGGGCGGACACTGTGTGTTAGGTGGGCATGACATGACACACATGTTGTTAATATGCTGTGTGGGCTCATCGCATAGTTGTGAAACATTGCAGCAGGTGGTAAATATAGCTTCTAACTAAGCTTTAAACCGCTGTTTAAAGCTCAGCGGTCACTATATGTACCGCCAGTTGAAATGTGATGGCACACGGTGATGCACGGAAGGGGAAGTGAAGGGAGAAGCTGGCAAATGGAGTGGGTAGCCAGTACCCTTCACAACACCTTCGAACATGGTGTATCCAGCATTACTACCGCTGATGTACACACCTCGGCTTCCAGTAGTCGACTGAACTGACGCCCCCGCCGATTTAAGTGGACTGGTACGTTTCGCCGAAAGACGAAATCTGGTTTCTGTGCGTGTGACATCACATTTCGACTGGCCTCTACCATCAGTTTAACACTCAAAATTCTACGTTCTGCCCACACAGTGTACTTATATGTTTTGTGTGGATCTGAGAACAAACAGCGATTATTTCCCTATACAGCATTAACTGACTTGCTTTTATAACAGAGATTGAACTTTTTGTAGCCCAGTGGTAACTATATGTACCGCCAGTTTAACATTAAAAAATTCTTCGTTCTGCCCACACAGTGTATTTATGTATTTTGTGTGGATCTCAGAACAAAAAGCGATTATTTCCCTATACAGCATTAACTGACTGGTTTTTATAACAGAGATTGAACCCTTTGTAGCCCAGTGGTAACTATATGTACCGCCAGTGTAACATTAAAAAATTCTTCGTTCTGCCCACACAGTGTATTTATGTGTTTTGTGTGGATCTCAGAGCAAACAGCGATTATTTCCCTATACAGCATTAACTGACTGGTTTTTATAACCGAGACGGAGTGTGTTTACTGCGCCGTACGGACTGAACCTGTACTTAACTGTAACCGAAAATTTTACAGTACACACATTGTATCAGACTGTATTAATATGACTATCAATGAAGTTGTGTTTCCGACGACAACACACGAAGTCAGGAATTCTTAGCATATCTGCGCACATCATCAGGCGCAACCTGTATGTCGGACAGTACCACAAAGGGACGTTACTTCTTAGGCGCGTTCGCTAAGTTGCGAAAAGCGACTTAGCTTCGTCATGTCTGCCCGTCCTTCCGTCTGCATGGAACAGTTCGGCTCCCACAGGACGTATTATCATGAGACTTGATGCACGAGGATTTTTTGAAAGTCTTTGGAGAAATTGAAGCTTCATTAAAGTTTGGCGAGAATAACGGGCGCTTCACATGAAGACATATGTACATTTATGAACACACCTCCGTTCAGTTCTTCTTAGAATGAGAAATGTTTCAGGCAAAATTTGCAGAGAAAGTCAAAACACGTATTGTGTTGAGTATTTTTTCCCCCGAAAATCATGATGTTTAGTTGATAATGTGGAAAAAATATAGTAGAGGCGGATAGGCCGGCCACAGACTACAGTATGGCGCATGCGCATTGCGTGGTGGATGTCTAAGGCTACAAGCACACACACAGAATATGTAATACATATTTGTCCTGCACGAAAACAGTGGTTACACGAACGCACCTCAAGGCTACGTTTGTGGTTACGCTGTCTGACATGTAATGTTACCGAGTTACGTATGTTCGTTCATGTAGGTATGTTATACTGTTTAATGTTGGAAACCCCCCCCCCCCCTGCGTTGTATTTGCACAGTTCTGCATATCTCAGAAAGGAGAGAGACACAGAGTCGTTTTCATGAAAATGTCATTTTCCCTACGCGGTCGGCGGACAGTATTTTCAGGTGCTGTTGTCTGCAGTTTGTGCCGGCAATCATTGCCCTTCGTGTGCCCCAAAACAAGTTTTTGGTATGGGGCCGAGGGGGGGGGGGGAAAGGCGAGATCTGGCCGCCTCGTAACCACGCGAGCTAACATAACGAACTCGGTAACACCCAAAAATTAACGTCTTTCTTTCGCGGTGTTTACCGACATTGAATTTTATTTTGACGTTTGGACGTAACTGCTGTCCATTTTTTTGTGTCACCTGACGCACGTTTTGCGGCATGGACATGTTTCTGCGTGACAAATACCTATTGCTGTGTATAGTGTTGAGACTGTTGATGATGGACTGTGGATCTGCGCGAAACATGTAGAGTTCTGTACAAAAATAAATTTGAGAAATAGTGCATCTCTAAAATGAGCCATCCCCGTTGTGTGTATATAAACAATAGGTGTGGGTATCAGTCAATAACACAACAATATCTAAAAAAGATGTTTAATAAAGGATGAAGTAAACTACATGTTTCGGATATGGACAAACAGTAACAAGAGACCCCACATAGGACAGCAGCGAGCAGACATACTTGAGCTGCACACCCCAGGATAGCGCACATCACAGATACCCCCTCCCCATCCCCCTTAACAGTAACATATAACAAACATCACAGATGCTGAGATCTCACCATCGTGACATACCCATACCAATCCTGTAAAGCACTACCACCATACTTTCGGATGAAAACCTGATGATGGCCACATTAGGCCGAAA
>Ga0131853_10022162_pt1 | contig 11502 bp, 8 predicted proteins | sample TergutLab28metaG_FD_92764 | JGI IMG/M metagenome (GOLD analysis project Ga0131853, IMG submission 92764) | Labiotermes labralis P1 segment gut microbial communities from Petit-Saut dam, French Guiana - Lab288 P1 (version 2) (version 2) | ecosystem: Host-associated > Arthropoda: Insects >...
CCCCAAACCACCGCAGCGCCCTGCGGTTAAAACTACAGGGGTATTAAATAAATTTAAAAAACCCTGCAAAAAAACTAAAGACCCCCCCCCCCCCCCCCCCGTCAGGAGGTCGAATTTTAAGAATATTTAATCCCAGATGAAATACGTGATACCATTAGATAGGGCTTATTCGACTATATACATTGACTGGTGTCAATTTATTTTTGTGGCGCAACAGACCAAGGTGGGCCTAAGCCGCATATTCAAGGTTTCTAGATCACACGCAGTTAGACGCACACATCCGGTAGCTTTCCTCTGAACAAGTTATGAACCCTTTGCTAAGGCCGCTGCCTACACAACATAAAACAAACACAAGAAATGAACATCCCTGCCGTCTGCGGGATTCGAACCCAGCAGTCAAGCGGCTGCAGACCTTCGCCTTTTATTTCACGGCCATCAGGATCGGCAACATTGCATTAAGTAGTAGTATTTTTAATATAGCTAGACACATTAGGTTCCTGCCCACTAAGCGAACACTAACCTCGTTCCCATTGCCCACAATTGCGCGCTACATCATAGAAGTCCATATGCTATTATTCTGTTCCATTATTTGTAGGTCTTGACATACATACAGTGCATTCCGCTTGGAGGTGTCAAAGAATTGTACTGAATAAACAAACTTCCAGCTACTTAACCCATCCTTTGCCGCGAACACAATTTACTATTCAGGAACACCGATTGCTTCTGCAGTGAACATATTTGGGCTTGAATATGCCTATGTAAAGGAACAAAACTGTTCTGCCATGAAGATTTGAATCTGAATAATGGCGCTGTGTCATTTGATAATCCCCTATTGCAGTTGACCTGAAGGCAGTAAGTCTCTCCGAAACGTCGGTGACTATTTACTAATCCACACGGCGTTGTTTCCAGAGGCTGTCAATTCATAAACACAGCCTTGAAGACCTCAAATCTCACACCTTTTCTGCCATCTACTGACGGTTCAACGTGTATCGTAGGTGTATATCGTGGAGACACACCAACAAAACAAAAACACTACGATTTGTTAATTTCGCTGAAAACGGCAGGACAGAAAAAGCTTGTGAACTGTCCTGCAGGTGTTAGGCCTACCCATGTTTTACCAACCTATTGTGCCGTTTTCACGGTTGCTTGGCGTATTTGACGTGTATGGCGAGTGAAGAATCGATTTTAACATTAAGAGAAATGAAAAATGAAGGTGGGGAGGTCGTTAAATTGTGTGTCCCTCACTAAAATTCTGTTTATCTTACGCCAAATATTAAGTTAATGCTGTCAATTAGTTGTAACAATAGGAAAACTAAAATTCTACTTTTAAAGTTTATTTGCACCCTGCGAAGGCCTGAGAACTGAGTACCGTAAAGGGGTTACTGCAGTTGATTGCAGAGGGCACGACATTATGCTGATGCTTAGGACATACAATTCTTAAAGTCGTCATTTCTTGATCTTACTAACAGAAAAGTGATACTTCGTATCAAGAAGGGTTAGAGAGAGAGAGAGAACAGAGATTGTAAATTTCTGGGTTCCGCTTTTCTCCCTCTAAATCGATGTGGGGTTGCCATGGCGACACTTCCGGTTTCGGGGTCGCGATGTTGCCAGTTTGCTGAAGGCGGCGTGAATGGTTTGGTCAGATAGCGAGTGGGGGTTCCCCTGAACCTCACATCGACCTACAACGTGACGCGAGAGACGTAATTTCGTTCATTTCGGTCACTGAATGCAGCAAGTCATCTTTCTGCTTTCGGACGAACATGGAACTGGAGCGTTTGTGTTACAACTTGTTAATGGTACTGTACCTTAATTCACTGGACGAAAATATATATTCCACTTAGTAAAATAGAGGAAATGTTGTATGCTATTAAGGAGGTTCGTCTAGAAATAGACGCAGTACATCTAATTTTACCGTTGTTACTTTGTGAACGCAATTCACAGGCTAATTCCTCTGAATATACTAGCTCATTAAGCAATTTGTGGAACTAATGGAAATATAGAAAATTGAGTAATTTGGAAAGTGGGAGCGGATTAAATTCGAGGAATACGTTTTAGTCTTAACGCCGAACGTTCTGTCGCTTCGTGTATTAGTCTGTATAAAAATGGACGATTTCAAATTTGCATGATTTCACTTTGTTTTATGGGTGTGTCAGACTTCCGTGTTCCGTAAGGGAAGAACTGTGCCTGTAATTCGTAAAATCCCGTTGTGTTATAATTAAGTTTGTTTACATTTACATTATATCTCTGGTGCAGAGTTTGTCTCCTTCCTAAATTAATTGAGCAAAGTGTTCCTGTTGCAAATTTTACTGTACACACAGTCTCACAAACGCGACGACCACCCATTGCTGGCCATCTAAATACCTTCGTCAGGTAATTTTGAATATTTAATATTTGCTCAGGAATCGACCACTCTTGCCCACCTTTCCACTTTAGATCATGTAGAGCATGGGGAAAAGTCTGTTCGTATTTATGATTTCTTTCTCCCTTTTAACTAATCACCGGACCAAAAATCAAAACGCGTCTCAGTAAAGTCAGTAGCTGAATTGTTTCTTAAAATAGGGCTTTATGAAATAGGAGGTCAGATAACTGCAGTGTGTAGATCCGTAATAGAATCTCCAGTCTGGAGGCGCTGACGTGTGACGTCAGATTGCCTTATCCTTTAAATTAAAATTAATATTGAGCAGCAGGTTTTGAGCTGGCTGGAGCAGACGGTGCAGGGAGGAAATGAGGCGAAGGGTGAAGGCGAGACGCAGAGACACCGAACTTCTCTGTCCCTCATCCCGTGCGCTGCCAGAGTAATGATGATGATGATGATAATAATAATAATAATAATAAGCTTAAGATCCCTTTGTAGGTACTTGTTAAACATCCCAGTTCACAACTGCAGTGTACAGCCAATATGGGAGGAGCACACATATGTTGATACTGACGAGCATTTAGTGTAATTTCAAATACTCTGTGATACAGTGCGATATACTACCACCACCACCACTACTGCTACTACTACTACCACCACCACCACTACTACTACTACTACTACTACTACCACCACCACAACCACCCACTACTACTACTACTATTACTACTACCACCACAACCACCCACTACTACTACTACTACTACTACTAATAATAATAATAATAATAACAATAATGAGGATAAGCGTAAGAACAATAGCAATATCAACCGCCGCTTCTTGCCGCCGCCGCCGCCGCCGCCAGCACGACCATCACAACCGCTACAGAACTCGTGTTTTCTCTCCATCCCTTTCTGCCTGGAGCCAAAAAATGCGTGGGTATGTACACGAAAACGGTATAAAAATTTCAAGTGAATAGAAGGGTACTTACAGCACCGAAAATATTACTGCCACGCCAGTATCGACATCTGGGATCTAAATAATAACTTGAAGGAGCAGAGCCCCCTATCTTGTCATATATTCCCATCACTCTCTTTACGAAACCCAAACAATCATTATCATGTTGACAAGAATCAGCCACAGGTCACTGTTCAGAAAAAAATACTTTCTAGGTTATATCATTTAAAGCTTCAATTTAATATTATCTTCTCATAGACTTCTAGTTTCCAGTGCGGTCTCTTCCCTTCAACTAATATCTTACTTAAAACCCTTCCAAACGGTAAATCCGACGCCTAGATTATAAGATAAGATAAACAAACGTATTTCTATAACTTGTATATCAGCAAATTGTATAGAATAATATTTGAGACAAACCATATCGCAGGGAAAGTTCTGCCAGAATTTATTTCAGATCGAAAGTAGTGATGCTGCCGTGTTGCGTCTAAGCTTAAAGATCACCTCGGGGTTCGGGTTCACTCCCAACGTGGTCTGTAGGGGACTAAACACGAAGTGGTACTGGGAAAAATTTTTCTTGAATATGTAAGTTTTATTTTTTCCCCAAGTGATCATTCCAGGAAATGTCTTTGACTCATTTGACAAATTTTGACTTTGACTCATCCTGGCGTAAACCATATTTCTATTCGCCCTTCCATAAACTCGTATTCCCACCTCACCTTCAGAATCCAGCAAAAGTTCATCACAGTATATGTTTAATTGCACCAGGTGACTGTCACTATCGTAAACGAGTAAAAAGGTAAAGCAGTCCCATTACAGGCCTGGATAGGCTCAGAGGGTTCCGGGTAGTTAAGGCTCCCAGATGTCGTGACAACGGTACAGGATGGCGGTAGGTTGTCAGCCTTACGCACCGGCCGCCTTTATTCCAGGGCCATAGTGCGATCGGAAGGATTTTATGTCAATGAAAGATTCACTGATAGCAGCTGGGATCGAGCCAGCGACATTCCGATTTGTAGCACAGCACCTTAACCACTGTGCTACTGCGGTCCCCTCTGAAACGAGTAGTTCACAATATTTTCTCTCACAGTCTCGCGAAACAGTAGAGGCTTTCCCGAGCTTTGCTACTCTATCTTAACAGTCAAAGAAATAGTTATTACTGGCGCTTTCAACATATTTGGCTTATTAAAATTAAAGTTACTATCCTCTATTGAATCGAAGAGACTAAATAATCATCCTGGCTAAACGCTGTAAGTGAACCCTTAAATACGAAGCAACTGTAATACTCGCAACACGCAGTGCTGTGTCCACTCGCTTACAACATGAATGGTTTTGGGCATATCATCTTGATCTTTGCGTGGTTTTGCAGGTGTTGGAATGGTCTTCGAGTACTGGTAAAAACCTTTGTCTTGATACCTTTCCTTCAATTGTTATGCAACCTCAATTTTTGCTAACAGTTTTTCTGAACTCTACGAGTTTCCATTCTACTTAGCCATCTGCCGTGCTGCGATCTTTTGGAGAAAATGCGTCGTACTAATACAGAGATTATTGTTATAGGGGTCAGATTATTTTTCTTGGTCAGATTCGACCTCTTTCATATCTGTTACAGCTTTTACCATCCTACTCTACCACAGCCTGGTCTCTAAAATGTCCCTGTCGTTTGCAATGCTAAACTCAATATTCTGAAGTGTGTTTAGGCACTTGTAATACGACTAACGTAATTAGGCAATAACAGCAGATAGAGAACTGGCTTAATATCACTAAGAAGCTAGCCTTCAAAAATTGGTGAAAGCCGAAATTGTTGTTTTCTTGACTCACAATGCAACAGGAAGGAGGTCGTAAAATATGACCCGTTAGGTTCAAATTGCAAGAGCAGGTGTACGTACATTGTCGGTATTTCCTGGTACATTTCGAACACAATAAAATAATTTCTCACAGAACGGGATGAAGGAGTAGAAAAACAGAAGACCGTATGTAAAGATGTGGTGTAATGAGGACTGATACAAACTGAATGATCACACATCCGTATGCATGTAAATTTATTCAGTCTTTCAAAATTAGTGTTTTTGTAAGACCTCCAGTTTATACAGTTTCTTTCTAAAACGCTGAATTTCGGGAATTTAAATGTCCAGGCAAAGTTAGGAAACATCTGGCAGGCACGAAGTACTCTTGGCACTTAAATCCGCCCGCTAAAATTTTGTATGTAAGAGATTTGTAAGTTGCTTGCATACAACGTGTGACGTGTTCTACCGCCTTATGATCGGGCAGTGCTTGTTGGTTGTACGCACTGAAGAGAAAACATTCCCATGGGTGGTGCTGAAAGGAAGAATCAGCTGTTCATATGTACCTAGTGGAGAGAGAAAAAAATGAATAATTACTACATGAAGGTGCTCAGAAGACTGCTGAAAGCCACGGTTCTGAATTCTGTAGTTATTTATTGGCAAATCTAGGACGAAGTGTTGATCATTTAAATTTGGGATATACTTGGCTGAGGCTTGTTGGAGTATGAAGGGTCAGGTCACCATGATGGTGACAACACCATCCAGAAACTAACAGAAAGCCACTTCCCAAGAAGAATACCTCCAATAGAAGAGAAATATAAAGCAACAAGACGGTGTGGCAGCAGCAAGCATAAAAAATAAGACAGACTTTATGCAGTTGTCAAGATTGTGATGTTTCTCTGTGCGTAGATAGGTGTTTCGAGGCCTGCCTACAAGGAAAAATTACCGAGGTAATGGAAATTGCATGCATATTATCTGCAGCGTATAGGAAACTACCATTCCAAGTTTCATTCACAGAGAAAATAATACAAAAGTTATTTGAGATAAAAATGCAGGCATTTTTCAACAGTTTTGAGTGAAATTTAAATATCCTTAATACTGCTCCCGCATTGTGCTAAGGACGGGGTTAAATGTTCTCCGCGTCGAAGGGTTAAAATTATGCGTGAAAGGGAGCAGAATAATTTCAGATTTTGAAATATGTTCCTTTAGTCTGTAGGCCTTTGTACTAGAAACCAGAGTAATGGTAATTAAATAACATATCGAGAGAGAGAGAGACAGAGAGAGTAACAGTGTGTCATAAAGAATTTCTTAGCTAAAACAAAGACGAAAGTCAAGAGAACAACTAAGAGTGAACTTTTAAGTTGTTCTTCCGTGGAAGTTTGATAAAGAACTGGGTTATGTAGTAGAGAGTCATCCGATCCCTCCGAAATAAGTAGCAAGTCGTCGGTTAGTGCTGTGCCCAAATATTATCTTGAGTGTCGATTCATATAGGCGATAAACCGTGTCGAGAAACAGCTCGCAGACATTTGCGCAGTATCCCTGTCGGACGATTTCATAATCCTAGGAAAAGAGAGAAAACTTGAGGAACAAGGATAATATCACCCCAGTGCTTCACAAGATAATTAAATCCAGTCGCATGAGATGAACGGGAACTATGGAATGCATGGGGAAGTTAGAAAAGTGGCTGTACGTTTCAAATTTAAAATGCAGCTAGTTCCCCGATATACACTGTTAATTCTTGCCAGAGGTCCCCCTGTAAGTCGAAAACCATGTAAAGCCAACAGTGTTTAAAGACGAGATATTTTTGACACGTGTCCCTACGTTCGTTTCAAAGGATACTTTAAACTGGAAAAAAAAATAGCGCAAAATTTAGAACATTGCACGAGAAGAGAGCTTTTCGACGTTAACACGCAATATAACGTAACAGACAACATACCTATAACGTAACAATGAGGCGCGTTCGCGTAACCATTGTAGTCGTGGAAAAACAGAATGTATTACATATGCTGAGTGTGTGTCTGTAGCTTGTCCGCCTCTACACTACTTTTCCACGTTATCTCATAAAAGGTAAGATTTTCGGGGGAAAATATTGATTTTAGAACGTGTATTTTGACTTTCTCCACAACATTTGTTTGAAACATTTCTCGTTATGAGTAGAAATGAGCGAGATATTCATATAAATGTGCACAGATCTTCATGTAAAGTACTCGTTATTCTTGTAAGATTTTAATGAAACTTAAATTTTCACGACATGGTTTCGAAAAGTACCCAAATATAAAATTTCATGAAAATCCGTCAAGTGGAAGCCGAATTGTTACATGCGGACGAACGGACAGACAGACATGACAAACCCGATTCGCAGTTTTGCGAACACGCGTAATGAAAATTCATCACAACTTACCATCTTACAATGCGTATGATAACACTCTATATCCGGCTGCATTGGCCTTAGATTTCGAAGTGTGAAAATAAGAAGTAACCTGTCACTGTGTCTGCGCGTACTTGAACTCATGTATTTCGGGGACTTACGGAAATTAATTTAGCACAGGTACTTGTGAAATCCGCCAACAAAATTTGCTGTCTTGTACACGAAATCATATTTCTAAACATGAAGAAGAATGAATCCTGTAATTCTTGGCAGACCTGCGAGAGAGTTCGGTTTCTTTGACAGCATCGTAGTACCATCCAGAGCTACAACGATTTCTGTTAAACGATTTTTTTTTCGAGTATCACATGAACTTGCGCAGCGACCAGCATGTGTTGGCTGTCAACGAAGACACTTTGTCACTAAGCATTGTCAGAGTAAGGGGGGATGCTATTGACAATCTGTTTGTTGGAGTGCATGATATCTCGTAGGAAGCGCGACAATTGACGACCGCGTGGCGTCCTTTTATAAGCAGTTGCTGTTCATTTGGAAGTCAACTGCGTTCACACGCGGTGCACTCGATCGTGGAACGCACGGCCTCCCTCTGGCTCTCAATTGATGAACTGCAGCGTTAAATAAAACACGTGGCTCCACAAAGCATCACTTAGCGGGCTGTCGAACGGTGTCAAGCATCCACAGTTCCTCTGGTACGCCTACTAGAGCAGTCGCAAATTCAAGGGCGGGCTTATATTTTCTTCAGTCACTTCCATGTTGATTTCGGAGTTGAGTCTCCTCTGCAAAAGTTGGCAGCTTATCCGCACTGATGCGGACAAACGTAATTGTGTTTTAATTGTGTTTATTTTAACCGACGGCCTCTTGTATTAAATACAGATTTTATTGCCATCTAGTTGGTAAAGGTTATTATTTATCATACACGTGTGTCCAGTGAACGTCCTGTGTAAGTTCAATATTGGAAAGCATTCTTAATCCAGTATCATTTAAAAACCATCTAACCATAACACAATAATTTTTACTACAATCAGCTCACAACCTCGACATGCTACGACCCTTTTGCGTTATCCTCTGGAGGCACGTCAGCTAGCACAGTGTCTTACGCTCACAAACTACAAGGTGTGTCATAACGTTTGTTCCGTCTATCATACGCTCTTTTCTTCAGCCCTGTTGTGCTTCGCTATTATACTTATCAAATAATACATTATGTAGAATATTAGCACTGGAATTCACTTACATAAAAACATATTGTGTCTGTGAAAGCCAGTGTGTCTTTACTTGTCAGGATTTGGTAATAAGTTGGCCACTAGTGAGATGAGTGAATTCCTTGTCAAATTTACATAAATTTTGTTCTGACTTTTCTAATGGATATAATAGTGTATTGATATTTCATTTTTTGCTTTGTTATCTCTATTTATTATTATTTATTTGTCTCTTTATGGTTCGTCGAACGGCGATATCAGTGGCTCACACTGGCGTCTGGTTGATAATTAATGAATACTGAACTGGAAGGGTGAAAGAGGTTTTGATGACCTAACTGAATTTCTATATCGACAATTGAATGACAGATGCGAGTAAACGACGAAATATGTATCAGTGAGCATAGTCCGTGTTCTGACAGGTTTTCGAATTGACTCTGTCTCCTGTATGCCGGATTCACTACCGCTTAAGCTAACGAGCTTAGTATATTTTTAATTTTAACACTATAAATTTATGATATTACATTTTAAATATACGACTTCGAAGGCCGCGGTTTGAAACATGGACAAAAATGGATAACAGATTCGCAGGGTCACAGTTGCAAGAGATATAACCTAAGATCCTCAGCACCGAAACTGATTGTTTATTGACAACATTTCTCCATTTCATCTTATGTTGCCGTTCTAATGGCGATGTCATGTTGAATGTTAAACAGAAAGTAGTTACCAACCCTGGCTCGTATTCTTACGATCCCTGGAGCGGACTATGACCCTCAGGTGGTAATAATGGCTATGCTTTCAAATTTACCACAGTTCTTGCAGGAAGGTACTGCGATATTACCATGCAACACAACACAGTCAGTGTCATGACTTGATGCATTGCACGTGGTGGAGGAGTCAAGTGCAGATTGAATTATGGATTACAATTCACGAAGAAATGAAAGGGTCTTTGCTATTTGATATTATAAATATAAATAATTAAATGTTGAGTAAGTTTCTAAAACAATAAACATAGAAGTGCGTTTAAAGTTTTGTTGACCGTGCATCGTGATATATCCGTACAATAAGAACCAACAGATGCACTATTTACCTTCAATTTATTTCAGTAATTAACCTCTACATGTTTGGAGCAGGCTTACTGCTCATCATCAGGAGGTACTACTCCGTATATACAGAAATCGGTGTATGTCATGTTGGAAGCAACTGTTATATGTCATGGTGAAAAGTGGAATTTTTTAAAATTTACGCTTTTTAACGACTATGTTTATATATTTACGTAATGCTAAACAATTTCATTTTCACCATGACATATACCGGCTGCTGTATATACAGAGTAGTACCTCGTGATGATGAGCAGTAAGCCTGCTCGAAACGTGTAGGTTTTAATGATTGAAATAAATTGAAAATAAATTGTGCGCCCTGTTGGTTCTTATTTTACGGATAGAAGTTTGATTGCTGCAATAAATGTTGTGATTCGGCTATTTTCTGCAAAGCAGCTTTTATAAAGATGGAAACTTGTCGGAAGCTCTTACACAACAAAATAGAAACGAGATGAAGAAATAAGTGTTTTAGTTGCATTAGATATACTGAAAAATAATTTGACGCTGAAATCAACGGAGAAATCAAATTTTAAAATCACAGTTCTCTGTTTCATAATCGTTCTCACATATAACGGATTTATACAATACAGTAACATAATTGTGTGAATTAAGAACTAAATTTGAATTTCAGGAACATTAAGCAAGTAACAGAGGAGAACATCGCGATAAAGAATCTTCAGAATCACTGGTGGCCCGAATATGGATAGGAGTGGGAGACTGGGTGTCGTGTGTCATTTCCCAGCGACGGGGGGTCGAACCATAACGAGGGTAGCCACGCAACCCCAAACATACCCCCTGAGTTTGGGACAATCTGACTTTTGTTAGACACAACAGCTTGTTAGAAGTGAAGAGTGTTTTATTGTGAGGCAGCAGTAGCAACTGTAAACACACAAAAGACTCGGACTGCTCCAGACTCACGTATGAAGAACGTCAGTTATCCGAAAGTACGAATTTCGCTCAGAGTACTGTAATGACTGCGTTGGCAAAAACAATCTACACTTTGTTTGCTGAACGGTATTTAATAACACCTACGATGTCCAGTCACTAAATGTGTATTAAATTCCTCTGGGATATATGGCAGTGTGGATTGGTAAGAATTTTGAAGTGCCTTGAAGATGGAGGCAGACATTCGTCCGAAACGTTGGAACCTATATATAAAACGAAACGGCGTCATATCCCAGAAGACTTAAATCTTCATGAACACCGTTTGGAGAAATCTGGATCTTGCGAGACAAGCCATTGGGCATATACAGAATTTTAAAATACTCACTCGTTATTTCGGATAACAGCCTACATTTTTAAAATAAACATGACAGTTGTTACTGGTGAAAGGTAAAATCTACTCTCCAGCCGCTTCAGATATCTGGATGGCGTGTACTCCAGCGTTCCGAGAACCGTGGGAAGTTCCCTTGAACGTCTTTTTTTAAGAAGTTTCGTCAATTTTCACTATTACATAAAAAAAAATAGTTCATTTAGATCTCAAATTTCGGAGCTGCTCTCTCCTTATTTTATGGGCCTAGTTTTTAACGAAATACCTTTATTAAGAAATGAGCTATCAGGGGTGAACAAGCTCCTCCTCCTCTCCCGTCATGTTACGACCCGAACATCAAGGTTAGCTTTGAATAAAGGTTGACCAACTAGATGACACTTGCTTTATTATATATTGCTCAACATGTTTCAGACGTTAATACGTCCATCTTCAGGAGCTAGCGAGTACTTGTTGTGTTGTGTAGGCTGA
>Ga0131853_10022163_pt1 | contig 11501 bp, 9 predicted proteins | sample TergutLab28metaG_FD_92764 | JGI IMG/M metagenome (GOLD analysis project Ga0131853, IMG submission 92764) | Labiotermes labralis P1 segment gut microbial communities from Petit-Saut dam, French Guiana - Lab288 P1 (version 2) (version 2) | ecosystem: Host-associated > Arthropoda: Insects >...
AGAGGCTGAGTCGACCCCAGGGCCATAGTGCGATCGGAAGGATTTTATGTCAATGAAAAATCCAATGACACCAGCTGGAATCGAACCAGCGACCTTCTGATTTGTAGCACAGCACCTTAACCACTGTGCTACCGTGGTCCCCGGATAAGGTGAGGGAACCTGTGAGAATATTTGTTGTTTACACATCAGAATGACAGCAGAGGAGTTGAATATGGACCAGGAAACAGACAAATCTTAGCAACATGAAAAAAGTGTGTGCAAAAATAATCACAAGGAACCTCACTGAAGAACAAAAGATAACATGGAATGGAATTTGTTCTAAATTTTTGAATAAAACTGAAGAGATACCAATTTTTTTAACACTGCAGTCACCTGCAAAAAATGTGGCTTCTTCCAATACTACCCAGAAATGAAGAGTCAATTCATGCTATGGAAAACCCCTGCACCTCTCAGACCAACATAGCTCAAATGTCAAAATCATATATTAAAACAGCAATTCTGGTTTTCTTTGACACCAAATAAACCATCTGGGTTAAATACATACCACCATATTATATGGTTTACCAACTCTCGATTCATGCTTTAATAAAATTACAAAAATGATTTTAAAAAATCAGATTGGTGAAGTCACTGTTGGCTTTTGTAGTAACAAAACACAATGCTGCATAAAGCAATTTTGGTCCACCAGTTTTCTGCAGAAAAACAAATTCCAGTGCCTCAACAAGCTCTGAACGCACCCGACCTTGCACAACATAACGTTTTCTTTTCCCAGAACTGACAAGTTCTATCAAAAGAACTCGTTTTTCGCCAACTGAAGACATTCATAAGAAAATGGCAGTGTACTGAAAGCACTCTCACAAGATGACATCATAGGACACTTCAAGGACTGACAGACTCATATGAAGCAGTGTGTACCTTCTGATAAAAACTTCTTTCAAGAGAATAACACGAAGATACATTAACTTCACTAATAAAGAATGTTTTTGAAATTAACCTTTAGACGCCTAACGTCAACTATAGTTGACGTACAGCACCGCTAACCTCCAAAGTTGCATTTTATATATTTATTCAACAAATATAGGTACCGAATATTTTAAACATGGTATATAATCTCCGTTTTTTTTTTCTCTTCAAAATGAAGTTTGTTTCATAATTCTAACGTATTTGGTTCCTGTATTATTCACGTTTTATATACAGGGTGTGCTAAAATTAAAAAATAAATCCGGCGCCAAAAGGTTAATCTCATCATCTAATAGTCACATGTCATACATCATTCAAAATCCAGTGGCAGCTCATGCTCATGAGTAGAGTGAGATGGCAACTGAGCTTCTTCACACTTTGATATTCTGACATACAGTAAAATTTCCATTTAAGGTTTGTTGGGGAAACAGTAAGTTTGAACAGAAAATGTAGGAAACTTAGCAGTTAGATTTCTGACTATGGATAAATTACTGAATGTCCAATGAGGGAAAATGTTAAACCAAGAAACATCAAATGTGGTTTCCACTCTATCAAGGAACAAAACAGCAGATATACAACACACTTGCAAGTGAATAAATCCAAAATACAATATCCATAGCTATTACAATAACAAGTACAATATCAGTCCACAAGCTTGTCCCAGACTTCACTAGCCACAATCATGATGCATCTTGGTCTATATTACTCACACACATTCCAACATCACGACCACCACCGGGGTTTCCTTTCACAATGCCTCGACCAAAAGTCTTTGTTCACTTGTTACATCAAGTGATACTGACCCATCGCCATAACAGCATGGCGCCACACTCCCTTCTGAGAGTAGTATATTTATTCCTTTGGCATGTGCAGAGTGCAACGATTCCTTGCCGTTCTCAGGAGCTTCTTCCATTCCTCTCTGTTATGTACCTTTTCCTGCCACCCTTTTCCACCAACTATTCTTCCATCATCTTGCCATCTATTTCTTGGTCTACCTCTCAATCTTCTTGTTACCGAATTCATATATAATATTTTTTGGGAATTCTATTTCCTTCCATTCTCTGTACATGCCCAAAACAATGTAATCTATTTAACCTTACTGTCTCTATTATAGTAGGGTTTTTAACACTTGCATAAATTTCTTTATTGGTTAACATCCTCCAATTTTCTTTTTCATTGTCATATACCGGGCCTAAAATTCTGCTGTACACTTTCCTTTCAAAAATTTTCAATTGCTTTCTATCTCTCTTTTTTAGTGTCCAAGTGTTTGATGCATATGTTAAACTTTTGTTTATTATTGTGTTCTGAGAGTAGTATAAGAGTATCTTACATTTAGCTTTCTATTTCTGTCTCTGTCTAAAAACACCCTCCTCTCTTGTGTATGAATGGGCTCAATCCCACGGGAAATTCTTTGCCTGAGTCACATCTGGCTCTACTGACAAGAACTGTGTCTTACATGTTTCAGCTACAATTAGACAGAATTCACAGATAACGTCATATCATACTGTATGGCTCTTAAACTTCCTCACTTGTATCAAAACACAGCAGAATGTATCCAGCAGATACAAACACACATTTTCAGTTCTTAAGAAATGATTAAATTATACAGCCTGCACTCCTCAGTAGCAATTGATTTGTAACATTACTCACCTTCTGTCCGCCTCAAGGTATAGCTTCTCTGCTTCATCAAAATTCTTAAAGTATGCTGCTACTTCAGCTTTCTTCAGTGTGTCATTATGTATGTTATGCAGATGCTTCACAAACTGAATCCCTGGATAGTCACTGCAGCGAACGAAAGCGGCCTCAGCTGTTGGAAAGTCCAGCCCTTTGACAGCTGCTTCAGCCAGTAATCGCCTTTGGGAGAAACAAATCTTTACATAAATTACTGCGTAAGATTTGAAAACTTATATTTAGTCCATGAAGTAAAATTCGAAAGATCATAACATGGAAAGAGAGTAAACTGTCTCTGACCCCATGCAGAAGATCATAAAAGTGCCTCTAAGGAGACACCTTGACAGTTCTGACCTTAACACCAGACAGAGGTCAACAGTCTCCTTCACACTCATGCTTCCCTAGGACCAAACATGCCAGATGAACCCAGATCACTCTGAACATGTCAGCAAAACAAACCCTGTCTCTGCAAGAAAATGGATTCCACTCATCCAGCCCAAAGCCCATTATTTGACTCACTAAGCTATACCAGCCCATTCTGGTATACCATGAACAGCAAAAATACAAAACACAGATAAGTATTTCCACAATTCAACAAAGGGGCACGCGGTGGCGCAGTTTGTACAGGTACTGCGCTACAAGCCGGAAGGTTGACGATTCGATCCCTGATGGTGTCATTGGAATTTTCCATTGACGTAATCCTTCCAGCTGCACTATGGCCCTGGGGTAGACTCAGCCTCTAACAGAAATGAGTACCAGGAATATTTCTTTGGGGGTGAAGGCGGCCGGTGCGTAAGGCTGACAACCTTACCACCATCATGTGCCGAATGTCTTGAAATCTGGGAGCCTCAACCTCCTGGAACCCTCAGGGCCTGTCCAGGCCTGTAATGGGATTGCTTTATCTTTACAATTCAACAAACATTTGCACCCAGAAATTATGAGACACATCACACAGTAAGCCACGTGAGGTAAGCCTGATACCACCTATCTCGTTATGACACTTTTCAAAATTTCCGGTATTGTGACCATTTAGACATTTGAAATAGGTAAAATATTGATACCGGTCACTCTGAGATCATGGAAGTTGACATAATAATAAATCTTTCATATATAATTGTTAAAAGTTTCCCTCCCTGTCCTCAATATTTTATTTGCATTCATTAATTCATTTATTCCGCTGGAATGTGCAGAATGTGATGATTTCTTGCCATTCTCAGAAGCTTCTTCCTTTCCTCTCTGTTAAGTACAGTTTCTTGCCACACTTCTCTGCCAACTATTCTTCCATCCTCTCTCACTTCATCTTGCCATCTATTTCTTGGTCTACCTCTCAATCTTGTTGTTCCCAAATTCATATATAAAACTCTTTTGGGAATTCTATTTTCTTCCATTCTCTGTACATGCCCAAACCAATGTAATCTCTTTAACCTTATTGTCTCTGTCTATCAGATAGGGTAGGAGGGACCCTTGAGCTTGGTTGCAACCCTCCTAGGAGAAGGACAATCCAAAATCAAACCAAGGGTAGATGACGTTCTGGAAGCTGTGGTGAAAACAAGTTGTATAAGGGAGTAAAATCTCGTAAAAAATCCCGGTCCTTCAGGCTGAGGGCTTTATGACAGGCTAACCACCCAGCTAAGTAAAAAATATATGGTTACAATTTTCTTCGAGATTTTATTGTATACTGTATTATATTCTCAGTTAGTGTACCACATAGATCACACACCAGTGAAATGGTGAACAACTCTGATTACCTGCGATGGACGGGGAATAAAAAGGTCATTGGTGAAGTTACCATCAAAGCACTTTCATGGCTATGAAAGTACTGTGCAAAATGTCAAGTCAAAATAACTGCTCTCTGGTTTGAAAATTGATGTCAATTATATAACCACTCAACCGTAACATCAGAACACACACATAAAAACTGCATGTAGTTGTAAAGGGTGAAGGTCTCACCGCAATATGCCGTGCAGCCATAGAGGAAAGGCAGAGGTGCAATTTTTATATATAAAAAAAAAAAGATAAAGTGTTCCCGTTAAAGGCCCGGTGTGGCCCAGAGGTTGGGTAGAGGTATAGCTCTACTCTTCCATGACCGCGGCACTAGAAGGGGGTGAGTGGTCAGCAGCACACCCTGGCCACACTTTACCCCCGGGAAAGACCCGGTACCTCATTTCACAGGAGGCTGGGTGGGCCCCAGGGCCAGTCCTGACGGACGGAAAATCTCACCCCACCGGGATTTGATCCTGGACTGTCCGTCCAGCCCGTAGTCAGTCGCTATACCGACTGAGCTACCCGGCCCACAATTTTTATATATTGTATATACATATAAAGAAGGCAGCCATCTATATCTTCTTGTACAAATCACAACAAAGCATAGGAAACTTAAACAACTACTGTTTAAATGCCTTTGCCACCATGGCAAATCTACATTGACCATACAGAGAACATCTCACCCTCAAAGACGTCACCACCAGATATCAAAACAGCACATCTTCCACCCAACACGCAAAGCAATTTTACTATTATGTTTACTGCTCAATATGTAAAATATCACATCTGAATTTTACCTTAATAATACATTTTATATAGAATTACCACGAATATTTTAACTATGAGATCTCATAACTTTCAAAGCACCAACAACTGTACATACAAACCACTCTGAAGACTAGCCTGAAGATGGCTCTGTATACGAGCTGAAACATGTAGCTAGAAATACAACTAATATGTCTAATAAACTGAGAGTTGTTTATGACTGTACAATTTTACACTACATATATTCAGCAGAGGTGTGATCTACTCATTTTAAACCACGGTTTCAGAAGGGGGTGCGTGATCAACTCTATGCTCCTGCCACTTTAACGCTCGGAAAAAGCCCCAGTACCCATTGTGAGGTTTTATATACCCCTCAATAAATTTGTCACATAAGGAGAAAATAGAAGGAAAATGTCTGTGGATAACCCACAAAGCCAACCCAGTACATTTTCATTTCCACCACGTACAGTTCAACGTTAGATATTTACCAAAGCCTCGGATGCGGATTCTCTTCAATGAAGGTGGTAGCCTCTGCAATGCCAACTTTCTCCAGCAAGTCACGAGTGTCTCTTAGGGACTTCACTTCTAAATCCAGCAGATGCTCTGCTCTGGGATGTTCTGGATTTTGCATTATCTCATCTAACAACACTGCTCTGATTTCAAGTTCCTGTAACGTTACAAATAAAGACTTCTAATTACTGAAGATGTGATAAAAGTGTGTAAAGTGGCAATACAATCTTCACTTCAGATGTATGGTCAGTTGTGGAAAGTAAATACCACCTCAAATAAGAGCGTATAACGTTACCGCTTTCTGAATATGTTATTGGCCTTAAAACAAGTACATGATGAACACATAAATATACGTCGGCACAACATGTATCGATTGGAGTCACAGGCTACATGTTTCGACCTGTTAACAGGTCATCATCAGGCCTCTAGGAGAACATGTCAAAGGTACTGTTAAGAAATTGGGATCCCAATATTATTTACAGTTGTAAACAAATATAAAATCTGGTACTGGATAAAATATAATACATACATTATCTAGTTAAAACAATTAAAACATGAGTGGGTATTTGACACCTAGGACGGTGTTCATCAACATTAAATTGTTTTTTGACGTGTTAACAGGTCAAAACATGTAGCCTATTACTCCAATAAATACTTGTTGTGCTGATGTATATTAGTGTGTTCATTACATACGTCATCAGAGCACTTCGTGATGCCTTCTCTAAACTTAAAAACAAGTATGTTGTCATATTGTTATTAGTAGTTTTAAATATTTTCTTCATCTGGATCTGTTGTACAAATTTTGTAATGCTCTACTTGTTTCACCTGAAAAGAACAGATGTAGCCGGAGCTGAGTATGGGCTCCTCTGGTTCAAGACCTCGTAAAATGTACATGCGTGTCTTCTCCATGATGGCCAGCATTTCAGGATTGTCAGAAGCCCACTTCATGGCCCACACATCTTTTCTTTCAAATTTGGACAGTTCTCTACTGTTGTTGTTACCCATAAGTGAAATATCCAGGGCATCTCCTGGACCTGGCAATGAATTGGATGAAGAAAGCAAAGGAGATTCCAGATCCAGAAATGTTAGTACACCTGTCATGTCAATTACTGACAAACGCCTGTAACAATAGGAACATGACTTGTACAGTATTTGATTCTGGTTTTATGCATAATGGATAACACAGAAAACCACATGCAAGAGTAGCAATTAAATAATCTAAAGCATAATGACACTGTAGCAACTGGAGAGGTTATGCAGCATAAAATGATGGTAACAGGTAAAAGTTTGGAAATAGTTATGACCACTGACAAGGTGACTTCACCACACATTCATTTCATGCAGTTCAAACACAAGGTATGAAACCTGGATATTTATGATGATTAAATACAAGTACCAAATTTATCATATTTACATAAAACTGACATAATTTATGGGAACCAAAATACAGCCTTGTACCTACGTGGTATTGCAGTTGATAGCAAGCTTGTATGGACGACAGTTAAGGGTGTAACGGTTGGTAAGAGCAACTTGAGGCAAGGAATAACGTTGTAACGATCCAGATTCACGTCCAATAACCAGCGCTTTCTCCGAAGCAGCCAAGCAGCATATTGGATCAGCAGTTGCTTGCATGTTGGTTGTTGGTTGCTGGCAACAAGGAAGCAATATTACAGCTGAAAATGGCAAATTCTTCATTATCAGAAATACAATGGAACTAAATATGCTTCTCATAGTTGGATGCAAAATGCTGTAAACTCTTATTCTTATAACAAAACCAACTTGATGCACTAATTTCTCAAACTTATTTTTGGAATAAAACTCCACATGTTTCGGACAGTTCCTCTGTCCATCATCAGGAGTTTTTCACTGTACATACAGCAATGTTATACATCATACAGGTTTTTCTCTGCATATTTTGTTATACCATATTGCCACATTGGTTTTGTACAGTTTCTCTTTGGTGTTCCTATACTGATATATTTCCTTTGCCTGTTCAGCATTGATAAATTTGACATTCAGGTGACCGTAGATCGTGATATATTCTTATAATAAAACCAACTAGATGCACTAATTTCTCAAATTTATTTTTGGAATAAAACTCCACATGTTTCGGACAGTTCCTCTGTCCATCATCAGGAGTTTATCACTAAACACTGTACTGAATGTCAAATGTTATTAACTGTTCATAGAAGCGTACAACTATAAACAAAGCAATCTTCTTTGACATATGGCACAGGCCGGATGCCCTGGGACATCTGTGATGATGATGATGATGATAATAATAATAATAATAATCAGTTCATCGAGCCATATGTTGATGCAGAAGATAAAATGAAACCACGAATCTCTATTGCGTCCATCCAAATGGATTGTTCACACAATAGCATCTCATGTTACACAAACTATTCAACTGAATATTGCTCAGTAAACTAACCAACACACAAAGGCATACTCAAGAGTTCCTGGATTGAATTGATTCCAAAACATACACTTACGTTCGATAGTGGTCATTGTCATCCTCTTAGAAGTTTATGCAAAGGTAAAGCAATCGCATTACAGGCCTGGACAGGCCTTCAGACTTCCAGGAGTTTGAGGCTCCCAGATTTCAAGACAATCGGCACATGAAGGTGGCAATTTTGTCAGTCCTATGCACCGGCCACCTTTACCCCCAGGAAATATACCTGGTACTCATTTCTGTTGGAGGCTGAGTCGACCCTAGGGCCATAGTGCGGACGGAAGGATTATGTTAATAAAAAATTCCAATGACAACATCAGGAATCGAACCTGCGACCTTCTGGCTTGTAGTGTAGTGTCTCAACCAACTGCACCACCACTCAACCAACAGCACCACCGCTTGCCTCCTAATCGTTTATGCAATGTGTCAAAATTTCTGCCACTGCTGAAACTTATTCTTAGTAAGCATATGTGTGATGATAAAAAATGGTTCCTGAATTTCAGGAACATCCTAAAAATGATGTAATTGTAGGTGTGATTTCATTCTTGGAAACAAGAACAAATCAAAATGGGCCAAATCAGAAGATGAATGAGCGTGGAAGACTGCAGCCATATTTGTAGTGGCCAAAAACTGCTGCGACAAAGCACTGTTTGCTGGTACAGTGTCATGCTTGACCAACCAGTCATGGTTCCACCACAGCTGTGGACCTTGCTCCCTCAGGTGTTGCAAAACTTCACAGTAGTAATGATGATTAATCACATGGATTGGAGGAATATATTCCTGACCAACCACACCCACACAGTCAAAAACAATCACCCAAATGCTCTGGATGTTTGACTTGACTTGCCTCACTTTCTTCAGTTGTTTTCCTACGACAGGACTGGTGTTTCTTTCCTAGATCATTACAGTGAATCCAGGTTTTGTTTCCTGTGTTTCTGATATGGCTGTCCTGATTCTGAAGCAAAACTTCAGGCAAATGTGTTGTTCCTTCAAATCAATCATGAATTGCACTTTTCATGCACCATGATAAACAACAGAAGTGAGGCAGTGCAGGTTATGGTTGCAAAAGTAAGACTAAGAATAGCGATACTGAGGTACCTACTATCGGAAAGCTGCGCTACTTGCTGCTCTTGGTCCTAGCGGAAAGCTTGGGAACTTCTGGATATGCCTTCACATGTCGCAGGCCAAAAATTCTCAGTCTTTTTCAGCTACTGGATAAGTTTTGTATGCAAAACATTTATTAAATTAGCAAGGGAATATCCATTCTAGTGTCACGTGCAAGTTAACAATATTGTTCATAGGTCTACATAATATTTGACATTTTGCTTCACAAATAAATGCAAAATAAAAAAGTTTAACAAATCCTTGACAAATATTAACATAACAGATATTTTTTGGTAATTGACATTTTTCATCACAAAATTTCCATTTGGGGAAAGCATTTAATAAAATTGGATTTGAATTACAGAATGCATATGGATTCTGCGCACATTGTTAAACGAACTAAGAAACAAAGAAACATAACCAAACTTTAAACCCAAGTCACCTCAAAATAATAAAAGGAACATACCGTGGGATTCTGAAAACCTTCACAAACAAAAGGGCATGAGCATAGCAAATAAACCTACATGGATTCTGAAGAATATGAAACCAAAGCACAAGTTTCACTGACCTCATGTGATCTATCAAGGTCCTGTATCACTTCTGCAACTCCAGACGGTGTATCATCAATATGATAGAGCCTCTCCTTGCGCTGCCGTGAACCTAAAACCACAGAACGAATTTCAAGACATCCATATCAATACCTCAAGTATAGTTTTGTAATTTATGAGTACGAACTTTTAATCCAACAGAACTTCAGAATAATGTACAGATGTTCACTGCAGCAGATTAATAAATTTAGCATTAAAACTATATATATTTATACACACACACATCACATCACAATATTCTCACATATTGAAAACCCTGATGTTAGTATAGCAGCTAATTTGGAAGGTTTCTGTCTTAACACCAACATGAATTCAAGCATTTGAAGGTAGGTTTATAAATTTGTCCAAGAACTTATAATTTCATAACATCAGTATTTATGTTCCATGGTAGTACTCAGCAACAGTATGTCACTGTGTGACATGTTCAGAAATTTACATGTGTCACTCACACATTTTTAGTGTAGTTGGTATAGTGACTGGCTACAGGCTGGACAGTCCGTGGATCAAATCCTGGTCGGGGCAAGATTTTCCACACCTGTCCAGACCGGCCCTGGGGCCCATCCAGCCTCCTGCACAAAGGATACCGGGTCTTTCCTGGGTGTAAAGAGCGGCCAGGGCATGACACTGACCCTCCACCCCCTTCTAATGCCGTGGTCAAGAAAGAGTAGAGCTATACCTCTACTCCACCTATGGGCTGTACAGCCTGTACAGAGCCTCAGTGCCTGTACAGTACAGCTATACCTCTACTCCACCTATGGGCCGTACGGGCCACACAGAGCCTCAGTGCCTGTACAGTAGAGCTATACCTCTACTCCACCTATGGGCCATACAGCCTGTACAGAGCCTCAGTGCCTGTACAGTAGAGCTATACCTCTACTCCCTCTATGGACCGTACGGCCTGTACAGAGCCTCAGTGCCTGTACAGTACAGCTATACCTCTACACCCCCTATGGGCCGTACGGCCTGTACAGAGCCTCATTGACTGTACAGTAGAGCTATACCTCTACTCCCCCTATGGGCCGTACGGCCTGTACAGAGCCTCAGTGCCTGTACGGTAGAGCTATACCTCTACACCCCCTATGGGCCGTACAGCCTGTACAGAGCCTCATTGCCTGTATGGTAGAGCTATACCTCTACTCCCCCTATGGGCCGTACGGCCTGTACAGAGCCTCAGTGCCTGTACAGTACAGCTATACCTCTACACCCCCTATGGGCCGTACAGCCTGTACGGTAGAGCTTTACCTCTACTCCCCTATGGGCAGTACAGCCTGTACAGAGCCTCATTGCCTGCACAGTAGAGCTATACCTCTACTCCCCTATGGGCCGTACAGCCTGTACAGAGCCTCAGTGCCTGTACAGTACAGCTATACCTCTACTCCCCCTATGGGCCGTACGGCCTGTACAGAGCCTCATTGCCTGTATGGTAGAGCTATACCTCTACTTCCCCTATGGCCCATACAGCCTGTACAGAGCCTCAGTGCCTGTACAGTACAGCTATACCTCTACTCCCCCTATTGGCCGTACTGCCTGTACAGTAGAGCTATACCTCTACTCCACCTATGGGCCGTACAGCCTGTACAGAGCCTCAGTGCCTGTACAGTACAGCTATACCTCTACACCCCCTATGGGCCGTACAGCCTGTACAGAGCCTCAGTGCCTGTACA
>Ga0131853_10022169_pt1 | contig 11500 bp, 8 predicted proteins | sample TergutLab28metaG_FD_92764 | JGI IMG/M metagenome (GOLD analysis project Ga0131853, IMG submission 92764) | Labiotermes labralis P1 segment gut microbial communities from Petit-Saut dam, French Guiana - Lab288 P1 (version 2) (version 2) | ecosystem: Host-associated > Arthropoda: Insects >...
AGAACTTGAGGGAAACGGGAAGTGTGTCTGAAAAAAGATGAGGACGACCACGGACCTCTGGAACACCAGAGAACATCGAGGCTGTCAGACGGTCCGTTTTGCAGTCTCCCAGGCGCTCTGCACCCAAACACCACGCAAACAACGGCCACCACTCGCAAGATATTCTTTTTAAGACTATGTGATTTAAAACTTCCCATGTTGTAGTTTCAGAATCCCAAAAAATAAAATTTTTTATCCGGAATAGTTTTTTTTGTTATCCACCTTAAAAATTTAGGGAGGTTATTTTGCCCCACCCTGTACATCGACTCTCCTGTACATTTCCTTGGCTTGGTGAAGCACTGACATGTCTTTACATTGACATTGACATTTACCCGTACTTCCCTTCCAAACTCATCTCTCTGTATGTCAACCAACTCACCCATCCCTGTCAATGTTGCTGTCACATGCATCTCCCACAAGATCATTGTCCGAGTCAACCTGGTTCGTGTTGTGGACACGAGGACAGTTATCACACACGTCTCCAAGCCCATCTCCATCAGCATCTCGCTGGTCTGCATTCTTCTTCTTGGGACAGTTATCCAAGTGATTAGGAATTCCTGTACAAGAAGATATTGTCTTACTAATGCTACAAACCCTTTCACCCCATTTCACTGCTGTTCTGTTCACAATTTTGACACTTCCAGGGCAGTACATATTATCATTACTCTTGTTCGTGATTAAATATAGAGAATTTTTTCCATTGAACTCAGACATTCATGACCGGAATACTCGCTATAACGATAAGTTGCATCCTCCAACTAATTTAACACTGGTACAAAAAGAAGTTTCATATTCAGGTACTAAAATTTTTTATCGTTTACCAACGAGCATTAAATCCCTTTCTGAGGATCCTAAGCATTTTAAAAATAAATTAAAGTACTTTCTTCTTGAACACACTCTGTATAGTCTTAATGAATACTATCAAGTGACTTCCAAATAAATCTATTCATATGTATGCATACAAGACTAATTTATAATACTAGAAAAGGTGTTGATAAATTAATCTAACCTATTAAAATTTAAGAGAAAATTGTATGTTCCTAATTCAGGATAAATTTGTAATTGGTACTATGACAAATGCCGCACATACTATGTACATACTGACTTGCTCTGTATCTATAAAAATTTACTAGAGGAAAATAAATACAATACAATACAACCTAAGTCAAATGCTGCTACCAATACATTTGCTTAAAATTAAATTAACAACAGACTAAATTCAGGGAATTCTGAACAATCTGAATTTAAATCGTTTATCTACTTGTGCCCTATGGTTAAAAATTTACAAACGTATTATTTTTTTTTGGGGGCTGTCTTTCATGAATGTGAGGGAATAATGCGGCTAGTGCGTTAACGTGTGAGGTTTCCACAGAATGATAATCTGAATTATGTCCTTTTGTGTTATGATGTTATGCAGCCTCCTGGGTGGTCACCAGTGTTTCAAGGATCTATTGTCTCCATCGTCAGGTCCATATGTTATTTTACAATGGTGGTACCCATCTAAAAATCTGCATCGTGTCAAAATTCAGAAGGTGCAAAGTACAAACAGATGATATTATGAGAGTGTAAATGTACAAAATGGATCTTGAAAGTAATTTGTGAGATTATGAACTCGACTGAACAAGCTTAGGGCACAGTACGACTGTGGAGACTTGTGTCAAGAAATGTGTATTGGTTTCATACCAAAACACAGTCCCTAAACAATGAAATGATCAACAACTGCTAAAGGAAACTCTGTACTATGCACCTAGTTACAAAACTGTGCAGTATGTACCATCATCATCTATATCATCATCACAAGCATCTCCCAGACCGTCCTTATCAACATCTTCCTGGTCAAAGTTCGGGATAGTTGGGCAGTTATCACAGGCATCTCCCTGTTTATCAGCTCCATCCTGGTCTGTATCCAATTGATCAGGGTTTGCTACCAATGGACAGTTGTCCTAATGAAAGAAATACATATTTCACAGTGACCACATAACACAACACTAAAACACCACAAACACGTATAGTGATATTGCCACTTCAACTGCAGCAATTCAAGGTTTTCCTTCACATAAATTAATACAGTTTCCATGGTAACTCAGTTGGTACAGTAAAATTCTGTTAATCCAGCACTGAACAGGTACTGGATTACCAAGTATTCCAGATTATCAGATAGTGCCTATACTGACCTACATTCTCACAGGTAACACTTGTTACTGCTCCTAAACTTGGGCTGTACAACTTATCAGATCAGTATTCCATTTGGATATCTCCTTCAACTGCTGATTCAGGGTCATCAGGGGCCTCTTGTGTGTTTTATGGAGTATTTGTAGCTGAAGAAGATGACAGAGCAGAAGACAAGGGGTCAGGAGGTACCATAGTGGTTGGTTGACATACAGACAGTCTTGGTGGCTGTTTTGAACATGTCTCTGGGACGTACCCATTTCAGTGACGAAGCCCTTCTCTGGTAAAAAGCAGAACTTCCAGTCTAGCAAATACTCTCCTCAAGTTCCAGATTATTAGCATTTCCATACTATCAAATGATGGATCAAAGGCATTTTGCTGTACAATGGCTGTGCTGCAGACTGGGTAAGCCAGTTGTCCAAGTGCCAGCAGAGGCAAGAAATAAGGCTTTTCTTTTTTCCTTCCAAGGCGTCCAGGATGGCTCTGGGGCCCATTCAGGCTGCTACTCAATTTGTACCAGGGGTTGCTTTCTAAGGGATAAGGTAGGTGGGGTGTGAGACTGACTACACAACCTTGGCTACTGCAACACATTACCAAGTGCGTGCAGCAGTACCTTCACCTTCATGGTGTGTACAGAAAACAACTTACCTCTCCCCCACATAATACTAAATGTAAGTAACTCCAAAAGCAACTAATCTCAATGTTTAATTTCATTCATTTCAGATTTTTTTTTCTCAGTTTAGTGTTTAAACTATTTCTCCCCAGATAAAAATCCAATCACAGCATGAACATCAACACATCGTTGATGTTTTGATGTTTCCACCCTGTAACAACCCTTTTACATGTCAATTCCTGTCCACTGGCCCACTTGCACTCGTCTCATATCTGTGGCCACTTTGTCTGTATCATGCCTCAAGCAATACCTTCAACTTGTCCTTATGTTGTCAACAGCTATTTATTTTACGCCTTCATTACTCATGCTCTCAATGTCCATGATTAACATATCCAAAGGACTGTACTCTCATCTTAACCACTGACCAGTGACTTATTTTCCTTAAATAGGAATATTTAGAGAGATCAAGTGGAAACCGAATTAATGCATAATAACTCTTCCTTCATGTTATGAAGACAGTTTGGAAAAATTTGTGACTGTCACTCCTAATGTGGCATTTAAAATCCTTCCACAGAAGGCATACAACAGTAGCAGAAAAGTCTTACATAAAGTTCATTTGTTTATGATGCGCTGAAGTATATAATTACAACTTTATATATTTGTAAATATCATTTCCACACTGATAATGGCACAATAATGGTCTCCATAACATTACAGGTTCAGACCAGCCTTGTGGTCTAGTGGTCAGAGTATATGACTACTAATCATGAGGTCCCGGGTTCGATTCCCGGCTCTACCGTGCGAATTTTCCCTGAAGGGGGGATTCCCGTGGTGACCATGGTCTGGGTAGAGTGGTAGAATTTAGGTTTAAGGGCCCTCCTGGCACTAAATCCTCCTCTATCACCACTCACATCATCGGGACAACGTAACTGCGCCTCATGGGCGTCCCAACCTCAGAAGTCGGTTACAATCCTGCCATGCCCAGGAGGGAGGACCACGAAGTCCACAAGGACATGTGGTGGCATTGGACACATTACAGGTTCAACGGTGTGTATGTTAATATGACCAACTTTCCTTTCAGTGTTTCTACTCTCAAGTCTTGTCTAATTTTGGACTGTCCCTTCTTGTTTCTTCCTTAACCCAGTGTGACCTACTTTTCTGTATTTATTTATTTATTTATTTACTCACTGAACAATCTATATTTGCATACCGGTGGATCTTGCTGTTTTCATTTTGGTACAGACTCCATACACAAACATGTTACACGGTTTTTTTGACGTTTTGCTGACCGTGCATCTCAGTATATTTATCTCAGTAATTAACCGACTTGATGCACAAAATTTTTGCTTTACAATAAGTTTATTTCATGCCTGTACATGTTTCAAGCATATGTGCTCATCATCAGGAGGTCAAAATTGCATTACATAGCCTCTGGTATCATCACACCTATAGGTGGCTGTCTCGTGCACAGGTTGTGTTCATGAGACGACCACCTATAGGTGTGATGATACCAGAGGCTGTGTAATGCAATTTTGACCTCCTGATGATGAGCACATGGTTCTTGAAACATGTACAGGCATGAAATAAACTTATAGTAAAACAAAAATTTTGTGCATCAAGTTGGTTATTTATACTGAGATAAATAAAATGTATTCACTTTCAAATAAATGCTAATTATTTTTATTTTATAGACAATAAATCTTATCACAGCATCCTTTACTGTGCGTCTGTATGAAGCACAATAATGCGAACATGAAAATAGCTGATAATCCATCGCCTGTGTTAAGTCAGGCAGTATATACACTACACTGGTAATTCAGGCAAAGTTTAAAGAAAGAATACACTACAAACATGATACTATGACAAGCCAGAATATAATGCACATTACTCACTGGACTGTTGAGTATGCCATCGTTATCAGCATCTGGGTCACAAATATCTCCAATGCCATCCCTGTCAGCATCTTCCTGACCTGAGTTCGGTATCCCCACACAGTTGTCCTGGTGTCAACACACACACAATCCAGGGCTTAGAACTCCATTCTAGTCCTAAATTCTCTCACACAACTACCAAATTGTTGCCAGCACTGTTTAAAATTTGAGTTTTCATTACCAATAATGATTGGAATTATGGTCCTCTAGATCACGAAACCTGGGCAGCTGTATGATTATTTATAATGATGAGATGGGAAAGCTACAACACAGAACTGGTGCAGCAAATAGTGTCCACTTCTCTTAGGACCAATGTTTAAAACAGCCACAACAGGAGGGCCACTATTTACAAACACACTCATCTGTAAAACTGTTCTGTATCAGAAAGAAACACAGACAACAGAGTGCCACACAAATGAGCAATTCCTTTGAGAGAAAAATTCTTCTGAAAATATTTGTAACTGTAGAAGTTAATGGTATCAGAAAGACAAAGTAACACGAAGAAATGAACAGAATGTACAAAGACCATGACCTGGTAACATACAAGCTAACTGAGCTGGGTACACAGTAAGGATGTTCAGCAACAGAATCCCATAATGAATTTTGCAAGGAAATCTTGGAGGAAGGAGGCCGATTGGCAAGCCGAGAAACAGATGAGAAGATCGAGTTCAGAATGATGCCTCCAAATGTTGCAATATTAACCTTTTGACGCCTAATGTCAACTATAGTGGTTGTACCGCACCGCTAACCTCCAAAGTTGCATTTTATATATTTATTCAACAAATATAGGTACTGAAAATTTTAAACATGGTATATACTCTCCGTCTTTTCCTCTTCAAAATGCAGTTTGTTTCATAATTTTAATGTATTTGGTTCCTGTATTATTCACATTTTATATACAGGGTGTGCTAAAATTAAAAAAATTATTCCGGCGCCAAAAAGGTTAAAAACTGGCACAAAGCAGAAAGACTTAGAAGTGATTCAAAAAAGAAAACAGGGTTAGGCCTTGGCCAGGAAAGGGGTCAAACAGCTATAAGGAGGGAGATTATGATGCCTCCGTCATGAAGGCAGATGATATTGTAAAACATACCTTAAAGATGGAGACACTATGTTCCTCTGATTGTTAGCACCCCCCCGACAAGACCACAATATATTTATTCTTCTTCACAAGTACCAAAGTGCAAGCTGCTGCCAGTTCACAGAGCAACTGCAAGCAGTTCAACTGAACCACTGCTATCTGTCCATTGACTATACCTTCATGAATAAGAGCAACATTCAAAGTTGGGGATGGATGGTGCAGATAATCACCATTTATGGTCATGCTTTTTTCACTTATTTCTAAAATATTAAGATCAACAGGAAATTAGGAAAAGAACAAATTATATAAATAATTATGTGGTTCAAAGCTGGACAAATGGCTTGGATAAACAGTCAGGGAACACATTAGGGATTGTGCCAAAAAAACTCTCTTAGAAAATGGTCAATCAGACAACAGAAAAATATAGCAAGATAACATTAATATCGAATTTATAGTATTACATGGATGCATATGGTGGCACAGTTGGTTAAGGCACTGTGCTACAAGCTAGAAGGTCAAAGGTTCAATTCCCAATGGTGTCATGAGAATTGTTCATTGACATAATCCTTCCTGCCACATTATGGCCCAGGGGTCTACTCAGACTCTAACAGAAATGAGTACCACCAATATTCCCTGGGGGGGTAAAGGTAGCCAGTGCATAGTGCGCGGCGTATGGTCTCACACCCACACACACACCAGCACACGCACACGCCCACGCACACGCTCGCCCGCCCACACACAAACACACACCACACACACACTCACACATGCATGCGCGCACACACACACACACACACACCCACACACACACCCACTCACCAGCACATGCCCACGCCCACCCTCGCCCACCCACACACACACACACACACACACCCACCAGCACACGCCCATGCTGGCCCACAAACACACACACGTGCGCATGCATGCACACACATGCATGCACCACACACACACTCACACATGCATGCACACACACACACACACACACCCACCCACACACACACCCACACATGTCAGCACACACACACACACACACACACACACACCACACTCACACATGCATGCACACACACCACACTCACACACACACACACCCACACACTCTCACACACACACACACACCCACACACACACAAACTATAAATGTATGTTGGGGAGAAAATAAAGAGCAGTTAATTTCACAACTTTTGTGCAAACTGTTGGTTTTTTGTGATTTGTTCATTAATGTGGATCACAGTGAACTGAACAGCCAGGATAAGGTGCAGCTGTAGCTGTCTTATGACCATGTACAATGGTGTGCTTTCATGTTAGCAGTGTTAAATATTTGTGTTCTGATTTTCAACATCAGATTTAATAATTCAGTCAATGTTGCCATCTGGAAAGTGAAGATTTATAACTTGTTGCTTCCCCCAGGTGTAACCATCTCACTGAATCTAAACACAGATTACCCAAGAGTTGTCCTTACCTTCCTACACTTGGCATCAGCACAGCCCAGGTCATAGTCTGGCCAGCTGTCCAAATCACGATCTGGCCCACACACCCAGCCATCTCCCGCCCAGCCAATCTTACACTGCACAAACACAACGTGAACATTAAAACACCTGTGACACAGTGTTCTGTGTTAAATATATACATTAAGTATAGAGCACGGTTTCAAATGTGTTCTCTTTGATTCTGCTTCCCTAGTGGACTTGGAATCTACTGTTTTAAGCACAAAGCAACATTGCATGTCACTGAAACCTTATTCAGGTGGTTAGCACTTCTGTTTTGTATTCAAAACATACACAGTTCCAAACACTGACCTGTAGAATAGCTACTACGACTGAAGTCGTTTGAAGTTGTCCTGGATATCAGAGTCAAAACTGCAACTTGCTATGGGCTGGGCAACCCAGGGATCGAATCCCAGTAAGGGCAAGATTTTCTGCACTCATCCATGGCCGCAGGGCCCACCCAGCCTCCTCTATGATGGGCACCGGGTCATTCCCAGGGGTTAAGCAGCTGGTGCATGGCGTTAACCACTCACCCCCACCAACCCCAAGGTTAGGAAAGAGTAGCGCTATACCTCTAGTAGGTTATAAGGTGAAATTTACCTTTCCATTCGTATTTTGTGGTTTTCCTCAGTCCCACCAGAATAATGCTTGAATAATACTTAAAATTAGGCCAGAATAGCTACAAAGTACAGTCTTTAAATTTCAACAGTAATTACCGTTAAATTCAATGTCAATAAGCCATGAGTAAGTAATGTATGTCACATTGCAAGTACATTTATTGTCCAGACATACTTAAATAAATACTCATACCACACCTAAAAGGGACCATGGTAGCACAGTGGTTAAGGTACTGTGCTACAAATCGGAAGGTCGCTGGTTCGATCCCAGCTGGAGTCAGCAGAATTTTTCATTGACATAAAATCCTTCCGGTCGCACTATGGCCCTGGGGTCGACCCAGCCTCTAACAGAAATGAGTACCAGGAGTATTTCCTGGGGGTAAAGGCGGCCGGTGCGTAAGGCTGACAACCTACCATCATCCTGTGCCGTTGGCATGAAATCTGGGAGCCTTAACTTCCTGGAACCCTCTGGGCCTGCCCAGGCCTGTAATGGGACTGATTTACCTTTTACCTCACCTGAAATCTTTTCACACAGAGATCATATCCATCAATGCCAGTTACATTAACCTTTTGACGCCTAATGTCAACTATAGTGGTCGTACCGCACCGCTAACCTCTAAATTTGCATTTTATATATCTATTCAACAAATACAGGTACTGAATATTTTAAACATGGTATATACTCTCCAATTTTTTCTCTTCAAAATGCAGTTTGTTTCATAATTCTAACGTATTTGGTACCTGTATTATTCACATTTTATATACAGGGTGTGCTAAAATTAAAAAAATAATTCCGGCGCCAAAAGGTTAAATGCTGTGACCACTTTTTTGCAAAATGAACTACTCTTGAGAATTTGGATCAAGTGTCACTTGTGCTTCTAGTGAAGCAGAATTTATATATGTAACTGACCCAAACAAAAACACACAGTGTTTGTAACTCCACGACAATATGCAACATTTCATGACTTTTCGATGACTGTCCACCATTACTGTGGAAAAACCTGCGTTGATAGATAAAGTTCGCTAATAGAAAGACTGGTGACTAATGTAAAAAAGCAGTTTGGGCAATGATGAAAAAAATTGAACACAAAAATTAGACAGCAATTACAAATTGTTGCAAGCAGTAACTCATATACAATACAAGCACATTACTTACTGGTGTCCAGGTGTTCTATTGGACTGATAGATCCCGTTTTTGTGATCCTTTGCTTCTCTGTTGGTTTTTTACTACAATAAACATGGTTCTACCATTGTCCGTTTTGGCTTTCATTAGGTTGTTTTGCTACAGTATGTTTTTCATTGTTTTAGGTTATACTGATGTCGTTTATGTAACATGCCGTCTCATTGATTCCCTTAACTTTTTTGGTTGCCAGATACCTGAAAGAGTTTTGTATTTTTTGCAACCAGGTGTCTGATGTCTGATAGCGTTTTGTGTGTCGATTATTAATTCATTAATATAGTATTTTGGGATCCTTTTCTATTGCACAGTTAAACCTAAATTTAACATTTTAAGTTGATCTTTAGTGAACTTCTCATATGTTAAATTTATTAGCTGTAGGTGGAATATGTGTTTATTTTTTCTTTTTCTGGGAGATCTATTGATCTATTAACCCTATAATAGCCGAGTTAAATCCCAACTGCCATCTGCAGCCATTATTAGGAGCTCACCATATTCTCCACATTAGCAGGTTAAGGGTTAATCTATTAATACATATTATCTACTTATAACTTGTGAACCTATGGACCATGGCCTATAAGGGCATAATAAATGTGTTAACTGATCGTATTTCTCTATAACACTGAAACTATCATGAAAACAGGCAGGTGTAAATACCGATGGAATCCATGGAAAAATACGCCAGTGGGGTGAACTTGCCACCACTCACAGTTCTTGATAAATGGACTATTAATGTATTCGACCAATGCAAACAAAAATGTGCACTGTATAACATTCTGACAGGTGCAAACCAAAATACACAATGTTCCAAGACTTGGGTACTTGACTGATATACAGTGTTCCGTGGCTCCACGTGTTCTTGACTGCCGAAAACAAAAAGGACTATCGATGATGATATTTAGTAACACCAACAGAAATACACATTGTTCCAGAACTTTTATGTGTACTTGACGCCAACAGCAACATGAAGTGTTTCACAACTTGACGTCACTCCTGCAGGAGCCATTCCCAATCAGATATATCACACAAATGTGGGTAAGATTTTCAACAGTAACAGAGCTATGAGTGTTTGAAATCGGGGCACAATTTACATAAAACTACGCTGCTTCCAGTACTGTATGAACAAGCACATGCACATTAACACATGTCCACTAAAGCCAAATTTCAAATATCCATAGTTTCGAGTTAAAATAAGATTCCCACACTTCAACCCATTAGACGGACTCACTTGATAGAAATTATTATACTACATGCAAGCCTTCAAGAACCTATTTGGATTTACCTTAAGGTTTTGGTATAGACTCCATGACATAAAATTTCATGAAATTTCATTAACTGTTCCTGGTGGAAAAATGCTGCATACTTTTGTATGGAAAGTATGACAGTTACCTCACAGTAAAATTGTGAACCCTTCAGGACACAGTGAGCATTGGTATCACAGCGTGTGCCATCAGCGCAGAGACCTGGAGAATTGTGGCATCCCATCGTCTGGTTGCCCACATAACCCTCCTGGCACTCCCCACATATATATGAGCCCTGCAGAGAAATGATCATTTCCATTAACATATATATATATATATGGTTACTTTGCAGATTATTTAATAGCACTTTCTTGCCACAGAGATTGTTTAGAAGCAAAAGGTATGATAATTCCTATGTATGTTTTTTAAAGACGCAGAACTGCAGTCAACAAGCAAGACAGGATCTCATGGCACTAGTAAAAGAACTGCAGTCAAAACGTAGGTCAGGATCTCATGGCAATAGTTAAAGAACTGCAGTCAACATGTAGGTCAGGATCTCATGGCACTAGTTAAAGAACTGCGGTCAAGTCAGGATCTCATGGCACTAGTTAAAGAACTGTAGTCAACATGTAAGTCAGGATCTCATGGCACTAGTTAAAGAACTGTAGTCAACACATAGGTCAGGATCTCATGGCACTAGTTAAAGAAATGTGGTCAACACGTAGGTCAGGATCTCATGGCACTAGTTAAAGAACTGCAGTCAACACGTAAGTCAGGATCTCATGGCACTAGTTAAAGAACTGCAGTCAAAAAGTAAGTCAGGATCTCATGGCACTAGTTAAAGAACTGCAGTCAACACGTAAGTCAGGATCTCAGTCAACACATAGGTCAGGATCTCATGGCACTAGTTAAAGAACTGCGGTCAACACGTAGGTCAGGATCTCATGGCAATAGTTAAAGAACTGCGGTCAACAAGTAAGTCAGGATCTCATGGCACTAGTTAAAGAACTGCAGTCAACACATAAGTCAGGATCTCATGGCACTAGTTAAAGAACTGCAGTCAACATGTAAGTCAGGATTTCATGGCACTAGTTAAAGAACTGCGGTCAACACGTAAGTCAGGATCTCATGGCACTAGTTAAAGA
>Ga0131853_10022170_pt1 | contig 11500 bp, 5 predicted proteins | sample TergutLab28metaG_FD_92764 | JGI IMG/M metagenome (GOLD analysis project Ga0131853, IMG submission 92764) | Labiotermes labralis P1 segment gut microbial communities from Petit-Saut dam, French Guiana - Lab288 P1 (version 2) (version 2) | ecosystem: Host-associated > Arthropoda: Insects >...
GGGGGGGGGGGGGGGGGGGGGGGGGGGGGGGGGGGGGGGGGGGGGGGGGGGGGGGGGGGGGGGGGGGGGGGAGGACTTGCCTGCATTTGGTATAGCACGGCCACTTTAGACTTCACACATCCTACACGAAAGATGCACCGATGTGTGTTAGCAGCAGAAAAGTGTCAGGAAACTAGGAGATTTTATACTGGGGATCTGCCAATGTTACTGGAATAGGATTAGTTACACTCTTTGAATGAGAGAGTGGGTATACTACTTTGCAAGTGAACCTGACATGATTACGCACTGGACAAAGATGACGGACAGTTTCACCTTCCATCTCTTCACAGGCAAAATGATTGTGCCTATGAAAATCCTATTCTTTGAGGAATGTCGTATGCACAAGAGGAAAGGGTGTTTTTTACAAACAAACAGCAGCAGGAAAATACCTGTTCCGCATGATCCAAGTTCAGTCGTTGGATTGCGGTATCCATTACCAATCCAATCAAGAATATCGAAGTGTAGAATATGAGACAAGTCCATCTGAGCTTCCACTTGTCTAAGTGTGCTACATAACAATGATAACTGCTCAGATTAGGCCTACATAGCGTCGGTGATTGTAGTGAACGAGGACTACAAAACACTGGTAGAATGATAATGACGGGGAAAACGGAAATACTCGGAGAAAAACCTGTCCCAGTGCCGTTTTGTCCCTCAAAAATCCCACACGGAATAACCTGGAGGTTGAACGAGGGTCTCCGCGGTGACATCCCGCCGACCAAACCCTGAACCACAGCACGGTGTCTCAACTTACGTTGTCTTTAAAATTGGCTGACAAATCCTACGTGTCTATGCAAAGGCTCTCAAAGGGAGGGGACTGGGTCGGGTGGCAGGCAGCTTACTGTCGGCACGGCTAAGAGCGCTGCTTGTGTGGTGTTTGTGGGGGACTGTGTGGTTCTGAGAACGTAAGACGCTGGTAGGGACGTGCTACCAAATCAGCAGAATCAGGCGCAGATGCAGTTTATTGTGGGTGTAAATGTCAGGGCTCATATAGTAGAAGGGACAAACAGCCCGACAGTGTGTAATTTTCTTTTTTTACTTAGAATACACTTCAAAATACTTTTATCTGGACCTTCGAGAGTGACGGGTCCTATTCAACGCCTATTTTCTGTACTGCGCTCTTTTGTGGGAACACAGAACCATTCCGACGCAGCTTTAAGAACAGCTGACACAGCTGGTTCAAACTGGGTAATTCTTCTGGTTTTCACTGCGTGTCCAAATTGTGGTCTTTTGGAATTCGACTACGTTTAAGGTTGTAGACTGATACTAACGTTTCGGAGAAACACGAGCTCACCAAATTATAAACCCAAAGACCAGAATCTGAATCCTGAATTCCCATAGAGAGAGAGAGAGAGACAGAGCAAGTTTCTCTCTCACAAATCAACAGGTGAAATAAACAATGCAGCTAAATTCATGAAGTACTTTCAATGTGGAACGGAGACCCCCACTGCCTCCCATTAATGAATAACAAGTGGCACTCCTGTATTGTTATATTTTTCTCATATATAATAAAAACAAATAAGTTCAAAATACAAGAGCAACAGAGTGTGAAACAGCTGAGCACGTCACATACGATATATTCCACAAACACTCTTAAACTTCCTGCAGAGAAGAAAACTTCTCCTAATAGACAAGGCAAACAGTAATGACATCCGATATTGATCTTCAGAAAGAAATGGCTAGACAGTATTAAGTTCGTGACATAGGTGGGGTCGGGACGAGGGAATATCGAACACAAAACTTTGTCCCCAAGAGGTGGTGCACGTTTTATGGCCATAATCGTATACCACGTGTCCCACGAATACTTACTTGCTCAGTGGTGAAGTAAAATGCAGTGGTCTCTAACTCTCAGTACGCAAAATGTACTTGACTGTACCGTGTTTGTATAGCACCGTGTATAGAATGAAAATATCAACCAATGTTTGTGATTTTAGAATCAAAATTATTAATTATCCCGCAATGGATAAGTCAACCTTATCCATTGCGGGATAATTAACTTAAGATTTTCTTCATCGACCACAGTAAAAGCCTAGGCATATATTTTCTTTTTATTCTGTCACAGGAAAAGTATATAAAAAACGAAACAACACGTATGTAGTTTCTGTCATCTGACTGAAATCTTACTTCCAATGCACGTCAAAACACTTAAAGAATTATAAGAATACTATCGGAAATACAGACGCAGAAATTCAGTGGTGACAATAGATCTCCTCACAGCGCTGTGCTTTCAAATACGATATTCTGTAGACGTTTATCTTGATATATAATGGTTGTGAAATCAAGCATTACAGGACTATACATATGTGGACCAGTGGCGAATTCTGATCCACAGGTCAGGTCATGCGAAAGGACACAGAATGTGTTTACCCCTCCCCCCTCCAACAAATTAAGAGGTAATCATTCAGCATCGTCCAAGGTAGCAATAATAATAATAATAATAATAATAGATCATGTAAATGAGATCCCACATATCTCTATCATCCGCAGAAAAAAGATTCAATTAATACACCAACTAATGCACTTATATAAAAGTTACACATTAAAACACTAAAACTGCTCCGACATGTTTCGGTCCTAAGACCGTCATCAGGGAGCTATATTTTCCTTACTAAAGTCACATTAAAAATAGGCACTGATTAACTTCGTTGTACTACTGCCTCTCCCCCCTTTATAACCTAAAGGAGGGAGAGGCAGGTTCGTCGGTCCTTTGTAGTTTTCAATTTTTCCGCTACACTTCTTTGAGATTGGCATCTCTAATCAGTGGCGAATCCCAAACCGAAGGTCAGGTCTAGCGGAAGAGTAACTCTGATTCTTCCATTAGACCTGATCTCAGGATCGAGATTCGCCACCGTCTCCAGTAAGCACTCAGCCACAATTTTATCAGCTTTGCACACATCCATTCAACAGAGAGAGGGTTATTAAGGAACGAAATATTTTAAACATAGGGATATAAGTCAGTCTACTGCAGTACATAAAAATTTACAACGCAAAATACTCCCTTTGTTCTTCAGCGATCACTTGGAAGAGAAGTGAGATCGTACAATATTTTCATGGCAAAAAAAAAAACTTCTATTACACCCAGTCTTGGAACGGACGTAGTGTTACAGTACAATAAACGCGAATAAATTCTACAGAAATGTGCACCAGTACATGGCGGTACTGTTTTCCCGATCGGGCGGCACTTGGGTTGTAAAACCAAGATCCTGCTGTGAGTACCCATATTAAAGCTAAAAAATATTCCCATTTCCCTTTACTTTTTAAAGTAATTTTGGTACTTGTTCATGGAGATTAGCGTCAATATTTAGAACACTTTCACCCTTTCTTTTTTCAAAGAAAATCAGAGGCAAATATGTATGTACATTCTCAACAATGCGAAACGGTGATCATTTGTGAATCAGTCCTGTGCTTCCTCTGGAGATTCCGACTTGGGTAGAGTGTCCTCAGGATGGATAACCAGTCCTACGCTGAGTACGTATGGTGGTAGCTAACCTCAGGGCCTCCAAACATGCCCGTTTTCTGTAGGGGTGTGCTCCCTTAGCCGAAGGTCTCGGTTTTGAGGCGCCGAGGACTCGCCTTCATTCGCTCGTCTCTACTACAACTAAAGTTGCATTGCCCAGGGATCACGATCGAGGACGCGAGGAAGTCGGATTTGCTGGCAGAGCTGACCGATGTCTTGTCAGACGGTGTTTCCCAAGATTTGTTGCTAGCGGCCTTAAAAAGACGAAGAGCTGAAGCGGCAGAAATGAAGTTACTGAGACCTCTGGCAGGCTACACCCTTTATGACCACAAAACAAATGACTACATATGTCGCGAACTGCGGATTACAGGCATACTAGACAAGATAGATAAATACAGACGGAACTGGCTTTCACACTTGCAAAGAATACCACAAAACCGAATCCTTTTGTAATCATACCACTACAGACCACAAGGAAGGAGTACAATTGGAAGACCGAAGAATTGTTGGTGCGAGCAGATGGAGACGGAACGGATCAAAGGGTCCAATCCTTGATGTTTATGATGATGATGATGATGATGATGATGATGATGTGGATGACGATACGGTGATTTGAGGTTTCCGCTGAGTGACTGTTGAGGAACCAGATCTTCTGGGTTGCTGCGTCGTGTAGTTGGGTAACTTTGGCAGACGTATCGAAGAAACATACCGCCTTCATCTCAGTGTCATGGGCGACTCTTAACCTTGAAGACGAAGGTGGTACTGTGCGTCGAAGGGGCGGGAACAAATTGCGCAACCACACGGAGCAACAAGCTAAAAGAACTGATTCCTCAATACGAAAACAGGGTTCAAACTAACACAACCTTCCAGCGCTTGTCATTACTAGCCAGTAATGGGCAAACTTCCTGCATGCCTGTATGTTCATTCTAGTCGGTAGCGCTCTCTCTCTCTCCTTCCCGCGCGCGCCTTATGACCAGGTCACAAGTTTTCTACACGTATCACGCCGAGCCTCTGATTTGCCTTATAAAATAATGAGATCTCCCACTTTGGAATATATCAGTTACGGAATACGACATTCCTTAAAAATGTACTTATCTGAACATAAATAACATCTAAGGAATATATACCAAGACATGGCAGTAGATATGTATCGACATATGTACTGCCATCAATGAATTCGGCGTGAACATTAAAAGATTTTCAACGTGTTTTAGATCGCGTGGCCAACACCTTTGACTCAATAAGAAGACTCAAATAATAACAAATTTAAATACATAAACATCTCATTTCAACATCTTAAAAATCCTACGCTTCTACACACAAATTTGACATAATTACAGGCCAGGATATTACCAGCCCAATGATTTTATGTTGTTTTATGTTAACTTACTAAGTCATATAGGATCCCATACTTTGTACTGTATGGAACGTAATTTTTAGAATTTTTGTGATGATGACCAGACGATGGTCTCATAGACCGAAATATGTTGTTCATTTTTCTAAATAAAAAATAACGTATTTTTGTTTGACGGAAATTTAACGATTTGTTTTTAATTAAAATTGGATGTCCTCTGTAAAATGGACCTACCGACGTTCCTACTGGAGGTTGCTTTATTATTGCGTCCAGACTGCCACATCTTCAATGTTCCTTGTAATACTATTTCATAAATACGTTTAAACTAAAAGTAAGAAGCAAATCACTGATAATATATATCAATGTATCTTTCCAGTCGTTAAACTAGAAACACGTTACTTTGAATTTCTCCCTCCAGTGGTGTTGCATGTCTCTGTGCAGTTTAGTTTCCGATAATCAGATAATTTTGAAAGCCTCTCAAATCGTTTGTGTTCACTCTTTATTTTATTACCCAGAAAATTTTATTTCATGGAAGAAATAATTACAGGCTATTACTGCTAATACAGCGTGCGAACGTATTAGTAAGAAATCTTCAATAGATCATAACCCCACGAACAGTGCAGTTTATCATATAAAACAGAGATATTGCTGTTATGAATTTCGAGCAGATGGGATTCATTAAAAACGGCGTATAACCCGTAAATGCAGGAAATACATCACTGCCACTAAGTGCTTCTGGTTAATGTTCTATAGAGCAGTAACAAAATTCAGGCAGCCGGGCTACATTATTAATGGCAGCATTTACATACGGAGCTGCATGAAGCGTCTTGCCGAAGAACGCGTGAGAGGGGCATTTAACTGATTTTACCCACAGGTGTCTGGGACTTCTTCATCAACACACATTCCCGAATTTGTACTAACATCACATTCAGAGGGTACAAATTTCAACTACTCTCTCAATTTTTTTTTTGTAAACAATGTGGGATCCCATAATGTGCGCACTCACTGGATGCACCGTGTCCGTGTATTAAGTATTGGCCTGAAGATGGTTCACTAGAACCGAAACATGTTGCCAACTGTGTATTAATGACAATATATGTGTTGTGTTTGACTGAATAAATTAATTTATCATAACCTCTCATTTCCATATTTTCTCTTACAGTCAACATCTGGACAGACTGTCACATGGATGGTCTTCTGTGAACAACAGGTCTGCTTGTAAGCGGATGGGGTTCAAGTCGGGGCGACCACGGATTTAATGTCATAGTAACGGTGGTTCCCTGTATGCAGCACGCACCTTGTCGAAACTTGGCAGTTACTACGAGCTATCTGACGCAATTTTATGGTTGTCTTTGGCATGCTCTAAACAACGCTAAGACCATACTTACAGACGTAGATACTTCGAAAAATATGTCCAAAGCAGGGAGATGAGAGATAATTCGGACCTAAAATAAAATAAAAGACAAAGGAGAGAAAGTAAAATCATAAACTGTCGACTTTGAATAATATCCGCAGTGCCGTTAAAGACTAGCACGCACTGTACCCAACAGAAAGAAACGTTAGTGCAAAATAACGCCAAAATAACGATCTATGAATTGCTTCCTAATCAGAAAAGTCCAATTCACGAAGACCACAAACTCTTAACAAAGAAAAGGTGATTAAGACGAATTCGGAGCCTGAAAGAGTAAGGATCATGAAGACCATTACGCATAGGCCTACATTCAAAATCAATGTGATCTTTTTTTGGACTCAGAACAAATTAGCAAGAAGCTCCCGGAATTCTAGCAGCACGATTTTTTCGTTTCGGTTCGCTGTGGTGCGGTTTTCAACGATCACGTTGTGAACTCCATCGCATGTGCTGGCTGTGCCGACGGAATACGAATGGTCTGACATCACTCGCGCAGCAGAACTCAGCCTTTGCTCGTGAACATTAGTTTTCACTGATCCGAATCATTCAAAACAACTGCTAAAGGATGTGGGCTGGGATTGCTTCGTCGGTGCAGCGACTCGCTACGAACTGGACGGTCCAAGGATTAAATCCTCGTGGGAGGTGAGATTTTGAGCACCCGTCCAGACCGTCCTTGGGGCCCACCCAGCCTCCTGTACAATGGGTACCGGGTCTCTTTTCCGGGGGTAAAGCGGTCAGATCGTGGAGTTGACCACACACCCCCATCTAGCGCCAAGGTTAAAGAAAGAGTACAACGATACCTCTTTTCCCTCTGTGGGGCTTCATGGCCTGTTATAGAGTGAGCTTCACCTTTACTTGTAGTGATAAAGAATAATGTGTGGAAAGAGACTGGCGAAAAACTGGAAACAGATGGTACGTAATAATACACGCATATAAAAGCGCTTAAGACACTAGCAACTTGGGGCGTTGTTCTGTTCGAACTCATTCGGAAGCGCTCGTATTGTGTGCCACCAACGGGAAATTCTATTCGTTGCGGTTCGGTTTGGCTCGGCGTATTGTGGCGCTGACCTTAATTCTTAGAAACTCGATGAGCAAGCCTGAGCTAAGCGTTATCCAGTACATGTACCATGAGGTCAGGAACCCGGAAACAGTCAGAGGTCAGAAGACTAACTGATCAGGCATGCGTCTGATATGGGAACTCCAGTCACCGTGACGCTTGTGCCTGCAGCTGGAACAGGTGGAGACTTGTCCCGTATCTTCACGTGTTCCGTAACACTGTTTCCTTCTGTAACAGCACTAGCTGTGTAACTAATCTTCACCTGCCACTCTGTATTGGAATTCTTCCTACTGCTTACTGCTGTACGACCAGTCTGAGACGCTGGTTCAAATCGCGGCGAGTAACCAGTTGTTAAATTGATAATTATGAAGGTTAAATCAGTAATTATAAGTCACATTTCACACAAAGGTGCACAATTGTCAGCACAAATTCAAGCATGGAGCTGTTCCACAAATTCTTCGTTAATGTTACAGGCAGCTTATAATATGTTTACAGCTTTAATCCTTTGTTAATGGAGCGACTCGTGTAATGTAGTGAATTACTGGAAAAACTGTTCATTTATAAGATTCAGAAAATACTTTTCAAAGCAAGTGTTTAGCATTTGGACGAACGATGTAACAATTCTTTTGTTATGGAATGCCATACTTATGTCATAAGCTGGACATTGTTTACGTCGCTCAATGAATGCAAGATCGGCACAATCGAAAAATCGCCATGTGAGATAAAAAATATAACAACTACATCCGACAATAATGGCATCTATTGGGGTATGTTTCAACTAACAATTGTGCCAGTATAATTAAAATACGTCTAAATCACTGGAGTGATTTAGACGTATTTTAATTACGTATATTTGTGATCTTGTTCTCACCACCCTGAAGATGGCCACATTAGTGGTCGAAGCATGTTGGTAACCACTGTACAATAAAATTACATCCATAAAACTAAAGCGCTTTTGTGCATTTAAAGCCTAAATATTTTTTTTTTTAATGTCGAGTTCAGTTCAATCTCCCCTCTTTCCCACGCACATGCACGTAACTAAATAATATTTTTCGCTTGCTTCCCTTTCGCGTAAAATCACGCTAGCCACTGGACCGGAATTGCCTATGCATTTCTCATTTCATACCATATGTGTTACAGTCCTGGCAACTCCGGTCTTTATAAATTATCCCAATACCTGGTGACGATCAGTGTACAGGTCACGAAGCTGATGTGTGAAACCCTGGGGTTCTTACGGGTCTTGATTTCTCAGATGTGACGTCGTGTAATCTTGCAGTCATGTACGGATATTTTAGAGGAATCATCTGCCTCCGTCTGCGTCCATCTGCCCCAGTGGAAGTGAAGGTTCCACAAAATCATCGATTAATATCTAGCGGACAGCCACAGCCTAGAAAACAATTACTTCTCTACAGCTTCTAATTTTACACTTTTTCAGGCCCCTTGTGTTTTGTCTTTTATTGTTTGTCTATCCCTGGATTGTTATATATTATATACACGCCAATTATCTCGGCGAGGTGGGAATATAAAGCAGTTGTATGGTGCAGTACGAAAATATTGGTAATTTTTCTCCATTTTCGGTATTTTACCAAGAGCTAAGTAATGTGCACTCGTAATAAATTGTAGCTTCTTGTACCAGAATACCCAAACGAACTGCCTCGTGCGCGTGGTGTCACGCCGGATATTTACATGCTAATTTAACACTTGTAGGCCTCTATTACAACAACAGTCAAACAGGTTATGCAGCTGCAAATATCAAGAAGGGGTACACTGTTGTAAAATATACACCCTTGCGATCAACTAGACTTAAATTCTTGCTAAAAACAGATTCGTTTCTTGAAAATCGCATTCAATATACTGTGGCCAAAGAAAGAAATGCAGTAGGCGAATTTCCTTCACTTCTTCCAGCGCACTAACCTTCCCGCTTCAAGGTACTTACCCACGTGTCCATCTACCGCCTGTTCACACAAACTGTGACAGTTATAACTCTATGACACTTCCAGTCGCTTGTAACGTTTCTTTTTCCTGAAGCTTGGGCGAAACCCGACCAAAATAACTTTTTGCAACATAGTGGGTTGGGCCAGCTGCAGTGTTAGGCTTTTCAACCAGTTCTGGTCAAGTCACCCAGTAGAGAGCTGAAATAAAAAAATTACCAAGAATTTAGTTTTCCACGGACCATTCATTTTCCTTGGCTAGACGGAACAAGGTAGGCAATTCATGCATAACGTAACAGTGGAGCGCGATTGTGTAACTGTCATTCCTCCTCGGCTATTCTAACAGCCTGAAACCATGTGACTTGAAGATGGTGCTTTTATGGTGGTACAACACCGCTGGCAAAAATAAAACTTATTTGGGTCTTAATGTAAAGTATCCGAAGTTTTTGCATATTCGAACGAAAAATTGTATTTCATGGCGGATTTTCATACGAATTTGACGTAAATCGGTCCTGTAGGAACCGCACTGGTATATGCGGACAGACGGAAAGACTGGACGAAAGTGATAGGCGCCTTCAGCGACTAGGCGAACGCACTAAAAATGGGACAGTGAATTGCGACGTAAGAGCTGTTACGTTCTCTTCATTGCTACGAATATATTACGGTCGTCTGTGGTACAGAAGCTTTGGATGCTACAGTTTCTAGCTTCAGTTGTAAATTGTACCGAGTAGAAGTGAGAGCAGGTCTGATTTAAAAACACTTCGTTCTACTCGGACAGCATACTCACACCACAAATATTAAGGTACACAAACCGTAAAAGTTTGTTTACTACACTAAAATGACGGAGATATGAGGTTTCTTCTAGCTTGTACTCGATAGGTACCCGGTGAGGATCTCGGTCAGGCCGATTTTCTCAATCCCCACAAGCAAATACCGGCGTATGAAACTCACGTCAGGCAATCTTCCACGCACTTTCCAACATATTATTCGCTAACGATCTAACCATTCGACGCGATATATGGTAAGCTACTGCCAGCGATGTTAAACACACTAACAACAAATAATGAAGTGCGAAAATTCTTCAGAGAAGGGACAGAGTGTAACTTAACACTGAATATGGCAGTGTTGGGGGGTGGGGGGTGGGGGCGGTGGCTGTACATCTGGCAATCCAATATTTGTCATGGTAATTAAATTTTGGTTTTTACTCATGAAATGTAGAGCATACCTACATGAATATTAACGAAGCGTTATTGATTTTCTCATAAATAGCTCTCATGCAGTATTGCACGTATACAGACACAGTGTATAAAATTAGCAGTTCTTTAAAGTCTACAAATTTAATGTAAATAAGTTTATATTATGATGAATATTTAATGAACTAGTAGCACAGATGATTTTTAAAAGTAATATTTTTCTTATCCCAAAATATAAAGATTACAGTATAAGGAATTATAATTTTGTCTGCTGTTTCATGTGGGTGCTGAGGAAGACATCTGAATCTAAGAGGGATTAGGTAATAAGGGAATGGAGAAGACCGCATAACGAAAAGCTTCGTGCTCTGTACTCTTCACTAAATATTAATCGGGTGGTCAAATCAGGAAAGAAAGAGGCTGGGCAGGTGGCATGTGTGGAGTAGTGAATTGCATACACGGGTTTGGTTGCGAATCCTGAGGGAAAGGGACAACCTGGAAGACCTGCGCTTAGGTGGGAGAAGAGTATTATAATGGAACTACTAGAAATAGGATGAGAAGTGTGGACTTGATTGACATGACTCAAAATATGGCCAGGTGGCGGACTCTTGTAAACATGATCATGAACACCAGGGTGTAGAACATGGAACTACTGGGTTACTGGGTTGTGTTAAGTGGTTAAAGTTACAGACGTTATGAAGTGTCTTCTCGGTCCCATCATCTGGGTGTCAGAAGAACTGCCGGTACATTTGGTTTGGGTGAATCTATACGCAGAAGCGTGTGAGGATTTCAGTTGCTTGGCTATGTGGGTGCATCAATCAGATGACAAGCGAGGATTTCTTAACGCGGGAGGGGAGGGGGGGCAGAGAAAGTAGAGAGCCACACAACAAAAAGTGAATCATTCCTCCACACTCGAGCGAATTTCACCCTTGTTTCCTTTCCCTGTCCCCCCCCCCCCCCCCCCCCTCTGTAAACAAATTTTCTTCCCACCCCCTTCACCGGTGGCCTCACACCGACGGCCACCTAAATTCCCCCCCCGCTTTTCCCTGTATATTTACTCCCAC
>Ga0131853_10022172_pt1 | contig 11499 bp, 6 predicted proteins | sample TergutLab28metaG_FD_92764 | JGI IMG/M metagenome (GOLD analysis project Ga0131853, IMG submission 92764) | Labiotermes labralis P1 segment gut microbial communities from Petit-Saut dam, French Guiana - Lab288 P1 (version 2) (version 2) | ecosystem: Host-associated > Arthropoda: Insects >...
ACACACACACACACACACACACACACACAGTTTTAATGAAATGAATGCAGTAGTGCTCTATGGGTTTATATACCACTCTATCAGGGCATGATATGACTTGAAGTGCAGGGTATGAGTGATAAAACTGACAGTACAAAATTCTATACTGCCTCAAAAACACAAAGCATTATTAAATTGTATGGGGGATTCCTGTTAACATTATTATTAACTTATATTCCTTATCAACTGCTATGTCAACATGTACAAAAAAAAAAAAAGGCATGTAGTACCACCACATAAACTGCCCACCTCCTTTCTGCATTCAGAAGGTCTCCTAGTTTGGTGAATATTCACGTTTAAACACCACAATGTTAGTTACTTAAGCAAAATATTTTATTTACTCACACAATAAATGTTCCTGACACTCACACCATCCTATTTTATATCTGACCAAGAGTACTTCAGTTATGCGCGTCTTTCCGATCAAACTATTTCACACAGAACATATCAGTATTGTACATGACCCCAAATTACACACATTTGACTATGTGTAGTTCATTTTAATTTAACTAATTCTTACTTTTTGGTCAGGCTATTTGACACAGGGCACATCAGTAGAGTAAATGAACCCAAAATACATAAAATCAGAATTTCAGCTTAACTTCAACTGCAATATTACATAGAACAAAAAAAGTCACTCTTACATAAAAACATACACAGGTGACATAAATATCAATTAAAAGGGCATAATTAATCTCAGAAATACTCATCCCTGATCATACCAGTCCTTCACTGCACAAAATTACAGGCACAAAATTCATGCTTAAAATTCAAAGTACCAATTTAGCCCTTCATTCAAATGCTGAAAGAAAGAGAACAGGCTATATTATGTGACAGCCCAATTTTACACAGCCTGTGTATTATACTTAGATTGAAGATACAGTAAATGGCACCCTACTGCAGCAAGATATATGTTTAAATCCAATTCAGTTTATTCAATATAATATCAAGTCTCATGATAATTTGGCACAATTCAGGATCTTATACTCACACCATATCATATGCTGAGTGTCATGCAGAATGTTATCAAGTACCGCCGACCTAAGTGGGAAAAGGCAAAAATTAAAAAAAAAAAAAGTAGCCTTTAAGTTTGTTATTTATGCAAACCAAGGTTATTATGGGCTTTAAAATTACTGTTGGTTATCCAAACCCAATATACGTCACTTGCATTACGCCTACATTAAATGAATTTAAATTTGAAATTAAATTTAATCCATTGTTGTAAATACTGCGTACCTAAAAAAACATGGCCGCCCATTCATTGTTCACTTCCAATAATGGCTTGTTTCAGTTGCCATGACAGTGACAGATGACACGGTGCGTCAGAATTAACGACATACTATGAGAATTCTGATTCCAAATTGAACTGCAACTCCAATCCAACTCAGAAAGCCTAATATTACGTTCTTACATGACCTACAGTGGCCATTGACAGTTTACAAGGTATTGTGGATAAATAGTACCACATTCTACCGCCATGCACTTATATATACTCTTAATGCATAATACTCACTTGATATCCTAATTTAAATCTAGCATGACAGACACATAAAATGGATAGCAGAACCCCAACATGTGAGACGTCTTTATTTCTGGTAACATTACAACAAACCACCATTACAGTACACCACTTGCAACACCGCTGGCCTTGTGACAGTGGAGACCTCTGGTGGCCAACGCAATCAATGAAATATTGTTATGAAACTCCACGAAATGTTATGTTGGAACTACTAACCGCCTTTCTTGTAGTGAACTGACAAATCATTTTTGCTATCTCATCAATTTACATATTTTGCAACGCTAAGATACAGACTGCCCTCGAATTGTATAATCGTGACTATTACAGAGAAGGAAGCAAGGCGTGCAGATAAAACTGCATGGGCACATAATGGGCTTATCTTTCAGCGTTCGTTTTTCGTAGTCTGAAATATCAAGGTACCTAAGCACAACATAGCCACATTGTACGCTTCATCATACTCTTATACATTTTAAACTACAGAAGCCAAATTTACTGAAGCAGCCAAGGATTGAAAAAATCACATACGCAATTACCTACGCATGGCGTTGCTTCGTTGTTTATCAACCGTTATTCAGCGTTCTTCAACAGGTACGGCACGTTCGGTACAGGGTTACTCTTAAAGTTCGACTACACCACTGCGCCATCTGACAGTTGAGACTGTAACCATTTAAACCAGAGCTCCACGAAACGTAGTTATGGCGACCATATAGGTCTGTGAACGAAAACTGTTAGAAAGAATTCACGATTATTATACAAAGCAAATCTTTCATACAGCTGTGATTACAGAAATCAGACGCGAACAAGTAACAGGTGTCATGCGTTAGGTATATGGCAAGCTGGAACACAAAATCCCAAGACAACGCTACTCGCTTATTCACGTACTAACCCGACGCCGTGTCTCAGATAACACAACGAACCAAAGGCACAGGAATTGGAGTTCATTTTGCCAGTTTCTAGGATATGCGTGCTTGATTTTGATTGTCTGATGCCACTACAATATGAAAAACTATTTAAAGACTTTTGTTACTTTTTTTTCGAAATATAAAGAAAATCGGCGATGTGGTCCACGTCTGTATCTGTGGTAGCCTTTAATCTTGTCTTTGTTTGCTCTGAAGTCATAATAAGGCAAAATTAAGCCATGTTAAACGATACTTGCATCAGGTCTACCTAGAACAACACAATACGTGTACGATTCACAGATATTAAAATTATGATCTGTATGATCTATGTAATATAAATAAATGAACGAATGAATGAAGCTCTGTATTGTTCGGTCTCACGGATTTATTTTCCAGCCGCTATTCTAAACTGCCTACCGCACAAGTGACCTTGAAGGAAAAAGTAAATGACTGCTATGTTGACAGGAGCAATGCAGGCGCATGGGATTCGAAACGGCTACCGATGACATGATATTTTAACTATAAACAAGATCTTACAAATAATCGGTTTAAAATTTCGATGAATTCCATACATGAAATTTTAGAAGTATTGAAAAGCCCATATTAAATATAGGAACTATATTCAACACGGAATGAGCGAAATTCAGGCTTAAATTACCGTTAAAAAGTAACATAACTGAAATAGCTACATGGAACTACTGTTGGAGGATCGCATCTGCAATGAATATAAACTAAAATTTCAGCTCTGCTTATGTGTACACTTTTCCTAGACAAACATTTGCAAAATTAAACAAGGCAGTAATGTGTGCATAATGTGGACGGTGTAAGACATTTCTGGGTCCATTGCGAAAATAAACTGGGGGGTTGAGGGTCTACCTACGCGTAGTCCATAACTAACAACACAAAAATGTACCTCCCCCCCTTCCCCCATCAAACGAATGGCGGGTCGCAATGCAGCTGCGTAGATTGCGGTAGCCTAGTACCAGCCGTTACGCCTAGCGAAACATTTTGACATTCGCTCTGTTTTGTTTCCATCTCTCGAAAGTTGCAGTGCAATTAACGGATTGAAAATTTCATTCAATTACAAGTTAATTACATGTAGTCGCATACCTATAAATTCAGATCGGAGGAAGATTAGTTTAATCATTACTAACAAAAAAATTCGTTAATAATCGTGTCTCTTCGGAAGGGCATTGTTGCTTAGAGAAAACAAACGTTCGAAAATGTAGGCCTAACATAGTTATTGACTGCAGGTCTCGGAGGAAAAGTGTACTGAACATTACGCGTGTTCCAAGCTTCTCTACAGTCTCTATGATTTATTTATTTATTTTTTCGCTCGGAGAAGTACTTACGGAGTTTAGGGTTTCTGTGTTTGTGCGCTGTTTAAAATACACAAAAGCAGTATTTCGAATGCATGTCTCACAGCACTCACTGTTAAGCGAAGTCTTCTGTGATATAATGCTGTGCAGTCTGGTAAGAATTTACCAGTTTACCTATGTTTCAGAAGACCGTGCAGCCTCCATCTTCTACCTTGAAACCTCTTGAACTATTTACCAGTCGGCACGGCGTCACATTCAAAACAACCTGAATTTATGTGTATGTATGTATGCCATGGATACAAACATCTGACAAAATGACAGTAAAATATTGAAAATATCATAAACATAAAATTATACAAAGTATGCACAGTATATAGTATTATGGGTCACCTTTACACAAAACAAAATTAATCTACAGAGTAAAATGAGAATGTATTTAAGTATCCTCTTAATGCTACTTTAAATTGTGCTTTTCATTCTGAAGACTTGTGAGACAACCTGGTAATTGTTGAAAATTCTGATGCCTGCAAAGACTGTAGTTTTCAGAACACATGAGAGGTTGGCATGTGGTCTGTGAAGATGGTGCTTATTCCTTGTATTAATATTGTGTAGAGATAAATTTGTTTCAAATTTGTCTTTATTATCTACAGTGGAATTCATTCACTAAAATGTATATTCACATGGAGGCAGGCAGAGTAGCATAGTACAGGGACCAGGCTACAGATGGTCCGGGAATTGAATCCCAGTAGGGGCAGGAGATTTTGCTCTTCTCCAAAATGTCCAGACTGGCTCTGAGACCCACCCAGCCTCCCACTGAATAGGCATTGGACCTCTTACCTGGGGGGTAAAGTAGCAAGGGTCTGAATTTAACCACGCACCTCCATACAGTGCTGAGTTTAAGAATTAATGGAGCTATACTTCTACTCCCCGTACATGCCTTCAAGGAGTGGGCAAGGAAAACTTTACCTTTTTATCTTAATATTTGTGAACTGGCATGAAAAAGGTAAAATCCCTAACTGTTAAAAAGACTTTTACATGCAGATACAGGTTGTGCACCAACTGCTGCTATGAAAATTTTGTTTTGTAAAGCAAATAACTTTCCACTGTTTGATAAATTACCCAAAAGGGCTATTCCATACTTCATTACAGAGTTGAATATGCAAAATAAATTGATGTAAGAGTATTAATATTCTGATATGGAACACTGACCTGAGGGTGTAACTGGCTCCACCTCACTTATGAATCACTTGAGCAATATGATTCTTTCAATTTAGGTGGTTATCAATTTGTAAACCAAGACATTTTTCATTTATGGTTTCTTTTATGTATGTTTCTTTTTAGGCAGTACTTAAAGCACCATGTGGTGAATTATTCATTACAAATTTTATTACATTTTTTAATCTGGGTTTAGGACCAACTTATTTGCATCCAACTATTCAACCATATGAGACAGAACTAAATTTGACATTGTACATAAGTTTCCAAATGTCTGTTGGAAATTATGGTGCTAGTGCCATGAACAAGTATTATTGTTTCTGATACAGAATTTGTTTTTAAGGAGTCATTTGCATACATTATGAACCATAAAAGCCCTAGAATTGACCCTTGGGGAGACCCACGCTTTAATGTAGGGCTACCCCAGTCAGAAAAATAATTATGAGTTGTATTAGGTGTTCCACTTTGGTTTTCTGTTTTATGTTATTTCAGTAGGATCTGAACCAATCTGAATTTACTCCTCAAATGGCATAGAAATGTAATTTAGTTAACTTCAGACTTGTTATGTAACAGCAATTGCTGAACACTTTGATTTCAGACACTGTTAACTGAAGTTCTTCTACAAAAGTAAAAATCATGTCTTACAATCACACAACTGTAGAAAATACTGTTTGTTACAACACTCACTTGCACATTAAAAAAGCACAGAAAAAGAGATCAGAGATACTGGTACAGAAACAAGTTGGGGATGAAACAATTATATCAGTTTTGTCAAGGTACAATTACAATGAGACTGTATACACAGCATACACAGCTACTGTTAATGGACATTAATAACAATTACAAACTTTTTGCCACATTCACTAGCAATTTACCATGTTTATAAATATGTCATTAGAAATTATTTGAACACTGAGCATATGTTTGTATCGCATCAACAGAATGGAAGACAAAATCACAACAAAAATGGCGCATAAATTTAGCATATTCTTATCCATGCATTAAATGATAATACAACAAAACTAATTAATGCATGTATGCAAATTGTATTTATCACATGTTATTCATAACTGACATGTGTCAACTGCTGTCACAGTCTTCATCAGGGTAATTTACAAGATTACAAGGCGTTCAAACAAACTGTTAAAATGCATAAGTTAACCTATCACTACAAAGCATGTCTCAAACTTCCCACAGTTGTTAACTATTTAAATATTAAAACCTGATAAAATTTAATTTCCTTAAAAAACTGGGTGTATTGCTTTATGTAGTCAATGTGCACCCTGTGTTTTCTATGGATGTGTGTGTCATAAGGGGGAATGTAGTAAATGTGCACCCTGCGTCCTCATACATTACCATGATGATGACAGCGACAGTGCTTGAAACATGAAGAGCATGTGATAAATACAATCCACATATGTGCATTTGTTGGTTTTATTGTATAAATTGAGTGAATAAATTGTTTGAGAATGTGGCAGGGTTAAAATATTTGAGAACTGCACTAATAAATCAAAATTACCTGCACAAAGAAAGTAAGAGCAGATTAAATTCAGGGAATACTTGCTACCATGTAGTTCACAATACTCTGTTGTGCTGTTTGTTGACCAAAGATGTATAATTTTTTCTGCTGTTTTTTTTTTTATGGGTGTGGAACTTTCCCTCTCACATTACGTGAGAAATATTAGCTGAGACTGTTCAAGAATTAGGTGGCCAAAAAGATATTTGGAGTGAAGAGGGAGGAATAATATGAGGAAACACAAAACTGCATGACGAGGAGTTTCATGATTTTCAGTTCCTAGAAATAACATGAGGCTGTTAGAATCAAGGAGGAAGAGATGGGGGGGGGGGTCATGTGGCTTTCATGGGGGAGAGGACAAATGGATACAGGGTTTTGGTTGAAGGTCCTTAAGGAAAGAGAGAACTTGGTAGATCTAGGCATCAATATGATAATAATATTGAAATGGATCTGGAAGAAATATGATGGGAGGGTGTGGAATGGATTTGTCTGTCTCAGGACAAGGAGAATTGGTGGGCTCTTGTAAATATGATAATGAACCTTCAGATACCATAAAATGCAGGACATTTTTTGACTAGCTTAAAACCTACTGCTAACTTCAGAAGAACTCGGCTCCGTGGATTTAGTTAGACATGTTAAACTTATGAGAATGCAATAGGTAAATGACTGTAGAGAAATCCATGACTGCTTTATTATTGATATCACTTGTATTCAATATTCACAGGTCACACAAAAGTGTTTTAAGAATACATTTGTTGGAAACAGAGATATTATTTTTGAATTAAATTAATGCACCCCAGGGGCACATAGCCAATTTACAGAACACTGGAATTTTTCACCTTAAAAACAGAGGAAACAGATGACTTCTGCTTATATTGACAATTTTAGTGTTTCATGTTACACAGTAAGGTAGCAACTCCATGCAGCAGAGTGCCTCATGAGAAGTTAAGAGTTCCTCAGGTGGCTAACATATTCCCCACACTTTACGGAACCTGGAAGTTCATTATTGTGTTCACAACAGCCCACACTTGTCCCTCTCCCATGCCAAATTCATACAGTCCGCACACTTGCATTGTATTTTTAAAGATCCCTTCTAATATTATCCCCATCTTTGTCTGAGTCTTCTAGGTCCTTCAATTCCTTCAGGTTTTCCAACCAAAACCCTGTATACATTTCTCTTCTACCCCGTATGTGCCATGTACCTTTCCCATCTTATCCTCGTTGATTTGACCACCCAAATAATATTTGGTAAGGAATACAGATCATGAAGCTCCTTATCCTACAATTTGATCCAGTCTCCCGCAACTTTATTGCTCTTGGGCCCAAATATCTTCCTTGGCATTCTATTCTCAGACAACCCCAATCTACATGTTCATCTTAATGTGACATACTATGGCTCACATCCAAATAAAACAGAGGAAAAGTTCATATTCCTGCATATTTAAATCTGTATATTTTTGGATATAAAACAGAAAGGTTAAAGATTCTAGACAAAATGATGGCAGGCATTCCCCGAATTTAATTTGATCTTAATTTATTCTTGCATGGAGTTTTTATTTATTTTTAGTGATGTTCGCAAGCATTTGAACTTCACCACATTTTCAAAGAATTTAGTATCTATATTTAAGTTGCAATTTTGTCTTGCATTCTTTTCAGGAGACATTAAGTTAGTGTGCTTCAGTTTTTACTTCAACTGTAAAAGCAAAAAAGTTTACTGATGAAATCCTATTTAGTATGTAGACAACAGGTTTTTTAAAGGATACAACTGTTCATAATAAGCACCCCTGAGATCTTGGTAAAGTTTCCAGTGAACAATATATAAATAATATACAAAACTGATACTTTATTATGGCATTAAGTACAGTTCTATGTACAAATACAAAAGCAGCAACAATTATAAAATAAAGTCGAAATTCTGATAAAAATTATTGAACTCTACTTAGTTCAACAAATAGAATACTTAAATGAAAATAAAAGCATGCAAAGGAGATTGAACAAAAGTATAACATGCAAGAAATAAGAACTGCTTTTCACACAGACAGCACATAGTTCCTTCATAATCTTTAGCCATGAATCCAATGAACATTTCTTGGGCATGTCTTCCTTAACACACTAGCCTGCATATCCTGCACTTCATCCCTTTAGCAGACAAAGAGACCCACCCTTCTTTATACTTGTTTAGAACAGGTACCTTTCCTTTATTTTGTTCAGCAGAGAAAATGACACTCTCTTAATGATAAATGCTTTCTTGTCATTGTCATGTGTTTTGGAGGAGTGGACAGAAAGATATGAAATGGGTTTGGTATTAGGAGCTTTGAATGTTCTGGAATTTCCTATGAAGGCCTGCTTATAGCATTCCAATCTATAGAAGCATCATGTTGCTAACTCAAAGAGAACATTGGTTCATTTTTTCCAGATGTACCAGCTACAGGAAATGATCTCAACACTATGACACAACAGTTAGCACTGTTGTCTCAATTTCTTTTGCTTTTTAATGTTTGGATTACAAATAGGTTTATTATGGACCACTGACTGTCTTACCAATCAGTAAGAACTGGGCCTTCAGTCTGGGGTACTCTGCTGCATTTAATACCAAAAATTAAAGTAATGAACTTGACCTACACAAGCCCTGAACACCTGCATTGGTTTGATCCCAACAGAAAAGTAAATTTGTCCTGTGCATGCTATGTGGGACTTCGCATTACACTGCCGTGAGCGATCTTCTTCACGTCCTGACCGCTTCCCCCCTCCCCCCTTTTGAAAAAGCAGCCGGATGGGTCCAGCAGCATATATGAACGTTTTCAAAGACGCGAAAAAAGTCTTGCGAATTAAGCCCTTAGCCTCCAAGGCCATAGCTTAAACACTATACGCTTTCTCAGGTCCACGCTTCATGCGAGGTCTTTTATTATTTAAGGTTGGTTATTACCTACGGTCGAAAATTTTGAAAAATCAGTAACTAAAGACCTGAAGCAATTGAAACCTGACATTACAATACAGCACTTACGTACCATATGCGGACATCTTATCAAAGTGTTCCCAATTTCTAACTGCGAACTCTTAACCTTAAATTATATACTGAAAAAACAATTAGGAGCTTCTAACTGGGCTAACCCATGCGATCTTGACTGCAACCTGTTCTGATCCTGAATCGATTATTTTCGAACTTACAAATCGCTTCACCATTTTGAGATATACCCCTTTGAAAGCTGTCGTTTTTATTATTCTCTATTACGGGCACGCCGGGTGAGCAGCAATCACATCTGCCCACACCAGCGCAGCAAACAGCGTAACGTGCACTCATAACTGCCACGGATCCGATAAGTAATGAGTATATACGGAGTAAAATTACGGAATTTACAAGTACCTGTGGTTCATGGATGGCAGCACTAGCCGAGAGGCATAAATTTCAAATTATGGATCGAAGAATATCACTTCCGGTTCCTCACCTCTGGAGAATGCCTTGGGGTATGTTGATTGTAGATCAGTACTCCATTTTGACTTGCATCGCCATGTACTCGTATATCACTGCGTACTGGATCGAACAGTTAATCGATAACTTCATAACTTACATAGTGTATTGCACTTTCATATACAGGCTACAGGTCAAATGGAATGTGTGAAAATTGTCTACGTTGTGTTGCCTCAATGCATGAATACCAGATAGATTCAGGTGGTTGTTGTCTTAAAGCTAGATGGGGTGGAACAAAAGGGTTACCTCCAAAGCATTTTATATACAAAAACCAATGTTGCCCTCCTTCCTCAGTTCAAGTTTGGTGGCCTTGGGCACAAATACAAAAGTAGAAACATTGCATTTCCGTTTCCTTTTTTCGGCCGAAACTTTAGTATTTCATTTTAGTACGGGACTGGTAGGCCTATATAGTTTAGAGCTTTCAGTGACTTCTAGTTGTACGGAATGAGAATGAATATTCACAATTCTTTAAATAGGAAATAGCCGAACTACATTTAACAGCACTGAACACACAAACTAGAAAATAGCATAGGTCCTAAACGTAACAGCTGAAAAAACTCAGGGTCCGGAATATCATGGTAAAATACGTAACACTGTTGTTTCGTATTGCGTGGGTTGTTTATTTTGATTCCCTACAGGACAGCATATCATGCACAGTGAAATTCTTCGTAGTTTTTCTCAGTTGGCCCAGTATTTTAAACATATGCACGTGTCCTTTCGAATCACTTCTCATTCGTCTGTTTATAGTCGGTTCAATTGAAACCCGGTCGTTCAGTAGACCAAGAAACAAAAAAATTATTCGTCTCTACACTTCGCTGCAATATTGATGAAGATATACGCGACAGCCTTATAATATTTAGTTTAATAAATAGACCCTTGCTTTTGTCAACGAACAACGGACAACGGACCACATCAAGAGTGGTCTGATAAGAATTATATTTTGACCATTAACAGCAATGAAGAAGATACGGTGTTACGCCATTGAATGTTCCCATGGATCAACGGTGTCGAATTCAACGAAGGGATCACACATAAAGAAGTTTATGAATGAGTGGGGATTTTAATGAAGTCCAAGTGAAAATCGAAACTTAGCTCACAATAACTAAGCTGTACATTATGTAAGGGCGTGCATCACTTAATAGGATAACTCTGTTTTGACAGTATATACTCTTGTAAACTTGAGAGAAAAGATATATGCATGTTATGTTAGGTTTGGTGAATACAAATCTAATTTCTAGTTATGGCTATAGACGAAGTCATGACAATTACAAGATGGCAGACCGTACTTTGCAGTGACATTAATGGAACTGTGGTTCGTGCCACACACCTAGAAATATACTAGTCTAAACTAAATTTTGTGCTTGTTTCCTTGTTATATCAGGACTTGACGAGCATTGTGAAATATATACAGGGTGTTTCACGACTTTAGGGCATAACTGCAGGAGGTGATTTCCTAGGCCTTTGTGATCAAAAAAGTTCATATAAACATGTGTCCGATTTTGGACGGTTACGGAGTTATGACC
>Ga0131853_10022173_pt1 | contig 11499 bp, 12 predicted proteins | sample TergutLab28metaG_FD_92764 | JGI IMG/M metagenome (GOLD analysis project Ga0131853, IMG submission 92764) | Labiotermes labralis P1 segment gut microbial communities from Petit-Saut dam, French Guiana - Lab288 P1 (version 2) (version 2) | ecosystem: Host-associated > Arthropoda: Insects >...
AAGGTCATAGACCGGGACACAGAACTGAAAATTGTAGGCGAGGTGGAAAGCGTCGCCTATGCCGAGCGGGCCATTGAGGGTCTCCTGGGGCTTGTGACCAAGGGCGAGAGTATTGACGCCCAGTCCGTCCGCTACATCATCGGTGCGGTGAAAGAGGGGGCGGAGGACAAGCTCGCGGAGCTCTCCAAGGATGTGGTCTGTATCACGGCCCGGGGGAAGCCCATCAAGGCGAAGACATTGGGTCAGAAAGCCTATGTGGACGCCATACACGCCAACACTGTTACCGTGAGCGTAGGCCCTGCCGGTACAGGTAAAACCTATCTGGCAGTAGCAGCAGCAGTGACGGCCTTTCGCAAGAAGTCAGTCAACCGCATTATCCTCACCCGCCCCGCAATCGAAGCAGGCGAACGGCTTGGATTTTTGCCGGGTGATCTGCAAAGCAAAGTAGACCCCTATCTGCGTCCCTTGTATGACGCCCTCTTTGACATGCTGGGCGCGGAGACTTATCAAAAATATGTCGAGCGCGGGAACATTGAAGTCGCACCTTTGGCATACATGCGTGGTCGTACACTGGATGATGCCTTTATCATCTTAGACGAAGCACAAAACACATCCAGAGAGCAAATGAAAATGTTCCTAACCAGACTTGGCCAAGGCTCAAAGATCATCATTACAGGTGATGAGACCCAAGTTGACTTGCCGGAGGACAAGGTGTCCGGCTTAAAGGAAGCTATGCGCGTGTTGGCCGATATAAAAGACATCGCCATCTGCCGCCTTACAGGTGCGGACGTTGTGCGCCATGTCTTGGTGCAGAAGATAGTAGAAGCTTATGAGAATGACGAACAGAAGAAAGCGCGAAAACCCATGGGAGGAAAGAAATGATCAAGCACAAGGTATATGTAAAAAGACAAAGGCAAGGTTTAGGAGAACGGGGCATCACATCCCTCTGTCGCCGCGCAATTAAGGCGACACTACAGGAAGAGGGGATCAATATCCCGGTTGAGATCAGTGTGCTGGTGTCAGATAATAAAGGCATACAGGAAATCAACAGAGCGCACAGAGAGAAAGACACGCCCACCGATGTATTAAGCTTCCCCACAGGGCAATACATCTCCGGCGCATTTGAAGCGAAGGAGGCGGACATAAACCCGGAGACTGACTGTTTGCATCTGGGTGACATTGTCCTCTCCAGTGAACGGGCCACCAGTCAAGCGGAGGAATACGGGCATGACACCAGCCGTGAGATTGCCTATCTCATGGTGCATTCCACCTTACATCTCCTCGGTTACGACCATGAAAGCCCGGAGGGACAAGCTGAAATGCGCGCAAGAGAAGAACATATTTTGGGAACATTGGGGCTGACACGATGATTAAAAAGAACGCGATGATTACCATCTCCGGACGGCCCAACGTGGGGAAGAGCACACTTCTAAACGCCCTGGTGGGTGAGAAGATCGCCATTGTGACCAATAAACCCCAGACCACACGCAATCGGATTCTGGCGGTACTCAATGAAGATGAAACCCAATTCATCTTCATTGACACCCCCGGCTACCACGCCCCGCGTACGCGCCTGGGTGACTATATGGTGAAAGTCATCCGTGAGAGCGTTGCGGACGTAGACGCGGTGATCTTGATGGTAGAGCCCATCCCCAACATCGGTGCGCAAGAGAGCAGGCTCATCGAGTGGATTCAAGCCAACGAAGTGCCGAGTGTGCTTGTCATCAACAAGATTGACACGGTGAAGAAAGAAGATCTGCTTGCCGTGATTGCACTCTATCAAGAAGCGTACAAGTTTGACGCCATTGTACCCCTCTCAGCCAAAAAGGGCGAGGGCTTAGCAGAGCTCACGAAAGTCTTAGACCAATACGCCCAAGACGGCCCGCAGCTCTTCCCGGATGACATGATCACCGACCAACCAGAACGGCAGATCATCGCAGAGATTATCCGCGAGAAACTGCTCCTCTGTATGCAAAAAGAAATCCCCCACGGCACAGCGGTGGAGATCACCAAATTCTCCGAACGGGAGAATGGCATCATCGACGTAGAAGCCACCATTTACACAGAAAAAGCAAGCCATAAGGGCATGATCATCGGCAAACAAGGCCAAATGCTCCGCCAGATCGGCGAGATGGCACGGATTGACATTGAGCGCTTTATGGGTACGAAGGTGTATCTGGAGACTTGGGTCAAAGTGAAAGAACGCTGGCGGGATAGTGCGTTTTTGTTGCGGAATTTTGGGTATACGAACGAGTAAGGGGATGTAGAATGAAGCAGTATATGGGCTTGGAATATGTTTCCATAGGAGAAGAGTATGGAAGCTTACAAATAAGAGAAAAAACAGAGCGCCTAAGAAAATTAGTGCTTGCAAGCGCAATTGTGAACGGGGCAATAGCGGTGCTTTTCGTTTTTCGCCTAGAGATATCAACCTTAGTATCTATCCTAGGGTCAGATATGGACTTCGCAGCAGCGGTCAGATTTATTTTTAGCGGAGTGACTTATATCGCGGCACCTCTCGGAAGTCTGATCCTTGGCATTATCACGCTGGGACAAAAAAAGAAAGCCCAGTGTAAATGTTCTGTGACTGAGGCTGCGGGCATTTCCTCTTTTGTTGCGCTGGTTTTGGTTGGGCTCAATATAGTTGTATGGCTCTTTGCTATTTTCCTTTTCATCCTGGCCATGCTGACCGCATTCCTCATAATAGCATACCAACAGATATGGGATGGTCTACAGAATATGGCGATTCAGTTTGGTGTTTGGTCACTAAGAGGCGCGCATGTATCATACCTTGTCGCCGCTATCCTTGGCTTTATAGCATATGTTAGAATAGGGCGCAACTTACCCCCGGCAGATCGGTGAGATGGCATGGATTGACATTGAGCGATTTGTAGGTACGAAAGTATATCTGGAGACTTGGGTCAAAGTCAAAGAACGCTGGCGAGATAGCTTGTGCAAGTACTCACACAGAAAGCTTAGGGGAAGATATCTATGGATACAGTAGTAGTTACACAGCAGGCAGTGAAGTTTAATAGAGCAAGGAACAACTTGTTGGGCATGGCGGCTCTTACTGCGATCAATCTATTCTTAATCGTATTTAATTCTAACATCAACTTTGCCTTTTCCGCGTTTACACCACAGCTTTTATTGATTGCCCTGCAAGACTTTTTGGGATTGTTCCTTGGGCTAATCGTGGCGCTTGCAGGCACAGCCGTTTTTCTAGTGTGTTACATACTGTCAAAACGGAATCGTGTGCTTATGTTGGTTGCACTCATTCTGTTTGTGCTGGATGCCCTCATCATGCTGGGTATTTTATGGCTGGCACAGGATTTTTCCGGCGCTATCTGGAACATCGCATTCCATGCATGGATTTTATTCTACTTAATTACAGGGACGGTCGCTTGGGCAAAGTTAAGACATGTACGGCCTGACTATGTACAAGCCATCCAAGCGGACGCAGCTCAGGCGGCGCAAGCAGTGGAACAAAATGCCGCCCTACATACCATTGCCGCCGCAACCCAAGCAGACAGCACACCACATTGGGACAACGGGCAGATGCCTTTTACAGCCCCGCCTATGGAAGATGTCGGCATGTATGCACTGGATGATTTTATCAAAAACAGAATCCACGCATCCTACACGCCCATTGAAAAGCTCTATCCATTTTGGGAAATACCACCCCAGAAACTAGAGAACGCTAGGCGCAGTTATGCCCAAGCATTGGGTGCGGATGAAGCCATTATCTTTCTCTATGACGATACAGTCAAGCACTCTGCCAATGATGGCTTTATGCTCACGACAAAGCGTCTATACAGTAAAAACTTCGGAATGCAAGGACAAATAACACACATTTCAAATATGAATCGCATGACTGTCCCCAAGTTTGGGCACTTTTCTTCCAACATTCATATCCATTTAAATACAGGCGAGCATATGGAAATTCATATCACACGCAAAGCGGAAGAAGCGGAGGCGATATATGGTATGTTAGACAGAACAGTCGCCTTGCTGAGAAACGAAGCCCGACGTGTATAGGGCAGGTAAGGCCAAATAGCTCCGCCAGATCGGCGAAATGGCGCGGATTGATATGGAACGCTTTAAAAAGACTACAGGGATTGGATTTTCCCTGTAGTCTTTAACTTTAGCCCAAATCATCTGCCGGAAACATTTCATCGAAGGGATGAGGACTTACCAAAGTATACCTCCATTCTCCCACATCTAGCATCTCATCGCCTCTAGGCAAAAAGCTGGTGATAACGTTATTCTCGTTGTCGTGCAAAGTAATCGCCAATCCCCAGCCTAACATTATTCCTTCAAGTGTTTCTTTCTTTACATATTGCATACTGTTCATAATTTCTACGATTTTTATGATCTCTTCTCTATCTGCTATGTATACACGGTTACCAGTAGTGCCACTTGCTACTTCAATTTTAGTAACATCATCTATGTTAATGTGAAATATTGGTTCGGGTTCTGTGAGTGTCCTGTTTGTGCTACATGCAGTGAAAACCACTAACGCAGTGAAAACCACTAACATTGTAAGAGATAGAAAAAATAAGCCGAGTAGTATAATTTTCTTTTTCATAGACTACGCCCTCCCTTGTACTATATATCTAAATTTTTAGCTAAACGACTACATTTTTTGTTATCATAAAGCGAAAACATCCATTTGTCAACTAGAAAACATATAAAGGAGAGGACAAATGCGTTGGCGTAGCCATGTAGGGGCGAACTGTGTTCGCCCGTAATAGTCATTCCTGTTAGGTTTTTTATATGTGACATACAGTTGGCATATTAGCTATGCTATACTTGAGGAGAACTAATAAAAACAAAAGCTGAATAGGAGACACTTTAATGAGCGATGTAATAATTCGTGAGATCGAGGAAACAGATTTACCCACCTTAAAATCATTGATTGTAGAAGCATGGGGCGACGGATGGAACTTTGCCCGCTTTGACCAAGATTCGGATGTTTTTCAAGCCTTGTTGGAAACCTACCTAAGCATGTTTCTAAATACAAGCACATTCGGCAGAGTAGCGGTAATGGACAAAAAAGTTGTCGGCGCGGTTTTGTGTGCGGCAAATGGCGAAGCGGAAATTTATAGGCAGCTGCAAAAGGATAGAGTACTCCACACGCTTATGCTGTTAAATGCAACAGAAAGCGAACGTGGGGATATTGTAGAGCATCTGTCAGTCTCATTCCAAACAATCGGTCAGCTTCTTGAAAATAGAGTTGATGCCTACGATGGCAGCCTGGAATTTATTGCGGTTGCAAAGCAAGCGCAAGGCTTGAAGATTGGGAAAATGCTATGGGATGAAGCTAGAGCATATTTTAATGCAAAGCAAGCAAAATCCATCTATCTAATCGCAGATTCACAATGCAACACCGGTTTCTATGATTGCAATGGATTCTCCAAAGCAGGAACGAGGGAAGCGGTATACAATTACACGACGGGTCAAAAGAAATTTGATGTGTTTCTATACGACTATCGGTTTTAGAATATGCTATAATATAGTCGGTGATGAAAATGCAGACAACGAGACTATTTGAAATAATCTACATCCTCCTAAACAAAAAGAAAGTATCCGCCGGAGACCTAGCCGAACAATTCGGCGTCTCAAGGCGGACAATTTACCGTGATATAGATACTTTAAGCTTAGCAGGCATCCCCGTATATACCGAAAAAGGCAAGGGCGGCGGGATTAGCCTTTTGCCTGATTTTGTGCTGAACAAATCTATCCTAAGCGAGCAGGAGCAAAACGAGATTCTGTCTGCATTGCAAGGCCTGTCAAATATCAGAACCGGCGACACAAATCAAGTACTAGAGAAATTGTCTGCCATATTCAACAAGCCCACAACAAGCTGGATGGAAGTGGACTTTGCCGCTTGGGAGCACGAGAATGACTTTTTTAACGAGTTCAAACACGCCATATTAGAATGCCGCATTGTCCAGTTTGATTATTACAACAGCTATGGCGATAAAACTTCTCGCCATGTTGAGCCGATGCAGCTTTGGTTTAAGTCTAAATCTTGGTATCTGAGAGGCTTCTGCTTGACCAAGCAGGGGGTGAGATTGTACAAGTTGTCCCGGATTAAAAACCTTGTGGTGACGGATGAACACTTTGACCAACGGGACTTGCCGGAACAATCGAGCGATCCCGCCCAAGACATATTTAAAGATCAGGAAAAAGTTACACTCAAGCTTCGGATTGCGCCGGAAATGGCCTACCGTGTGTATGATGATTTCTATGAGAGCATGGCGGAAAAACAGGCGGATGGAAGCTTTCTTGTAACAGTAACATGGCCGGAAGATAGCTGGGTATACGGCTTTATTCTGTCCTTTGGTAGATATATCGAAGTATTAGAGCCGGAGCACATCCGCGGCATCATAAAAGAAGAAGCGGAACAAATTTCAAAAATATATTTATAATGTGCCATGCTGTTGTCATATTACATTTGCTATCATGAATCTGCAAGATAAAACTAAAATTTGCAGGAGGAATCAAAAAATGGAAAACGAAAAAATTTGTCAAAGTTGCGGTGCACCCATTGGCGGAGAGATCGCACCCGGTACAAATGCCGATGGAAGCTTGAGTGAGGACTATTGCTGCTATTGCTTCACAAACGGTGCATTCGAGGGCACAGTCGAGACAGTGGAAGAAATGATCGCCGAATGTGTACCCATTTTGGTGGAGGACGGCACATTCCCCAATGAAGATGTTGCCAGAACCTCTTTGCAGGAATTCTTGCCGACATTGAAAAGATGGAGAACGGCATAGTATTTATAAATAGGTGCGATAGATTGCACCGCCATTCGTAGGGCGCGGCGACCCCGGCGCGCCGGTACATGTAACAGATAGCGTGCAGTATATGAAACCCACGGCGCGCCCTACGAGGGCATTCAACACCACACAGATCAACTACTCGCTCTTCTTACCCGAAAACTCCGTCTGCCCGCTCACAAAATGCACATGCCCGCCGGGGACTGTAATGGCAGTGCCGGTCATGCCGGAAAAACGGTGACTGTGGGTTGAAGTTCCACGAGATGGACGTGTTTGCACGTTCACGTGATGTCGGTGGGCGGGAGGCGCAGATGGCGTGTCAACTCGATCAACACGCGGAGTTTGCAGGTCATCCAGCGCCTGTTTATTACGCATAGACAGATCATCTAAAAACTGTGCCGTGCCTCTCGTATGCCGCTCTACAGCGGAATGTGTCCGCTCTGCACGCGGCGGGCGGGGGAAGTTGGGGTTGGTGTAGATTTTCATCAAATCATCTCCCATCGGAAAAATAAACTAGAGTGTTGCCATATGTACCGGCACATGCGGTGTGCCGGGAGAGAAACTTAGCGCAAGCCTCTTGCAATCAGGTCGAGACCGCCATCAATATCACGCAGTCCTTCGCAGATATCAGCTTCTGCTTCTTGGATCTGGCGCTCAGTACGCAGAAGGAGTTCCAGGGTTTCACGGATCTCATGCACCGCTTTCTTGATCTCTTCGCGCGCCTGGCCTAAATCTTTGAGACCCTCGCAAATATCGTTGATTCCCTCTCGCGCTTCACGCAGGCCTTGTTCAATTTTTTCCCGATCCGGCTCGAATGGCTTTTTTCCACAGCAATTCATAGACAAATACTCCAGTTTTTATTGTCGTCATCATTGCGACGCAAGCCATTATATGCGAGAGGGACAGTGAAGTGTGTCAAGGATTTCCAGCCATAAAGCGCACCGTCCGGAGGGATACTAAAGGCAGCGGAGGACGGAAACCTATGACACCCCATGCATGTTGGAAACTATTTTTTGAAACAGGCGACCCAATGTATTATCTGCTCTATATAGAGGCTTTATCCGAAGCCCAATCGGAAGAAAAAACTGCATAGCCACGAAAAAGCGCCGGGGATTTGCACCCTGCGCTTTTTCAGTTGGAAATTTAGCGAGGGGTATGGTAAAATTAAAGGGTAGATTTAAAAGGGGAGCTGACACGATGGCTGAATTAACTTCTTTACGAAACATTGGGAAAGAGATGGAGCGAAAGCTAAAGTCCGTTGATATTACGACAGCAGAGGCGCTAAAGAAAATCGGCAGTAAAGAGGCATTCTTTAAGCTGAAGGTGCTCTATCCGGAAATCTGCCTGGTTCATCTGCACACGCTTGAGGGGGTGGTTTCTGACACGGAATATAATCAATTGCCGGAAGATGTAAAGCGGGAGTTGAAGGAGTTTAGTGATAGCTTGAAATAATGTATAGTGCCTTTTGTAGGGGCGATTATCAATCGCCCGCGCCCTTTATGCCCTTACTGCCGACAACACTGAAACCACGGGCGATTATTAATCGCCCCTACAAAGGGCATCCGTTACCCCATAATATAAGCAATCCATACCCCCCCACCCAAAGGAGGCAGCCACACAATGGACCTATCCACCCGAGGCTTAGTCCTCCGCGAGGTACAATACAAAGAATCAGACAAAATCCTAACCGTCCTCACCGAAGACGCGGGACGGCTCACTGTCTCTGCCCGTGGGGCACGTAGCAAGCGGAGTAAGTTTACCGCCTCCAGTCAGTTACTGGCCTTTTCTGAGCTAGACCTCCATGAACGCCACGGACGCTGGTATCTAAAAGAGGGAAGGGCGCTAGAGCTATGGAACGGCATTCGACAGGACATTGTGCGCCTATCCATCGCGACTTATTTCGCCGAGCTATTAGAAGCCGTCAGCGATGTGGATTACGAAGACGCCAACCTCCTGCGTCTCGCCCTCACAGGATTGCACGTATTAAGCGGCGGGACAAGAGAGGACAAACTAGTCAAGGCCGCCTTTGAATTGCGGCTGATGTGCCTAGCAGGCTACGAGCCGGATATGTCCGCCTGCCCCAAATGCGGTGAGGCAGAACTATCAAAACCCATGCTCAGCCTGCGGGAGGGGTATATCCACTGTGCCCACCATCGACCTGATGTCGGCGGCGAGAGTATGCCCCTTGACCCGGGTAGCCTGTCAGCCCTACGGCATATCGTGGGTGCACCGGAAAATCGCGTGTTCTCCTTTGCCCTGGGCGAAGTGGGAATGGCATATCTGGAACAAACGGCGGAGCGATACGTCTTAACGCAACTAGAACGCAATTTCCGTACTCTTGATTTCTTGAAACAGCTCTGGTAGGGGACGATGCCCACATCGTCCCGCCTATTTGGCTTCAGTACAGACTTGGAACACGGGACGATGTGGGCATCGTCCCCTACAAATCTTAGGAGAAACCCCTATGAACCGACAAGATAAATCCATGGCCACATTAGAACTCCCCAGGGTATTAGACCTTCTGGCAAACGAAGCAGTCAGCGAACCGGGCAAAGAGGCGGTACGCAACCTGCGGCCGATTGCGGATATTGATCAAGTGAAGACCCTCCAAGGCGAGACAACGGCAGCCCGGGATATGCGCGCCAAAAACGGCTCACCCTCATTCTATGGCGTACAAGACGTTGCCGCCCCCCTCGGACGTGCAGATCGAGGCGGAATGTGTAACACCCGGGAACTGCTTGCCATCGCAGGTGTCCTAAAAACCGCCCGTGGAGCTAAAACATATATTAAAAGCAATCGCGAAGAAAAAAGCGAGATCGATTATCTATTCAACGCCCTAGCAGGTGACAAATATTTGGAAGAACGCATCACCACCGCCATCGCAGGTGAAGATGAACTATCAGACAACGCAAGCCCGGAGCTTGCGCAGATTCGCCGCAAAATCAGACATAGCGAGGCAAGAATCCAAGAGACCCTGCGCAAGCTCATCTCTTCCTCATCCAAATCCAAAGCCCTGCAAGACGCACTGGTCACACAACGATCCGGCCGATATGTTGTGCCGGTGAAAGCAGAGCATAAAAACGAGATCCCCGGCCTTGTCCACGACATATCCGGCAGCGGCGCGACCCTATTCATCGAACCGAGCGGCGTGGTAGAAGCAAACAACGAGATCCGCGCCCTGCAAGCAAAAGAGCGGGAAGAGATAGAGCGCATTTTAATGGAGCTATCCGCCGCCTGTGCCGACAAGCGGGAGGATATCGAATCAGACTACGAAATACTCGTACGCCTAGATGTCATCTTCGCCCGCGCCAAGCTATCAGAACGCTTTGATTGCACAGAGCCCACCATCTGCGATACTGGCGAACTATCCCTCAAAAAAGCCCGACACCCACTCCTAGACCCGAAAAAAGCTGTCCCCATTGACATACGTCTGGGTGGGGACTTTGATACCCTGGTCATCACAGGGCCAAACACCGGCGGCAAGACCGTGAGCCTGAAAACCTTGGGGCTACTCTGTCTCATGACACAGTGTGGTCTCCATCTGCCCACAGGGGATGGCAGTGTTGTGCCAATCTTCCAGAAAGTACTTGCGGATATCGGCGATGAGCAGAGTATTGAACAATCCCTCTCCACATTCTCCGGGCATATGACAAACATTGTAGACATCTTGGCTGAATGCGGCGAGGGCTCACTGCTCCTTTTCGACGAACTGGGTGCAGGGACAGACCCGGTTGAGGGTGCGGCGCTTGCAATTGCCATCATCGAACACGCCAGACAAAGCGGCGCGCATGTCGCGGCCACCACCCACTACGCAGAGCTTAAGGTCTACGCAACCACAACCCCGGGCGTTGCAAACGCCGCCTGTGAGTTTGATGTGGAAACCCTGCGCCCCACCTACAGACTTCTAATCGGCGTACCCGGCAAGTCAAACGCCTTTGCCATTGCCGCTCGGCTGGGACTGGACGAAACCGTCATCACAGACGCAAAACGCCGCATTGACGCGGAAGATGTGTCTTTTGAAGAGGTGCTCAGCAAGCTCGACCGTACGCGAAAGGAAATGGAAGAGGAACGCCTGGAGACAGACAAGCTACTTCTATCCGCCAAAGAGGATAAAGCACAGGCCCAACGTCTCCGCCATGAGCTGGAAGAGGCTCGCGCCAAAGCGAGAGAGCTTGCCAAACGAGAAGCCCAAGAGTTAATCGACGACGCCAGACGTGCATCTGATGAAGTCTTTGAAGAGATCAAAAAACTACGCCGTGAACAGCACAAGGAGCAAGACTGGCAAGCAGTCAACGATGCAAGGGCAGACCTGCGCCGCAAGCTAAATGAAGCGGAGGGAGAGTTACAGAGCAAAGAACCCGCACAGCCCATCGAGCAGAGCCGCCCCATTGTAGCAGGGGACACCGTGGAGCTCGGCCTCGGCACAAAGGCAGAGGTGATCGCCGTTGCCAGTGACGGCACATTGACCCTCCAAGCCGGTATCATGAAAGTCACAGCCAAGCAAAACGAGGTGCGTTTGATAGAGGATGCGCAGAAAACAGACTTCAAAAAAGTCATTGCCAAAAGTGAGGCCAAATTCCGCTCAGCCGTAAAACCCGAGCTGGATTTGCGGGGCATGATGGCAGACGAAGCAGTCGCCGCGATGGATTTGTTTTTGGATTCTGCCACACTATCAAACCTGGAAACCGTGACCATCATCCACGGAAAAGGCACGGGCGC
>Ga0131853_10022176_pt1 | contig 11499 bp, 12 predicted proteins | sample TergutLab28metaG_FD_92764 | JGI IMG/M metagenome (GOLD analysis project Ga0131853, IMG submission 92764) | Labiotermes labralis P1 segment gut microbial communities from Petit-Saut dam, French Guiana - Lab288 P1 (version 2) (version 2) | ecosystem: Host-associated > Arthropoda: Insects >...
GAGTATATACCATGTTTAAAATATTCAGTACCTATATTTGTTGAGTAAATATATAAAATGCAACTTTAGAGGTTAGCGGTGCGGTACGACCACTATAGTTGACATTAGGCGTCAAAAGGTTAAGGGTCAAGAGGTCACCGAAGAAACATTTCTTAAAGCCTCAGAAATGTCTCATCCAACAACACAGTGTCACATCCCAGAGGAACATTGTGTTCAGAAGCAGTGTTGTGAGCATGTCTCTGGGGAGGCTGCTGTATGATGTGTCCAGAGATTTGAAGATCTTCATGTCAGGAAAGAACTACAATCCTGTGATATGTCAGCAGCTCTGCATTATATTCTGTGGGGAACAGCTGAATGCTCTACAACTACACTGTTAGAAACCCAAAAGTCTCATAAATTCATTTGCATTTTGGTCACATTCAGCATTCAGCTGCAACGGCACATTTCGTTACCCATTTTCAATAGCGTGTTTCAGATTTTCACTTGACATCTCTTTATGCAAAAAATGTACAACTATTTGTAATGTCAAGTTGATTTATGTGCATAAGTTAAAGACATCATCAGTACATGATGACGGTACACTGTGTAATGTTCTGCATGCACTGTGCTAGTGCATGTGACGTGAACAATGAGGCACTGAGCCTTCTCCACTTGCCACGTGAATCTCTTTCTTACCCCACCAAAGGTAAAGCTAAAGCGATCCCGTTACAGGCCCGGTGTGGCCCAGAGGGTGGGTAGAGGTATAGCTCTACTCTTCCATGACCACAGCACTAAAAGGGGGTGAGTGGTCAGCAGCATGCCCCGGCTGCCTCTACCCCCAGGAAAGACCCAGTACCCATTCTACAGGAAGCTGGGTGTGCCCCAGGGCCGGTCTGGGCGGGCAGAAAATCTTGTCTCCACCAGGATTCAGTCCCGGACCGTCTGGACCATAGTCAGTCGCTATACTGACTGAGCTACCCGGCCCACTATTTATGTATATTTAAAAAAAAAAGCAAATAGTAAGAATTAGGATTTTTAGAACATAAAAATACATTGCTTAATCATATTTAATTACAGCAAGCATAAATAGGACACTTTATATGGCATGTCTATGTGTGTTGGCCATCACTGGCCTTGGCTGACCAGTATCATCTTCTGAGGCGAGTGTGACCAGGTATGTGGCTTAAAAACTCAGCTTTGTTTTGCTGCATGGCTACAGTTGGCGGTGCTTAGGAGCAGCACAGAAACTAAACCTCTTGTACTTACACCAAGTATAGAACACGTGCACAATGCTGTCTTGTGGTAAACATGCCATAAACCCTCGGTCTTTGAGCAGTGTTGCCTGCTATGTCGACCCCTATGAATGGTACTGATTCTAAGCCGATGGCCATTTTTGGCAAGTGAAAGTCAGAAGGAAGATCAGCTTACAGTGAAGTAAACATGGTATATCGTTAATGTAGTTGGATAGCAGAAGCTGTGTGTCTTTACCTGGGGACAGAACCAGTGTCACACATTTGTGCAGAGAAGTGACAGCAGGTTTTTTCCCCCCATTATTTTATAGATCCTAATTTTTAGTGTTTTGGAAATATATGCATTGTCAGTGTGTCATTGTGACTGTTGGCTGCAACAGAGAGCAAGAAGCGCAAGGCGAAGGACTGGGAGGCCGACGATTACTACGATAGTGATGATGACACTTTCTTGGACAGAACTGGAACAGTTGAGAAGAAAAGGCAGCACAGAATGAGAGCTGCAGGCAAGAGAGATCCAGGAGAGGTTGTGGAGACGTACAGTTCTTTGGTAGGTGTTCATCGGTATTGTGATTACTTTGGGTAAACATCAAAGTACGGACATTTGAAAACAGTGGCGTGCGAAATATTTATGATCAAATACGGACAAAGCTGTGACAATTTAGGACATTGTGTGAGAGGGAAAGTCGTAATTTGTTATCTGTCTGTCTAGGAAGCTGAGGGTGTTTGAGAAAATGGTGTTGAGGAGAATATTTGGACCTAGGAGGGACGAGGTAACGGGAGAATGGAGGAGGATGCATAACGAGGAGCTAAATGATTTGTACTGCTCACACAATATTGTGCGGGTGATAAAATCCAGAAGAATGAGATGGGCTGGGCATGTGGCGCGTATGGGTGAGGAGACGGGGGTGTATAGGGTCTTGGTGGGGAAACTGGAGGGAAGGAGGCAACTGGGGAGACCTAGGCATAGATGGATGGATAATATTAGGATGGATCTCCAGGAGGTGGGATGTGGGTATATGGACTGGTTTGGGCTGGCCCAGGATAGAGACAGGTGGCGGACGCTTGTGAGTGCGGTAATGAACCTTCGGGTTCTGTGAAATGTGGGGAATTTCTTTACTAGCAGCAAACCAGTTAGCTTCTCAAGAAGGACTTTGCATCATGGAGTAAGTAAGTAAGTAGGTAAGTCTGTCTTGTAGTGAAACCAACATGTTGTGATGGTCTGGGCAGGTAAGAAATGCGTATAAAAGGTTGTTGGGTGTGGGACGCTGGATAACTGACATGTGGGAGACTGAGGAGATGGGTAGAAAATAGTACGGTAGATCTTAGTAAAATAAGCTGTGAGAGTAGCTGGTTTATGGAACTGGATCAGAATAATGTCCATTGGCTTAAAATTTGAGTTATGATAGCAGGATTTTAGTTACAAACACATGTATGGCAAATTTGACGTTCATAGGGCCGTGCATCGTAATATTATTTCTGTAGTAAAACCAACAAGATGCACCAATGTATCAAATTTTTTTTTATTTTGGAATGACACTCTACATGTCTCAGACAGTCTTTCCGTCCATCATCAGGAGTTCAGAACTGTACATACAGCAGCAGGCATATTTTAAACAGATCCTGCTATCTGCTTGCTAGTGGGAACAAGATGGAGTTCCATCTTGTTTCGGATAGTTCCTCTGTTCATCATCAGGAATTTTTTACTGTAAACACAGCAGGCCTCTGTGGCATATACCATTGCTGTGTGTACAGTGAAAGACTCCTGATTATGAACAGAGGAACTGTCCGAAACATGTTGAGTTTTATTCCCAAAATAAATTTGTGAAATTAGTGCATCTAGTTGGTTTTATTATAAGAATTTATCATGATGCATGGTCACCTGAACTTCAAATAGTGTATACATGTGCATACAGCTTAATGGACTGTCTGTGTGTGTGTGTGTGTATGTATGAGCTGCATTTTAGACTGTCATCTGATGGCATAGACACTTACTGAGGAGTTGAGTGCCAGCTTGCTAGTATCACGCAGCGAAGCACAGAATGCACATCCGTAGCAGGGCACTCTTCGCAACATAACCTTACACAACACGGCATGCTGCCACAACACCCTATTGGTACAACAAAGTTAATCAGCGACTATTTTTAATGTGACTTTGGCAAGGAAAATATAGCTCCCTGATGATGGTCTTAGGACCGAAACATGTCAGAGCAGGTTTAGTGTTTTAATGCGTAACTTTTATATAAGTGCATTAGTTTGTGTATTAATTGAGTATCAAGGCCACAGTTTAACTTCTGAGTAAGTTACAGTATGTTAGTACAATTAATATGGGTAATTTCTTCCTTTTTATCCCCGTCTTTCTTTTCAGATGCAAAAACATAGGGACATACTGTCACAAATTCGTGACCTTGAAATTCAACTTCGGACAGCATCTGAAGATGTTAAGTCCCGACTCGAACAGGATAAGGCCACTGATGATGACGAAGATGCGCTTGATGCCTTCATGATGAAACTCTCTACTCCAGTTGCTGATAGAAAACTAGTAACCAGAATTAAGGTGACTGTTTTGATTTTAAATTTGCTTCAGTATGCATAATCATCCCTTTTCAAATCTGGACTTTGCTTTGATGATAAGTTGAGGTACAAAATATTTGTGGTGGCATCGACATGGCCCAGTGACTGAGCATTGTAGTGTAGTGGTTAATACGGTGAAAGCTGTATCCATTGTTCTTGTATACATCTTTTTCTATAATTATTGTTCATATAAGCAATGTGCAGTTATATCAGATGTATTATCTCTCAAAGTGTTGTTTTACTATGTCATTCTATTAGAATTCATGGTCTTGACCTATAGTATTCCCAGAAAGATCATTGCTGGGGAGAAAGATAGCTAAAGTAATATGATTTTTCGTAAAGTACAGTAGCGGTGCAGGGTACACGGTGGTACATTTGGTTGAGGCACTGCGCTACAAGCCAGCAGGTCGTGGGTTCAATTCCCGATGGTGTCAGTGGAATTTTTCATTGACATAATCCTTCCAGCTGCACTATGACCCTGTGGTTGACTCAGCCTCCAACAGAAATGAGTACCAGGAATATTTCCTGAGGGGTAAAGGTGGCCAGTGCAAAGGGCTGACAACCTTCATGTGCCAATTGTCATGAAATCTGGAACCCTCAGGGCCTGTCCAGGCCTGTAGCGGGATTTCTTTACCTTTTACAGTAGCAGTGCAGTAACAAAATGTCACCACCCCTTGGGGAAGTGAGAGACTGAAGTGGAGCATTTGGGTGAGCGAGTGAGGGAGGGAAGGAGGGAGGGATTGACTCTGAAGTACATACAAAACTGTAACTGTAATTCACACCCATAAGAAAAGTGTGGTCTTCCCTGCACTGACTTTCATGTTGGAACTCACAGATGCTCAAACGTTTTGGGTGCAGACCCCTTGTACGAAATTTCACCAAAATCAAACAAGGAGTTTAGGAATTACACATGTAAATCTGTGCCCCAACGTAAACTGTGCGTTTGCTGTGGCGATTTGCGCTGTCACTCGGCGAACCTTTGCGTACATTTCCCCGCACTGAATTTTATCCAAATCGGATGCAATCATAGAAGATACAGGTAAAAGTTTATTTTTACATCCTTAAGCAACTTTCTGTCACAAACTGATGTGCTGAATTTCGTGAAAATACAGGAAACATTATTTGCTAATACTACATTACACACAGATGGACTGACACGGTCTACACATAAGGCACTCTTTTTTAGTTTGTAAAGAATGCCTAAGAAGTGTTTTTTTCACACAAGTGTTGCAGTAACATTTTTGTATTACTATTTTCATAGTTTTTCATGAAAAATGTATAATTGTAGTTGATGATGATGATGATGATGTGATCGCCGTTTTCCCATATTCTAACACATCTAATGCTTTCCTGCAATTGTCATTTTCCTGTATTTATCTTCTTTCCCCCATGGTTCCTCAAGGAACGCTAAATAACAGTTTCACTTTACTCTCTCATCAGCACAGTCCCTCCGAACAGAATGTTAGCACTACCAAAAGCAACGCATTCAGGTTCTAAAGGTCTGTGGTAGGTAGAATATGTATACAAACTTGACCTAGAATGGGCAGTGCAATATTTTCTCAAACACACCACACACCCTGTTTTTAAGAGCTAAAAGTGGACAAAGTGTACATTCCCCCCCCCCAGTACTGAAGTATGGTGTAAATGTGCAATGTGCATAGTACACAGTGTCTTGGCATTTAACTCTGATGTTATCTGTTTATTTCCATTACTGTGCTGTATTTTCCAGAACCATCATGTCCTTCCACTGTGCAACACTTGTTTCCGTTTCTTATACAAATTTCTTGCAATGACAAGCCATCCTGTTTAATATCACATCGCTGACGTGCCACTTGTTATTCAGTGACATAACTTTATGTTTGTGTCGGGAACTGTTGTGTTTTATACAAACAGCATAATTTGCGCCCTTATTGCCTGTTGAATTATATCCACGTTCCTTACCTATGAAACACTGTAAACACACACCTTTGTTACTTCCATGCAGCAGCACAGACAAACACTTCATCACAGACTAGTGCCAACTTTTAAGCAGCTACAGTGGTCTAGGGGTAGCGTGCTGCCTTTAAGTAGCCAAGTTCGCGGGTTCAAACCCGGCTGAAGCTGTCAGGATTTTTCAGGGCGAAAAAAATCCTCAGCACGCCTTACTTCGGAAGGGAAGTAAAGCCCGTGGGTCACATGTCGCAGATTTGCGGCATGTAAAAATCCCTGAATTGATGTGGAAATCGCGATCTCAGGCAAAATTACTGGCTAATTCTCGCCCACATAGTTCCACCTTTCGCTACTAGGATCTCTCACGTCATTGTGGATGTGGGGGTACCTGGCGGCTAATGTGGGAATGTCCAAACAGGCAGGGGGGGATAGGGTGAGTACAATAAGCCTGCTAGACTGCAGTACATCTGTGGCATTAGCCACGAGCCCTACTGAAGAAGAAGAAGAAGAAGAAGAGGAAGTGCCAACTTTTACACTGACACCTGCAGCTGCATGCAGTGGCATACCAAAGGGGGGTTCAAACACCCCGCCACGAAATTCCGAAGGCCCTCCAAAATTGTGCGAAACTCAACCCAATTGTGAAAACTGTTAAAAACTGCTGAATTTAGAACGCCAACACCCCAAGATGTTCAGAAAAAAGGCAGTAAAGTTCTAAAACTACCACCGGTTCGCAATTGTTTTACATTAGCAGTGACAAATAAATTGGTTGTCATCATAAATAGTCTTAAAGTACCAAAAATTAAGAAGATTTTACTACGTGAAATGAAATTTCTTGTACGAAATTACAGCTGCCTCCAGAACCCCTGACTAGGGGGCTACCGCCCCCAGATCCCCGTTCTCTCTGTCCTCTGTCTTCAACTGAATTTGTTGAAACCCCCCCCCGGAACAAAATTCCTGGGTACACCACTGGCTGCATGTGGGTACGTAGATGAAAGGGGAATTTGTGGAAGTTAAAGTGGTACAGGGAATGATGTTGTGTGATTTCAGCCTTGTGTCACAAAGTAGGAGAGATCTCCTCTCTTCTCGGACGTTACGCAATGTACGGTGGTAATTACGTCGTGTAATATTCCAGAAGACGCAGATCTCAGGGAATGATGGTGTTTACAACCATGTGACAGATATCACAAAGTTACCAACGTCATCATGAATAAATTATGCACCTTTACCGGCCTTGTCACAAATAAGTTGGGCACACGATGTTTAGTCATTATTATCGTATGGAAATGTGCACAAGTATCTGAGGAAATGCAGTAAGTGCCACATTTTTATGAGTGCTTGCGTGGCTGAGTGTAATGCAGACAACACAGAGCATCAGAATGTGCGCAATTTACAACGAAAATGTTAAAAACACGGAAATTGTAATGCAACCATATTTGAACACAGTTATAACTGTCATGTTGTTCCTTTTTATTCCAGTCTCAGTTAACAATTTTGAAGCAAGAAGAAGTTCGACTAAGGAAACTGGTAAACATTGCCAGGCCGGCCAATCTGCCAGAAGTGTGTCCAGCTGAGGAAATCAGTACATCCGTAAACTTAGCTGTAACAGGCAAGAGAGCTGTTCCGCTGATTGCTGCGAGACGGAAACCAAGTAGCAACACAAAACATGTAAGCTGCCATTTGTATCATGTCATTTTCTCAGCCCTTGATTAGGTATGAGCCCATTACAATGGAACAGTTTATAAGAAGGCCTTCTCCATTTCTTCTTATTTATCATCCCACTCCTCTTTGTGTGTGTGTGTGTGTGTGGGTGCGCGTGTGTGCATGTGCGGGCGCGCACTTTCTGTTGTTACGTTTATCTCTCTTCACGTAGTTCTTGGTATTTCATTTCGTCATTTACTGAACTTTAATTTTGTGTGCTCACAAACAAATTTATGTTATTGACCACATCTAACAGACTGCAAACATGAACATTGCCACCATTATCGTGGCTACTTCATTGTCTTTTGATGTCTTTTCCTTTGTCTTAATCTTCCTCACCACTGAAGGGACTAGTCTGGACATTGAAGTGTGCCAGAAAGGGGTGTAAGAAATGTGAAGCTAAAAACTGGAAGCATTCTGAAAGTGATACCGGAGCTGAGTGCCATACTTCATGTCTCAGGCACTGTTATGCTTGGCAAAGAGGCCCTGGTGTCCACTACCATGTTATTTCAGAACTGTTGTATTGCCGTGGCACACGGTAACTGATACAGGGAACGGAATGTTACACTGTGACACAGTAGCATTGACACTGGGGAACGGTGAGACAAAGCTCTTTGTTCGTTTCTTAATTTTCAGCTGAACAATGGACTCAGAATGACTGCAAGGCTGTTACTTGCTTATGGATGTTTTTGCTTTGTTAAAGTTTCATTTTCTGGGTGGCAGAACACCATGACAGCATCCAATCTCATGAATGAAGAGCTGAGCGCTCCTGCCCTATTATACAGAACTGTTCGCTGGTAGACGAACACCATTCATAATGAGTGGGAGGATGCAAAAGATTGTTCTTGTAGTGGCACTCCTGCACCTGCAGCAGATGAGAGACATGTGCAGCACGTTTGTGCCATGCTACAGGAACTCTGCAGCTCGATATGCAGCCATTACAGCAGAATCACAGCAAAGTGGCTTCGGTGGTCTGGGGATAGCATGCTGCCTTTAAGTACCCAAGTTCGCGGGTTCAAACCCGGCCAAAGCCGTCAGGATTTTTCAGGGCGAAAAAATCCTCAGCAGGCCTTCCTTCGGAAGGGAAGTAAAGCCGTGGGTCCCATGTCACAGATTTGCGGCATGTAAAACATCCCTGAATTGATGTGGAAGTCGCAATCTCAGGCAAAATTACCTGTTAATTCTCGCCCACATAGTTCCACCTTTCGATACTAGGATCTCTCGCGTCGTTGTGGATGTGGGGGTTCCTGGCGGCGAACGTAGGAACATCCAAACAGGCGGGGGTATAGGATGAGTACAATAAACCTACTTGGCTGCAGTACATCCGTGGCATTAGCCACGGGCCGTACTGAAGAAGAAGAAGAATCACAGCAAAATAACAAAAATGTCAGCTTCACTCTCACCTGTAATCTCACTGGTGCAGCTCAAATAAATTTTGAAACATTAGTTAAATAATATAACCCCCCTCAGTTTAAATGTCATTACCATGACTCAAATGTGCATATTTGATCTCCGTAGTACGCTAACCTCGTGCCGTCTGTGCTGAGTTACAAGTGATACTGACAGATGTTCAGTTGTGGTGTAATGTTCATCAGTGCTGTCCTGCAGAATCTAATCACATGTCTTGGAAAATTAATGAAGTTTAATTCATGGAAGACACACTGACGTCTTTCCTGAATAGATGAGCACCTGTAATGAACAGAAGGCACAGAGGAGCCATTCACAGACAGGTGCAAGGAAATTATGGATGCCTGGAAGCATGATGAGAGGCTATATCATTAGATCAATTGCAGTTTGGGACTTAAAAAAATTTTTATGAGTTTTATTTCTGTTGCACAGAGTGCGTACATCTTGTGAAGCGTCTTAAAAAAATCTCAACCTGTTCAATTTCGAGCAAAACGGTGAAAAATGCTGCCCCACAAAACACTGAAAATGTTTCATGTGACTTACCAGTATGTTCCTGATTTTAAGGCTTAATTCAGCCTTAAAATCAGTGGAGTCTGGCACTAAAGCATGCAATTTAACCACCTTGATACCAGCTTGTAGTAGTTTATTACCTGTTACTTGTAATGGATCAATTCTTAATCTAGCAAATTATAGTGGATGAATTTGTTAGGGCAGTAGCATTATGCTGGGTGGGGTACAGGAATATGAATTTAATTTTGAATGACTGGTTTTTCATACCCAGTCACAGCTTAGTTTTGTACATAATGTAAGCTTCCGTAAGCAGCACTCTAGACTGCTAAGATCTTCTACAGCACTTGTGTGTAACATATCAATTTAAGATCACTAGGGTTTCTCTTGGGAAATCTCAAAATGTTTGTTCTTTGTCAGTAGGGCCCGTGGCTAATGCCACAGATGTACTGCAGACTAATAGGCTTATTGTACTCACCCTATCCCCACCCCGCCTGTTTGGATGTTCCCACATTCGCTGCCAGGCACCCCCACGTCTACAATGACTAGTAGCAAATGGCGGAACTATGTGGGCGAGAATTAACCGGTAATTTTGCCTGAAATTGCGACTTCCACGTCAATTCAGGGATCTTTTACATGCCGCAAATCTGTGACGTGGGACCCATGGCTTTACTTCCCTTCCGAAGGAAGGCGTGCTGAGGATTTTTTCGCCCTGAAAAATCCTGACGGCTTCGGCCGGGTTTGAACCCGCGAACTTGGGTACTTGAAGGCAGCACGCTACCCCTGGACCACCGAAGCCACCCAGAACGTTTGTTGCTAGTATATTATAAATTATGAACGTGTTTATGTGCATTGTGTCACAGTGTTCACCTCTGATGACATAAAGAGATGAAGGAAGGTAACTCATTTTTACTGATGTGAAATTCTTTGAGCTATTTTGTTACATTAATATGCCAGATTCTTCCAAATTCTGGATTACACACAGGTTCAGTTTACTTACTCAGAGTCATAATAATTTTCACATACATTTTTTTCGGAACTCCTCCTGTATTTCAATCATATCACCGTTGTGTACCATTGTGCAGCTGTTCTAGTGTTTGCCAGAAGATGCGGTATTATGAATTGGTGACATGTTGGGAAACTGAGATTACTAGCCTTGTTTCTTGTGGTAAAGAATCGGGAGTTTTTCAGTGTTAATTCAGTGATGAACTAGTAAAACTGAGATGGCCTCTGGCTAAAAGCTGTTAATTTAAGTCACTTACTGCCATTAAACAATTTCAGATGGAATTTTCCGATGCTGTATCAGATCCATCGATATCAGATAAGACAGAAGAAGAAGAAGAGGAGAGGGAAGAAGAGGAAGATGAAGATGGAGAGACTAACGTAGAACAGGAGCGTACAACATCTGTACCAGAAGATACTGCAGCGTCAGGACTCAGTGAACAGGCAGATGAACCAAATGGAACTGAACACGAAGGTATCAAAAATATGTTGTACAAATGTACTGTTTTGATATTTTGCTGACTGTGCATCTCAGTATAATGTCAGTAATTAACCAACTTAATGCACAAATTCTCATTTTATAATAAGTTTATTATATTTCTCTACACGTTTCGAGCACTGTTGTGCTCATCATCAGGAGGTCAAAATTGTATTATACAGCATCTGGTATCATCATCCCACCTGTAGGTGGCTGTCCGGTGCACACGTTGAGAGAGGACTCAACCTGCGCACCGGACAGCCATCTACAGGTGTGATGATGATACCAGATGCTGTATAATACAATTTTGAACTCCTGATAATGAGCACATAGTGCTCGAAACATGTAGGGGCATATAATAAACTTATTATAAAACAAGATTTTGTCCATGAAGTTGGTTAATTACTAAGAAAAATGTACAGTTGTACGTTATGTGTATTACACTGAAGAAATACTTTTGTAAGTTTATGAAAGACATTAAATAAGAAAAGAAACGGAATGTATGGAAAGCCAGTGTAGTAAATTTTATGAAAAAATGCAAATGTGTAAACACTTACTTACTTACTGCATGGTGCAGAGTCCTTCTTGAGAAGCTAACTGGTTTGCAGCTAGTCAAGAAATTCCCCGCATTTCATGGAACCCCAAGGTTCATTACCGCACTCACAAGCGTCCGCCACC
>Ga0131853_10022177_pt1 | contig 11499 bp, 14 predicted proteins | sample TergutLab28metaG_FD_92764 | JGI IMG/M metagenome (GOLD analysis project Ga0131853, IMG submission 92764) | Labiotermes labralis P1 segment gut microbial communities from Petit-Saut dam, French Guiana - Lab288 P1 (version 2) (version 2) | ecosystem: Host-associated > Arthropoda: Insects >...
CCAGGCTCAACGCGCCGCACTGCACGGCTTCAATCATCGCGTGGTCTTCACTGACCGGGATAAACGCGCCGCTGAGGCCGCCAACATAACTTGATGCCATGATGCCGCCCTTCTTCACGTTGTCGTTGAGCATCGCAAGGGCAGCGGTTGTGCCGGGCGCGCCGGCTTTTTCAAGGCCAAGCTCTTCGAATATTTCCGCAATGCTGTCGCCCACGGCCGGGGTAGGGGCCAGGCTTAAATCAATAATCCCAAAAGGTATATCAAGGCGTGCGGCGGCTTCCTGTGCCACAAGCTGGCCCACGCGGGTGATCTTGAAGGCCGTGCGCTTCACGGTTTCGCATACAGTCTCAAAGTCGGCCCCGCGGACTTTTTCCAGTGCGCGCTTGACTACGCCAGGCCCGCTGACGCCAACGTTGATGACCAAATCGCGCTCGCCTGCGCCATGGAAGGCTCCGGCCATAAAGGGGTTGTCTTCCACAGCGTTGCAAAACACAACCAGCTTTGCGCAAGCAATGGCGTTGGGCGTTAGCGCCGCTGCCTCTTTGATTACGCGGCCCATACGCGCTACAGCGTTCATGTTAATGCCAGCGCGGGTGGAACCCAGGTTTATGCTGGAGCACACGCGTTGCGTCTCCGCCAAAGCGCGGGGGATTGCATGCTGCAGCACGCGGTCGCTGGCTGTGGAGCCCTTTTGCACCAGCGCCGAAAACCCGCCAATGAAATTTACGCCAACTTGCTCGGCCGCGCGGTCGAGCGTTTTTGCGATTTCCACAAAGCCATCAGTGTCGCATTTAAGTGTTGCAGCGGCGAGCGCGATTGGTGTAATGGAAATGCGCTTGTTGACAATCGGTACGCCGTATTCCAGCGCGATGTCGTCACCTACCTGCACGAGATGTTCGGCGCTGCGGGTGATTTTATCATAAATGTTTTCGCAAAAGCGGGGCAGGCATTCCGCTGCGCAGTCGAGCAAACCAATGCCCATGGTGATGGTGCGCACGTCAAGCTTTGCTTCGCTGATCATGCGGTTTGTCTCTTGAATTTCACGGCGTGAAATCATTTATTGTCCTCCTGGTTGTCGCGTTCCATCTCATGTTTTATCGCACGCTTAATAAAGCCGCTCAGGCTTTCTTCTCGCTTTTGGGCGTGCTCTTGTATCTGCGCTTTTTCGCCTTTGGGCACGCACACAGTAATTCTGTCATAAGCTTTCGCATTATACTTGTTTTTCGATTGGCTTGAAGTCTTACTCAAAAAATTTTACCTCCAACAAAAATAACGCTTGACATACTTTGAAAAGTATGCTACACTATGCATATAATGTACTTGCAAAAGTATGTGAGAGGAGGGATACCATGGCACGTGACCTCGCAGCCATCGACGCACTGAGTCTCATACACGAAAAAGCCACGGTTGTTATGAAATGCATCACAGTCGATGGCGTAAATCCCATGGAAATTCAAACGCTGGCCTACATCGCGCGTGATTTTCTGCACGAGCTGGGGCAGGGGATACAGCGCTTGTGAATATCACGGCGCGAAATTTCCTCTTCGCTTGTTCTTCTTTTTTATCACAAGCAGCACAACAAACGCAACAATGAACAACAAAAACGATAGCCATTTTAGGCTGGTAATTACGCTTGTTGTTTGCGCCAACGCCTGGTTGATGTTTGGAAACTGCGCAGACATAACTTGTATGAGCGTGTTTTCAATCACATCAAATATGGCAGGCAAAATAGGGAACACAAGCCATTGCCATTTTGCTTTTGCAAGCGGTTTGATGAGCGTCATCATCAACAGCGCATACGAAAACGCAAACACATAGTCGAAAATATGAAATATCAAATACACCATGCGCCCATCGGGGCCCAGCTGCTCAAACACGCTATAGATATAATCAGCGCTATACCAAAGCAGGCCGTCCATTACCATAATGCGTTCGCCGCCGAAGGGGTTTAATGCCAGCGCGCCAAGAGGAGACAACATAAGAGGGGTGGCGACCGCCAGCACAAATGCCAGCGCAGACATACGGGGGTATTTCTTGATAAAGGTTATCACAGGCACACCTCCATAACTTTGCCGTAAAGCGCGTCCATCGTGTCAACAATTGCGTCCGCACCGGCGTTTGCAAGCTCCGCGCGGCTGCCAAAGCCCCAGGTTACGCCAATGCTTTCAATGCCCATTTCCTGCGCGCCGATGATGTCGTGCTTGCGGTCGCCAATCATAACAGCGGGAAGCTTGCGCTGCGGGTCAACGTTGCGTAAGGCGTGGGCAATTACTTCGGCCTTACGCTCGCGGGTGCCGTTGAGCTCGCTGCCCGCAATGAACTGAAAATAAGGCGCAATGCCAAAGTGCACGGCAATTTTTTCGGCAAACACAGTCGGTTTTGAAGTTGCGATTGCCATAAGAACTCCTGCGGCTTTGAGCTGTTCAAGCAAATCAACAATGCCGTCATACAGGTGATTCTCGAAAATACCGGTTTCGGCAAAGTATTCGCGGTATTTTGCAATGGCCTGCTCAACTTGCGCGGGGCCAAAGCCGTAATGCGCCCGAAAGGAGTCGCGCAGCGGCGGGCCAATGAGATGCTCTAATGACTCCAAACGGTCAACCGCAATACCAAAAGAATCCAGCGCATAAGCGATAGACTTTGTGATGCCCACCTTAGGGTCAGTGAGCGTTCCATCAAGGTCAAACAGCACTTGCAGCGCGGCTCCGTTGCTTCGCTGCGTTCCATCAAAATTTTTCATAAGAATTACACCCGGTGCATGCTTTCAAAAATATCTTCTCGTTGCAGTTTGATGTCCATCCCCAGGCTTTGTTCAAGTTCTTTCAGGCCCTGGGCGGTTTCGTCGAAGTTGGCCTGGCCGCAAAACTCCACAATCATAAGCATGTTAAACCAGCCCTGCACAATGGTTTGCGAAATGTCAAGGATGTTAATTTGCCGTTCAGATAAATATGTGCATACCTGCGCGATAATTCCAATGCGGTCGCGCCCTACCACGGTAATAATGCCTTTCATTTGCAATAACGCCTCCTTTTGCACTATTATAGCATAATTTCTAGACGTTGTCCACTGACTCTTCTTGGTGTTGCAAGGGTTTATACTACTCACATAACTTTAGCAATTAACTGGATTGTATTAAAATACTTCCCATCTTCTGCTGTCATCATGTCCAATGTCCATTTGTCTTCACCACAGGGGTCAATGCTTGCAATATATTCTTCCCAGGCGATATCGTGGCAAGCCATTTCGCTGATGGTTACAATTTCGATGCCATTTGCGCGGCCTATCAAGTCCTTCCACCATGCAATGCCGCGCACAGTTTTTGCAACCTCAGGAACCTCCCAGAACGGTTGCATTTCCGTTGGAACATTGTCACCAAATTCATATTTCAACCCGGGGAATGCGACTGCAATGGTACCACCTTTTTTCACATAGGGAATCAGTTTTGGCAGCATTTCCTCATTATCGCCAAAAATGTTGTATGAACCCACTGAAAAAATCACGTCAAAATAACGCTTAGCAAACGGCAATGGCTGCGTTGCGTCGAGTAGCATCGGAACAATTTTATCTGCAATGCCAAGCGACTGAAAGCGCGCATGGTTTTCGGTCGGGTCAGCATATAAGTCGGTGGCAAACACGGTTGCACCATATGCTTGCGCCAAATATAACGCCGACAATCCCATTCCGCACCCCAAATCAAGAATTTTCATGTCCTCTGTGATGGTAAAATGCGAAGCCAATTCCTCTGCTTGTCTTATTCCGTTTGGCCCCCACATTGTCTCTTTCAATAGCGCAAGATTCGTTTCGTCAGCAACGAACTTGTTTGAAAATGTATTACTCATTATTTTTTCTCCCGAAAGTTAGTTTAATAAACCCGTGGGAGGTTATACACGATGCAACTCGACCGTGTATCTCCTCTTGGTTGTAAAACAATTATAGCACAGCATCGGAAACAATGTCAAGCAAGGCCATAGGGCACCTTCTGCTTCTTCTGTGTATTATTAGTCCAACACCCCAAACAATGCCCTGACCTTCTTCTCATCTTTTATGCCGGGGCGTTGTTCCACGCCGGTCATTAAGTCAATCATCTCCGGCCTGGCTTGTCGAATTATCTCTGCCACGTTTTCAGGTGAAATCCCCCCGGCGAGCACAACAGGGCGGCTTGCAATGCGCTTGAGCCACAAAAAAGCCGGGACGTTTGCTGTACCGCCGCTTGCCGCGTCGCGCGGGTCAAGCAGCAAAGCGTGAACGCCTGCCGCGCAAAAGTCCGCTGCCGCCTGTTCAAAATTAGCCATGCCCGGGCGCAACGTGGCAATAACGCCAACGCCCAGGCTACGCAGCTCATTGTAAAGCTTTGCATCGCAATCGTGCAACTGCATGAAATCTGGCTTAAGCGTGTGTGCAAGGGTCAGCGTTTTCTCTGCGCTGCCGCCTGTAACAACGCAAGTCTTTGCTTCACATTTGGCTATGAGCCGTGTGGCTTCGCTCACGCTTAAATTCCACGGCACGGGGCGCGGATATTCCACAACGAACCCCAGCATATCCGCGCCATGCCGTGTGCACATTTCAACGTCCTGCGTGCGCGTCAGTCCGCAGATTTTTACACTTGGTCTCATAATTTCACCCTCAGCGCTTGATACGCGGCCGCCATGTCGTCAGCCTGCCACAGGGCCGTGCCCACAAGCACCGCGCTTGCCCTGGCCGCAACCGCCAGTATTGCGTCTTCTGGCAAAACAATCCCGCTTTCACTGATGAGCAAAGCGTTTTCTGGTGCAAGCCCGGCAAGTTCGGCTGTGCGTGATACGCCGCCTGAGTCAAGCTCCAGTGTGGCGATATTGCGGTTGTTGATGCCCACAAGCTGCGCGCCCAACTGCCTGGCAAATTGCATTTCTTCCACTGAGCAAACTTCGACCAACGGCTCAAGCCCAAGCGTTTGCGCGTGATTGTAAAGCCGGGCCAGCAAATCCGACTTTGTTGTTGCGCAAATGAGCAGCACGGCCGACGCGCCCATGGCGCCGGCTTCTTCAATTGCGGCTTCGCTGGCGAAAAAATCTTTGGCGAGCACCGGTACGCCCGTCGCCTGCGCAATATCACGCAGCAGTGTCAAACTACCACCAAAGTTTTTGCGTTCCGTAACAACAGAGAGCACCGGCGCGCCGCAGTCAACAAGCAGCCTGGCAGTTTCAACCGGGTCACGCCCACGCAGCAAGTCGCCATGCTTTGGCGAAACACACTTGATGTCCGGGATCACCGCGGCGAACCCACGCGCGTTTTCCCGAATGATAGCACGCGAAAATTTCATGCAGCGCCTCCAAACGAATTCGACATTTCTTTGAGCTGCCCAAGCTTTTTCGCTGCCGCACCGCTGTCGATCAATTCTCCTGCAAGCGCAAGGCCCTGCTTGAAGCTATCCGCTTTGCCACCAACAATCAAAGCGCCCGCCGCATTGATCAAAATCGCATCGTGCCGCGGGCCGGTGATTTCTCCGGCAAGCACGCCGCGGATTGTTTTGGCATTCACATCCGGCGCGCCGGTCTTGATGTCTTCCAGCTTGCAGCGTTCCAGCCCGAAATCTTCCGGTGCGATTTCAAATGTGCTCACTTCGCCATTCTTGAGATGGTTGATGCGCGTTTTGCCCAGCAGCGATATTTCGTCCAGTCCGTCCAGCCCGTGCACAAACATGGCGTTTGTGTAGCCAAGCTCTTTCGCAACAAACGTGACAATGTCAAGCAACTCAGGCTTATAAACACCCAGCAGGTGCCGGGGCGCGAAAGCCGGGTTGATCAATGGGCCGATGATAGAATAGAAGATGGTCTTGATGCCCAAATCCTGCTCCGGCGGGAGCACTTTGCCCATCACCGGGTGGAACAACGGCGCATACAAAAACGCAATGCCGATTTCCTCAATCATGCGCTCCACTTGTGGCGGCTGCAGGTTGATATTCACGCCCAGGGCCTCAAGCACATCCGCGCTGCCCGAAAGGCTGGCGATGGACCGGCTGCCGTGTTTGGCGATGGGGATGCCCGCCGCCGCCGCAACCAGCGCCGTGGCAGTTGAGATGTTAAACGTGCTCAGTCCGCCGCCGGTGCCACAGGTGTCCATGGTTTCCCCGGCGACATTCGGTCGCAGGGGCACACAATTTTCGCGCATGGCTTTGGCGATGTATGCCGTCTCTTGCAGCGATGCGCCCTTCATCAGCAGCGCCACCTGAAAGCCTGCAATTTGCACATCACTGACCGTTCCTTCTTTAATCGCGGCAATCAATTCAAACACTTCGGCCTCGTTGAGTTCCTGGCCGGCTGTGGTTTTGCTTAAAATTTCTTTGTACATGTGATAATCTCCTTATAATATGATTTTGGTTTGCTCGGGCTCTTCTAACAGTATATGTGCCATCGCTCGTGTTCTCTGATTGTCATGTCTTCATCTCCTCAAAAAATAAAAAATCCCTGCAAAGCAAAAAACTTTGCAGGGACGAATAATTAAAATTATCCGCGGTGCCACCCCGGTTCACGATTGCTCGTGCGCTTTGCAGGGTACTATCATACCCCTGGCAACTCACGTATGCCTGCACGTCATGGAATACTCAGCAGGGGGCGATGTTCCAACAGGCTTTGTTTTTTCGTTAGTCACGTATTGCATACGCGTCCTTCACAAACAGTTGCCTCTCAAAAAATCGTCAATTGCCTTTGACCATGCCCTCAACGGCCCATTTGACAATCCGCTTTTCCTGCCCGGCTCTCAGCTGCCCGGTGCTCTCTGTATGGCGCGTAACTGCCTTTACTTCCGTCTCATCGGTTTAATTATTGTCATTATACTACGGCGCAACTGATTTGTCAAGCATTTTGCAAAAATAAAATTGAGCACTGCCCAAACGACCTGAAATGATTGTTCATACGCGCTATTGCCCCTTTTGCAGGAAGTTAGACTTTTTTGTAGTTATATGCTATAATCTTGGAGTGATATCATATACAGCAAATTTAATGTTTAAGGTGAAGCATGGAACGAAAGCGATCAGCAGCAAACGCTACAATTGCGGGGTTAGTTACCGCAATTTTGTGGGCGTCGGCGTTTCCCGCCGTCAAATATCTGCTTGACTATTATTCGGCGGAGTCAATCATGCTGTTTCGATTTCTTGTCGCTTCGCTAACGCTGATGATCATAGCGCTCGTCAAAAAAATAAAGCTGCCCGAGAAAAAAGACCTTCCTCTGTTCGCACTCGCAGGGTTTGTTGGCATATTTCTTTATGCGTGGCTTTTCATTACCGGCACAGACGCGGTTGCGTCGGGCGTCAGCAGCTTTTTAATCTCGTCTGCCCCGGTGTTTACCATGCTGCTCTCGATCTTCATTTTAAAAGAAAAAGTCAGGCTGTTTTCCTGGCTTGGAATGCTCGTGAGCTTCTGCGGCCTGGTGGCTATAACCGCAAGCCAAATGCGCGGATTTGTTATGAACATCGGTGTCGTATTACTTGTGGGGGCAAGTATTTCTACAAGCGTGTATGTCATTGTTCAGCGCCGGCTTACAAAGAAATATACGCCTCTTGAAGCAACCGCATATTCTATCTTTTTCGGTACGTTGTTCATGTTTGTCTTTATGCCTCGCTTGGTCGGGGAGCTGCCGGGCGTGCCATGGGTGGTTACCATGATTCCCGTATACCTTGGCGTTTTCCCTGCGGCCATTGCCTACCTATTCTGGGCATACGCGATTTCAAAAGCAAAAAGCACCACCAACGTGGCAATGTTTCTCTATCTTGTGCCTTTCCTGGCCACATTGCTTGCGTTTCTTTTGTTGAACGAAACAATTTCCCCATTTGCTTTGATTGGTGGCATTATAATTATTTTGGGCATGCTTGTCTCAAACCGGTGGGGAAAAACCTGAAATCATACAAATATCCTCACCACATAATACACAATTGGCACAAGAATTGCCGGCAGCATATTTCCGATGCGAATTTTCGTAATCTTCAGAATATTCAGCCCAATTCCCACAATCAATACCGACCCAACAAGTGAAACCTGCGTGACCAACGCGTCGCTCAAATATGGCGCAATCACCACCGCCAACGCGGTTAACGCCCCCTGGTACAGCAACACCGGAACTGCCGAAAGCAACACACCCTTGCCCAGCGTCGATGCCAAAACCAGCGCAATCACCGCGTCCAGCAATGCCTTGGCGAACAGTATATCAAAGTTGCGGTTGATCCCGTCTTCCAGCGACCCTACAATCGCCATCGCGCCCACACAAAAAATCAACGACGCCGTCACAAACCCCTGCGCAAACGTAGATGGTGCCTCATCTGACACAAATCGCTTTTCGCATTTCTTCGCAAGCGCGTCCAGGCGCTTCTCAATGTTAATCAGTTCACCCACTAATGCGCCCACCGCAAGCGAGACAATCACGATCATCGTGTGTTGCGCATGCAACCCGCCGGCGTGCACTGTGAACGCGTTGCTTACTGTGCCCCATAGCCCGACCATAATTACCGCAAGGCCAAGGCCATGTGTCACCGTGTCGGTCAATCGTGTGGACAAAAAACGCTTCAAAACAAGCCCCGCAGCGCCCCCAATCAGCACCGCGAGGACGTTCACCAATGTTCCTAAGCCCGGCATGTTTGAAATCCTTTCCGCGTATTTAGAAACGAAACAATTTATCGTTCCACAGCAATCAACTCCGCATCGGCGCTTTCCTCCATGAAGCGGATGACTTCATCTAATGAGTGCTGTGCGTGGGCAATATCGCCCGACACAACTGCAATGCCAATGGTCATTTCCTGGTGAATATCTTGCGTAGCCACTTCCGCAACAGCCGCGTTGAATCGCTGGCGCGTCTTGTCAAGCAAGCTTCGGCGAATCTGTCGTTTGTCTTTCAGTGAAGTTGCATGCAGAATATGGAACGTCAATTTCGCGGACTCAATATGCATATGGTCACACTTTCTTCCTGTTGAATGCGGATGGCACAAGTCTGTATGCTTCCTTCTTGTCCAGCTTCGTGATATATCGTGTCGCAATGCGCTCCCCGCAGGCAGGGCAAAACACGGCTCCATGGTACTGCGAAAAATCAATTGACCCTTCGATGATTCTGTCGTTGTACATCTTCACAAAGTTGCTTTCGCCGACTTTCTGGTAGTGGGCGATGAAACACTTGCAGTAAGCGCAGCTGACCTCTAAAATATGACTGCCCCGGATTTTCTTGCAGTTTGGATTCTTATGAATTGTCATATTGCCTCCATGCCCAGCACAATCGTCGATTTATGGTATGATTGTACCATAGAAGCGGCGTAATTGCAAGCATAGGCCGCTTTACAGACCTGGTATTACGCCAATCAAGCGCTTGAAGATTTGATTAAATCGTGGTATAATGCTATTACTTTGGATTGAAGAATGGGAGCAGTGCAACATGAAACCAAACATCATCTTAATCACCGTGGACCAAATGCGCCGCGACTGCCTGGGCGTGATGGGCCACGAGGTTGTCGAAACCCCAAACCTCGATGCTATGAAGAAAAATGGGCATATGTTCACCAGCGCCTACAGCGCCACGCCTTCCTGTATCCCTGCCCGGGCGGCGCTCATGACAGGGTTGACGCAGCGCAGCCACGGCCGTGTTGGCTACCAAGAAGGAGTTCCCTGGAATTATCCGGTTACGCTCGCGGGCGAGTTCGCCAGGGCGGGCTATCACACCCAGGCTGTCGGTAAAATGCACGTTGACCCTGCGCGCAATCTCTGCGGCTTCCACAACGTTGTGCTGCACGACGGCTATCTGCACCATGCCCGCAACACAGGCAATGAGTACAAAGACGCGTTCGAGCAGGTGGATGACTACCTGCATTGGCTCAAGTCCAGGCTGCCGCAGGCCGACTTAACCGATCATGGCCTGGAATGCAACTCATGGACAGCGCGCCCCTGGGGCTATGCGGAAGAATTGCACCCCACCAACTGGGTCGTAACGCAGTCGATAGACTTTTTGCGGCGGCGTGACCCAGGCAAGCCCTTTTTTTTGATGACTTCGTTCGTCCGGCCCCATTCGCCGCTGGACCCGCCGCAATGGTGCTACGACATGTATATCAACCAGCCGCTCAAATCGCCGCCCGTGGGCGATTGGGCGCAACAAGATGACCCTGAACAGGAAGCACTCAACACCAACTGTGGCAAAGGCGTATTGCACCCCCGGGCGCTGCACCGGGCGCGGGCCGCTTATTATGCCTCGATCACGCATGTGGACAACCAGATCGGCCGCCTGCTGCAGGCGCTGGGCGAGCACAACGCGCTGCACAATACAGTGATTTTGTTCACGTCCGACCACGGAGACCTGCTGGGTGACCACAACCTGTTCAAGAAGACATTGCCTTATGAAGGCTCAGCAGGTGTGCCGTTGATTCTCTATGACCCAGGCTACCTGTTAGACGGGCAACGAAACAGTTCCTACAGCAACGTGGTGGAACTCATGGACGTGATGCCAACACTGCTGGATGCTGCAGGCCTTGCTATTCCTGCTTGCGTGGAAGGAAAAAGCGTGTTGCCCCTGCTTGACAACGCAAGTGCGCCATGGCGGCAATATATCCACGGCGAACATTTTCTTGGCAACTGTTCTGTGCATTATATCACCAACGGTAAGCAGAAATACATCTGGTATTCGCACGGGAGGGAACAGTTCTTTAACTTGACAGCGGATCCGCACGAATTATGTGATTTAATTGACGATGTGATGTATCAAGAAGCTGTTGCCCGTTTTCGTGCTGCTTTGGTCACTGAATTAACAAACCGCGAAGAAGGGTATACAGACGGCAAAAGGCTGATTGCGGGTAGAACTGCGAAACGAATGTTGGCCGAAGCAAGGGTTGACAATACGTGATGGAAAATATAAGCAAAATGAAAACACAACAAAAAATCGGCCTGGGTTTGGCCCTGGCGGTTTTGCTCGTAACACTGATCGTGCCAGTCCCAAGCGGCCTGACCATCGAAGGCAGGAACACCGTCGGGCTCACAGTGTTCTTCTTGATTTTACTCGTTACAGAAGCGCTGCCGATTTCCATCAGCAGCCTGTTGACCATCGGGCTGATGCCCCTGTTTCGCGCAACAGAAAACTTTGCGGGCGCAGTGACTGGCTTTGCGCACCCGGTGGTGTTTTTTATTCTCGCGTCGTTTGGCATCGCGGGCGCAATCATGAATGTTCCGCTGACCAAACGTGTGCTGCTGGCGCTGCTCAGGCGAGCCGGCGGCCGCATCGAGCGCATTTTGCTTGCGATGATGGTTGTCACGGCGGTGCTGTCGTTTTTCATGTCAAATGTGCCAACCTGCGCCATTATGATGACAATCGCGCTGGAGTTTGTCAATTTGCTGGAAGAGGGCGAAGAAAAACGGCGCGTTGGCAAAACATTTATGATCGCCATTCCCGTTGCCACGATGATTGGCGGCATGGCAACACCCGCGTCCTCTTCGCTCAACCTCCTTGCCATCGGTCTGCTGGAACAACACGCAGGCGCCACCATCACCTTTGTGCAGTGGA
>Ga0131853_10022178_pt1 | contig 11499 bp, 5 predicted proteins | sample TergutLab28metaG_FD_92764 | JGI IMG/M metagenome (GOLD analysis project Ga0131853, IMG submission 92764) | Labiotermes labralis P1 segment gut microbial communities from Petit-Saut dam, French Guiana - Lab288 P1 (version 2) (version 2) | ecosystem: Host-associated > Arthropoda: Insects >...
CTATCTATCTATCTATCTATCTATCTATCTATCTATCTATCTATCTATCTATCTATCTATCTATCTATCTATCTATCTATCTATCTATCTATCTATCTATCTATCTATCTATCTATATATATACACACACATATATATATATATAAGATTTAAAATTCATGTTAGAATATATTACTATATATTCGAATTTATTTGTATTATATTACGTATATTTATATTCGTAGACTCTTTTAACCTACTGTGTAATATTGCTTTAAAAAACACGTCCATGAAGATGGAAACAACAGATGGTCAAATCATGTTGCACACTGCACTGACTATAACATAATAAACCCACATATCTGTAGGTGCACTTGGTTATTTCACGTAAGAAATCATCAGTGCATGGCCATGAAACATTTCAAATCATATCGTTTATTGAACCATACGGAACACACAAATATATTGTTTGGGCAAAATGCAGTTCTTCCTAATACTATAGTAGGTGGTACATATTTACCACTGAACAAGAAAGGGTAAAGTAATAAGTATTAACAAATTTCTGCGACTAGACTTGTTTGCAGAAAGAAAGTGTACTTTGTGAGTTCTTCTCAGAAATGCTCGTTTGAAGACCTAATAATCAGTTCACCTGACACTTTTTGTCAAATGAATAGACACACCTACTGTATTTCAATCTACCGAAACAGCGACTGTCTATAAAAGCGTTGGGTCTTTTGCTCAGTTGTGTATTAAAATTCCATAAAACTGATGTTCGCGGAAGTTGAAAAATGAAAAGAAATAAACACATTTTACGTTCTTCTTTGTCATAAAATCACAGTCCCATTGTAATTAGAGCCTGACAGAAACCTCCGAAGTATTAGAACAGAGCAGTTTTAATGCCATCTTTAGGGCGAGAATAATAACAGACGGAAAACTGCTGTCTTTTGTCTACCTTATGACAAGATGGCTGTGAGCTATGCAGAAGTATTGCATTACGCCTTCTTTAGAAGTAACAAAGTACATTCTTTTATAAAGGGTTTTGCGAACTTCTTTTTATCTGAGAAATGCTTATTTTTTGCGTACACTGAAATAAAATTTTAAATTTGGAAATGTCTCTAATAGAAGCAGTTAAAATTCTTGCTCGCAGTGTAAAATATTGTCTTTAAATTTTCTTGTAATATAATGAATTTTTTCAACTGAGGTTTGCATAATTATCAGTGAGCGTGTAGAAAAATTATGTCCGTGTTTAGTTCCGGTGTGTGAAGGAGGAGCGGGATGCTTCCGCACATTCCGAAACATGCAGTGATGCCAGCATTTAAATTAAAACTACACTGTTTGAAAGATGGGGTTTACATTTATAGTAGTCGGTAATGTATTTATAAAAGAGCGGTGCACCGAGGTCGACAGCATATGATGCACTAAAAGTCCGTACAATTTACCAAATCCTCACTGAAAAGTTCGCCTCTAAACCAGAAGAAAGAATGTAGTCAAATTCTTATCACAGCCGCTTTGTCTCCGACGAATTGGATGTCTTTGTTTTTCGAACGGAAGGAGGCGTAGGTCCAGGTGCAGGTATGGACGCTTTAGAAAATAAAAAAATTCTCGCCCGTTCTTGAAATCGAACCGCCGATTCCTGTGTACATGCATAGGCCTGTATCAACTTCGGAACGAAGGATATGTCATTATATGCAATGTTATTCTCAATAATGTTGCTACTTTTACATCAAAGATCTCCATCCGGGACGTGTTTGCTTTCTCGTATCACAATACGTGTGTGCAGTAGAGGAATTTTTAAAAAAGGAAAGGAGTCAGATGAAAAATTGAAGCACGCTAAGCTGTAAATACAAATACAATTATGACTGTACTTGTATTCTTTTTCTCACCATCCTGAAGATGGCCACACGAGTGGCCGAAACATGTCGGTGATTACTATGTAATAACATTGTATTAAAAAATCCAAGTACTTTTGTTGGTCATTAAAAAAAATTATACACCTGATTAATACACGGAAAATGCAACATGTAGTGGGCTGGTATAGCTCAGTCGGTATAGCTACTCGCTAAGGGTTGGACGGTCCGGGGATCGAATCCCGGTGGAGGAGAGATTTTCCGCACCCGTCCAGATTGGTCCTGGAGCCCACCCAGCCTCTTATACAATGGGTACCGGGTCTTTCCCGGGGGTAAAACGGCCTGGGCGTGGAGTTGACCATCCCCCCATCTAGTGCCGAGGTTAAAGGAAGAGTAGAAATATACATCTACTCCCCCTCTGGTCCTTCGTGGCCTGTCCTACGATGACCTTTACCTTCTACGTGCAACGTATAAAACATATTGATGTGTTTCGAGACAGAACTGGGAATGAGCAGTTGAATCTCGCCCTGAAACTTTCCGGTAACGCTTGAACTTCGCTTCAGCATCGGTGGCCACCGTAAATATTGGTATGAGTATGGAGTATACTTCGTAATATTTTTGGGTGTTCTCTGTTATGTTTGTGCTAGGAAATAGAACCTTTGATTTTTTTGCAGATTTTATATCTTATGCGAAATTTGGGAATTTCACTGCTATGATTATGAGATTTTCTCCTTTGTGTGATATAATGCCGAGAGTTTTGGTAAATATGCAGTAACGTTTTGCAGGTGCCTACTTCCTTCCCACCATTGCAGAAAACACCTTCAGTAATGAAGCTTCTGTACCTCCGAAATTCTAGAAATTGTTATGAAATTTCATTCTGAATTTCTCCATAAAACTTCTGGTATTGCAGCCCTGGAATTCTTATATTACAGGATAAAAAATTCCAACCACTCGTGTGAAGAAATCGCTAAAGAGGAGGGAAATAATATATTAGCTTCTTTATAGCGCTTAGTTCAAAACGTAGCACCCATTCTTCAGCGGTAGCACAGCAAGGGAGACCTGCAAACAAACTGCAATTTTAACGCTAGAATAAAGGTCAAGATATTCGTACACAGGCCTGGACAGGCCCTTAATGCTTCCAGAATTTCCAGACAATTGGCACATGATGGTGGTAAGACTGTCAACCTAATTTACCAGCTGCTTCTACCCCTCAAGCAGGTGTACCTGATACTCATTTATGTCAGAGACTGAGTCGACCCCTGGATCATAGTGCAACCGGAAGAATAAAGTCAATGAAGAAACCGGTGACATCATACGAAATCGAACACGCGAACTTACAGCTTGTAGCGCAGTGCCTTAACCAACTGCGACACCGTGCTGTTTTTAACGCTAGAATGGTGTTCTGTAATGGAAAGGTAAATATTGGACATTTTTGGTCAAATGCACTGGACAATAGTTAACATTTTCAGTACTTGGTGGTCTACTTTCGTGGAACGCTTACCCTGTTATGTATGTTTGTAATAACTCGAATATGTACACAGTGGTTTTTGTTGCACAGTTTTGGCCACAGTGGTACGTCGCTAAATATGGAAACTACACACATGTAGCACACCTGCATCACTGGCTTTAGAGGTGCTGCTGCCGCTAACTTCTGAAGCACACTGCCTTGCAGTAACTGGTAAATGGCCTCTCGTGTCCAGGCTCCGGTCTGGACGTTTTGTGGCTTGATTCCTGATAGGGGCCAGATATCTTCGTCATTTCCAAAGCAGCGTGGCAAAATTTGAGGCCTGTGCAGCATAATATTCTACGGGTACGTGGGCCCTTTCTCAGCGTTAAAATGGCCGGACTGTTAAGTTGACTGCTGGTATCAATCGAGCGTATAAGTTAAGAATGGGTGGAGTTATACTTCTTCTTCCAAATAATTTATGACGGACACAGAGACAACTGTATATTTACCTTTGCGTTATTTCAAGGAACGTAACCGCAACAGTGTGTTAGAGTCGTCAAGAACTCCTGCTTCTTATTGAGCAAAAGCCACATTTAATTCTCGTCCACAGTTTCAAATGACATTAACAATTCCGAGTTTTCCCGCAGTTTCTCCCGGTAAAGGTAGAGTAATCCCTGACTATCATTAGGCCACGAACGGTGGTTTATCCTTCTTTTAAAATATGTTCTTCACTTATCCTAGTCTTCGAAAATGTCTGACTACTGACACTATGACTGTAGTTCAACTATTCAAACAGGTAACAACCCACAGCCAATATACTGGAGCCACTATGCTTTGAAAGGTGAAAGGATATGAAGAAATGACGTTAGGACTACAGAATTTTAGCCGGGAGAAATGAACTGTGGAGATTACCTGGGGAAATTAGGCTAAGTACGAATGTAATACTAAAAATCATCTTTAAAGAATGATAGTCTTTTTTTACCAACTTGATGAACAGTTTCTTTATTTTAATGCATTTATTACATTCATCTACATTTTTCAGCACTATTGTGCTCATCTTCAGGAGGACAATTGTATTAACACAACATCTGGTATCGTCACTCTGGAAACAACTGAGTGGTCTAAATTAGACAACTCACTTGTTTCCAAAGTAACGATAACATATGCGGTGTTAATACAATTGTCCTCCTGAAGATGAGCACAGTAGTGTTCGAAACATGTAGAGGAATGTAATAGATGTATTAAAATAAAGAATTTGTTCATCAAGTTTGTGAAAATAGACTATCATTATATTAGGATGCAGGGACAACAAAACGTAAAACATCTTTAAAGAAGTTGGTTATGAATATGTGGACTAGATTATTCTGGCACAAAATTGCATCATGTAAACACTGTGATGGACTTTATATGAGCCAAGATCCTTGCATTAATCGGAAGTATAGTTCATTTATACAACAATGGCACAGACAAGTACACAGAAGTACACTAAAATTAGCTCACATTCAGTGAAATCCTACATGTTTTGGCCAACAATGTTACCAACAGTGTTCGCCGAAACATGTAGGAGTTCAATGAATGTGTTCTAATTTTAGTATACTTCTGTGTACTTGTCTGTACTATTGTTCTGTGTAAACAGTGGTGAACTATGTGCAAAAAAATGCTGCAGATATTACGACCAGCTGAGTGACTGTTAGCTTTCAGACAAAACTCTGCTCACTTTCCTACAATTTAACGTTTCGTTGCCCTGTTCAAGTTTGCCTGGGCTCAGTACTACGCAGCCACATTAATATGTCAAGTTGTGTTACCCGCGTTTGTTTAACAAACCCACTTTACACTTTGCCTGAAATAATTACATTAGCGAAATGACCTGGGATTTTAATAAGCCGTACCAAAATAATAAAATTGCTTATTTAATTTAACTATCGTAATGCTTATTCATATTAACTAAAGTAGTAATTGCGAGGGCGTGACGTCACAAGTGTGGCGAAGGTGGTTATCGCTCTATGTATTAAATTATTTTAATTCAGATAAATAGTAACAGAACTAAATCATTTTAGGCACTTCAAAATTTTTCTAGAAGTCAAGCCCCCGAACCAAACGGAGGAGACAAAATACAAGACAGTATTCTATTTTACTACATGTACCGTGGATCTTTTATTATTTTGTAAAATGGCCAACAAATGCATAATTAATTGACAAATTATTTTACTGCTCCTACATGTTTCGACACTATTGTGTCATCCTCAGGCAGCTCATTAGTACCTTGCCAAGTTACACAAGAATGTCAAATTCAGTTGCTGATAATACAATACAATACAATAAAACAGCATAAAACCTACATAAAATTATCTTAGTAATTAACCAACTTAATGCACAAAATCTTGTTTTATAATTAGTTTATTATATGCCTCTACATGCTTCGAGCACTATGTGCTCAGTGAAATCCTACACTATGTGCTCGAAACAGGTAGAGGCATATAATAAACTTATTATAAAACAATATTTTTTGCATTAAGTTGGTTAATTACTGAGATTATACTGAGATGCACGGTCAGCAAAACATCTAAATATATGAAATGATTTTAAACTGTATTACCGACAGCTGCATTTGACATACTTGGGTAACTTGGCAAGGTACTAACTACGAGCTCCCTGAGGATGACACAGTAGTGTCGCAATATGTAGAAGTGTGATAATTTGTCAATTAATCGTGCAGTTGTTGGTCATTGTACAAAATAATAAAAGATAGTATTTTGTAGGCCTGTATGGTGTTCTTGTCCCTACAAACCTCCAGTTATAGGTTCCAGTTGTTAAATTTACATGTGAATACCAGAGTTACAAACCACAGTCTTCTATCATGTGAGCCAACGAGTTGAAATTTTTATATTACGTCAGCTATTTTGGGCTTCGTGTTGAATGAGCGAAGGTCAGCCCTGGTGTTCTCGGTGAACAGACAGATTAGAGAGAACTGCACGGACCTAGCAAAACATCCATACACAAAACTGACATGCCAAGTTCTGTGCCTGATTTCCCCGAATTAGTCTGTCTTTCCCATGTAAGACTATCACGTTACAAAATTATCTACATGGCTATTGAGTAAAGTATAAACAGGTCGGTGACGGTTCATATCCTTTCAAGAGGAAGAGAGATAGACTAGGGTTTTAATGACCGCTAAAAGCTATCCGTGCCGTGGTCTGTCTGCAGGCTTGACCGGAACCAAACTTCGATCTGTAAACTGTAAACTATAGCCACATGCTGCGTCACCTCCACCGCTTTATCTGACACGGACAACTGACGCCGGTTTGTAGCCGTACAGGTCTTGGGGTTATAAGTTTGCAATTTCACAAAGCAGTGAAAAAGAAATAGCTCTTCCTTCTCCTGGAGAGTTGCAACGAGTATGTTGATAGTTATTTACTGACATTTCGGGACAACATATTGGTTATGTTTTGTGCATTAAGCAGCCCAAGAATGCTACTTGACGCCTAAAGATGGAAGCGACATATTGTCCTGATATATAGGTAACCAAATATCAACTTACTATGCGTAACAAATCAGAAGAACAAAGATATAAACTGCACCGGTAAAGAAGCCTGCAAACTCGCGCTATGAACACTGTATTGCTTCTTAAAAGTTGCTGCAGCCAAATCTTATATTTCTCAGCCTTCTGTGTCGTACTGAAATTAATGCCTTGTGAAGGCTGTGGCAAAGGTAATGTATCAGAATATGTCTTAGAGTAGTTTCAGGTGCTGTACTGGTATCTGCCTGCAGGAACTAACCACACAGCCCCAATCACGGTGCTCAGCTACTGGCACAATTTCGAACAGGATAATTTACCACTAGAAGTCAGAACACTTACGGCGTGAATTATCTTGTTGTTTTACGGACAGAAATCCAAGGTTGATTTTTAGAATACGAATTCAAACTTGTTATATGGAACAAAAATATTAGCTTCATGATTTTAAAGTTTAGAAGATAAAGGAAATTTTTGCCCCATTCAAGGCATAAATCTTTATGGGGGAAAGGGGATATATCCTCACTCATTCTTATCCTTAGCACTAGATGGAGGTGGGTAGGAAACTTCACGCCCCGGCCACCTTACGCACGGAAAAGAACCTTGATGCCCACTTAGTAGGATGTTGGATATTCTGGAGAAGAGAAAAATCTCTTGCCCATATCAGGATTCGAACCCCAGACCAACCAAACCACTGTGCTATCCCGGGGTCCCGAGAATTAGAAGATACGTTTTTCTTTCTAAATTTATTGGATTTGTATTATAAGTTTATAAGGCTAATTTGTGGTATTTTGAGTACTACTTTTGTTCATCTGTATCGACGCTGAGTGAAAGAAGGCTGAATTATTTGTCTGTATTGTGTCGGCGCGTTTCAAATTAGATCAGCGTTTTAACTCTTATATGGTGAGCTCCTAATAATGCCAGCAAATGGCAGATGGGATTTAACTCGGCACTTAAAAGGTTAAAAAGTTTAATGCTTGGATAATCTCTAAGCCTTGAAAACACAGCACAGCTGTAGGTACCGAGCGTACTGGTAACAAAAATTTTGCAATTTCCCACACAGTTCATTTATATGTTCCCCATATTTCTCAAAATAAACAACAATTATTTTCCTATACATTAATCCGTTTGTCCGTAAAGTGTTCACTATGCGGTATGTACCGAACTATTTTGTGTGTGTGTGTGTGTGTGTGTGTGTGTGTGTGTGTGTGCGCGCGCGCGTGTGTACGTGCGTGTGTGTGTTTGTGTGTGTTTTTTTTTGCCATGGCTCAGGCGGTTAGTCGTCAGGCTGTCACCGCCGGAATCCGCGTTCCATCCCGGCTCATTCGTAATGGTATATTTGGTGTACAAAATGGCAGTGAGCAGGCTTTTTACCTGGCACTTCTATTTTTCTTTTCTTAATTCCATTTGTACGAGTACTCTATACCCATGTTTAATTAGTGTACCGCCGACATTGTACATACTGGAAGATATTCGCTTACAAGCTAGTCGCAATATGCTCCTACAAAAAAAGAAAGATGAAATTTTCCGTTTCCACGCCTTGAAGGCATATAAAGTAGTTGGAGGTATAACTCCACTTGTTCTTAACCTTGGCATTAGATGGAGGTGAATGGTTAAGTTTACGTCCCGGCTACTTTACCTCCTTGAAAGTTTCCTGATATCCATTGAACAGCAGGCAGGGTGAGACCCACAGTCTATTTGGACGTTTTGAATAAGATACAACTCATTTCCCTACCGGGATTCAAACCGCGGATCATCCAGCCCGTAGCTTAAACATATGTCCTGCGATGTTAATTTTTTTAGGCGCGTGTAACTGTCTTCTGAGGTGATGTTTCTCAACAGTGTTATTGTCACAACGATAGGGCCAGAGCCCAGTTGTCATCGAATGACCATGGAACACTCACACTAAGAATACTGCAATATGCGAGAGAATTTGCTCTACATTACCCTAATCGACTTCATCCGGGACCTAGTGCGTTTAAATGACTGCAGCTGAGTCTCGCTGAGACATGATATGTACCGTCCGTGACACTTGTGAATGTAGGCCGGCCTAGGAACGTATGATTACGTCACTGAAAGTGGCATAACTGCAGCTGTGGCAAAAGAGTCATGGAGAAGCTTACGCGATATTACATGAGAATTGGAAGAACTCGAAGAGAGTTGACTCGAAACACATCTTGACTTTAAGCTGGATACGTACCATTTATCGCATAACGCATTTTTCAGACTTTCGTGCAACACACTTATTTCTCGTTTAATTAAGGGGTGCCCAATGTTTGACGTATGTTATTTGTTCCATTTGACAGTTACGTTTATTTCAAAAATTAAGAGCCTTATAAGACATTTTGTACAATAGCTCTTCTTAGTCCTCTTTACCAAGGAATTTACACTACGGTATGGCGTGGCGTATTTCTGTTCGTTCTGCAAAATGCCAACAGTTGGCGGCATCGTTAAACAACAGAATTAACATGCCTGGATTTATGTATTACTGAGAAGGGTTTAATGTTCTGAAGGAGCTGAACATTTTTTTTTACGTAACAGTATAGACCTCGCTGGTATAAGTTTCTTATACTTGTAAGACCATCTTTAAAAAGCCTAAGAAATATCAAATTAGCCTTCGAAGAGTGGAAATATGCAGTACTGTTATATTATAGACATATGTACTGGGACTCTTTCAGTCGTGCTATGTGCAGTCTGGTAGTGGTCATACCACAGAATAATAGTAATATACGTGTTGTGTATTATTCGTTACTGATGTTAAAACCTCAGCTTCACTTAAAGTGCCGTTTGTATTTTTCATGCTGAAATAAATTGCTGAAGGTATGTGAGCTACATTTGTTACGCCATAAAATGTAATTTTTGATATCTGATTTGGTGCCTTGTAGATGTACATTTTCGCTTGTGTAGATTTATGTGTCGATATGGCGTGCAGGGAAAACGTATCGGTAATTAACTCTGTTATATTAAAATGAGATTACCGCTCTCTCTTTTTTTCGCTGAAATCCGATCATGGACCATAATTCCCTTACTTCATACTGTGGACCCGTCTTTTCATTTGCGTTTAGTCCTACATTTCAATATTGCTCCGAACTCTCTTGAGGGGTAGTTTGGTGCCTCAGTTGCAAGAAAATGAGCTGGAACGAACCGGAACGCTGAGTTTGCAGTTTAAAAATCGTTCGTCAATTCATTTTGCCTAGAAATTTATAACTCTCTTAGTGGGAATTGGAGCGCTGACTTAAATTATGATTCTACATTTAAGTTAGCCATTTTACTTCACTAAAGACTTGGAAACACGAATTTTAAGTAATGACCTTACAGTAACCAGTTAGTCTCGTTGATAGTAACCAATTAGTTAATTACATCTAGCAAAATAATCACTGTACATTGTCACAATCACACGACACAACACACTATGTAAGCAGAGTGTGGGATTTTTACACTTTAAAGTAGTTGGTATATATATTTACCACTGTGCTTCAGAGAGTTTTTAAAGGGACAGTTTTATATAAAATCCACGCTGTCTATGTGGGCTGGGATTTTAATTTATTGAATTATAAAATTAGTGATGAATATTAACAAACTTCGGTATGACTATTAAGCGATCACAGAATCTTCCAGTGTCGTTGTTATTAATTTCCTATTAAAATTAATGGCAATAGCGAGGTGGGAGAAGCACAACTGCAGTTTCAAATAGCATCTTAAAATTAAGTTGCTCAGTGTATAATATGCTGTACAATTGTGACACTTCTGCTTTGGCAGTCTTTGTATAGTGTAAAGTAACAATATGACATTCGTCTAAAAAACTGCGAGGTTTTAGACTGACAGAGATAACTAATGGCGTATTGGAATTACGTAGGTTTATATACTGTTGTATGAAGACGAAACTTGAGCACAGCTATTAATTTAATGTTCGTCATGAGTGTCGTTGCTGCAAAACAGAGCAGATTTCCGTATAATTGGGCACAATGTGAAACGTCTGGTTTGGAAAAGCGGGCAGTAGTCTAATCGAGTGAGCGGACACAAATTGCATGAAGTTTTGTCTTGGCGCTCCATAAATGCACATGGAGAAGTGTAAGAGTAGCGGATCTTGTTCTCAGTTAGACGGTAGATGGCCCATACGTGGTCAGCTTTATGCTCCGGTCACTTTGCTTTCTCATACATAATAACAGATGTTTCAAATTACATGCTGGCTTAAAATGATAAGACGAGTGAGATTAGGAAATATAGGCGTATGGACTCCATTTAACGTATACAGTTCTATAACTTAAGACACGGAATGTGTGTGTCAGATAGAAATGTGTGTTTTATTTTCGCTTAAATTTCTGTTAAGTGCGCGGGATTTTTTTTCGCTGTGATAAATATTTTGCGAATTACATGCACTTAAACTTTCAGAAAAGAGTGTATATTTTCATAGTGTTCACCGAATTTTATGGAGCTTAACTTCGATGACCAAAGGGCTAATAAGTGCTCAGAGGATTACAATAGTGCCTAAAAACATACAGGTAACTTGAAAATAACAACGTGCTTTTTATTACACAGACCAACAAATGCACAACATATATATATATATATATATATATATATATATATATATATATATACGAGGTGTGGCAATAAAGAAACCGGATTCATGCTCTAACCCTTTATTGAAAAAAAATCAGACAATCGAAATGTTATCACCTTCAATGTAGTCCCCTCCCCGATCCCTACACCAC
>Ga0131853_10022180_pt1 | contig 11498 bp, 8 predicted proteins | sample TergutLab28metaG_FD_92764 | JGI IMG/M metagenome (GOLD analysis project Ga0131853, IMG submission 92764) | Labiotermes labralis P1 segment gut microbial communities from Petit-Saut dam, French Guiana - Lab288 P1 (version 2) (version 2) | ecosystem: Host-associated > Arthropoda: Insects >...
GGACAGTGCAACTTTTGAAATTGATTTTTTTTTTTTTTTTTTTTTTGCGGCCCCCCCCCCCCCCTCCCCCCAGTGAGCCAGGGCCTCCTCATTCGCGAGGTTTCTAGATCACACACAACGACGCACCGCAGTCGATAGGACTCCTCTGGACGAGTGATCAGCTCGTCGCAGAGACCTCTACCTGACAACACACAAACAGACAAACATCCATGCTTCCGGTGGGATTCGAACCCAACAATCTCAGCAGGCAAGCGGCCGCAGGCCTACGCCTTCGACCACGCGGCCACTGGGACCGGCTAAGCAACTGATTACTTACTTACTCCATGGTGCAGAGTCCTTCTTGAGAAGCTAACTGGTTTGCAGCTAGTCAAGATATTCCCCGCATTTCACGGAACCCGAAGGTTCATTACCGCACTCACAAACGTCCGCCACCTATCTCTATCCTGGGCCAGCCCAATCCAGCGCATATACCCACATCCCACCTCCTGGAGATCCATCCTAATATTATCCACCCATCTACGCCTAAGCCTGCCTCCCCAGTGGTCTCTTTCCCTCCGGCTTCCCCACCAAGAACCTAGACACCCCCCTCTCCTCACCCATACGCGCCACATGCCCAGCCCATCTCATTCTTCTCGATTTTACTGATGGCGTCCTTATATAAACTCATTTTAAAAATGCTCAACAGGTGGTAAATTAACGACTGTAGTTTCAGTACGCTCCAAAGATTCATTATCTTCTTAGCGATAAGATAAAGTGGCATAATGAAGTAAAAAAATGTGCTTTGTCGCTGTCTTCGCCAGTACATAAGTACAGTGTGTGGGTCTGCAGCCGAGAGATTAAATGCTGATACACCTCCACTTATCTGAAGCTTAAGTTGTTTATGTGATGTTACGGGCTAATTTTAGCTCCAAAGTGGAAGCTTTTTTTCTAGAATGTGTTTAATTTGTTAATTGACTTCTTGTATAGAACTCGAAGTTCTTTATCGTATATACAGAGAACTGCAAATGGGCCCAACCCGAAAGTAATTGGATCCAGTCCAAAACAGTATATCCGTCCTCTATAATGTCCACTTTAATATTATCCTTCAATTTATATCTGCTTCTCCTAATTTTCTTCATTTCCATATCTTTTGTACGCTGATCTTCTTCCACATACTCGTACCGTGCGTTCCTTCGTCATCTTTCTTTCTTTGATAACCGAATGTTACAAATTAGCCAGCCTTGGTTATGTAAATTTACGTCGTATTTTTCAATTTCATTTATTCTTCAAACTTACTGAAGTCTTCGTACGAGAGAAGCCAACAAGTTGCACTATTTATCAACTTTATTTTGATATACAACTCTACGTGTTGCGGACAGACTTGCTGTCCATCATCAGGATTCTTCATACTGTATTCACAGCAACTGGTGAAGTCGTAGTTATGTTGACTGTCTGCTAGCAGTCAACATATCTAGTATGACAAATACCAATTGTGAGAAATAGTGCATCTTCTTGTATTCTATCATACGAATACATCACGATGCACGGTCCTCAGAATGTCAAATTACTTAAGTCTCTTCGGTCCTTGTTCTTTTCTTAGAGTGAAAGACATTATCAAACACCGAAATATCCCGATGACCCCTTTGTGAATGATTTAGCCTCGTTAACTGCATTTCTGTTGACGGATATTGCTGTTCTGAGAAGTTGCTGAAATCATGCTAGGAAGAAACTGAAACACAGAATATGAGCTTTTGTTCTGGGTACTATATTTACGTTCCGCAAGACGGGTGGATCTTGCGAAATGACGGTGTGCACCGTCTTGACTTCGAGGTTCGTGACGAAGACTACGGTTTATGAACACTTCAAACGCTGTGTTTCTCTCCTGCCGGAGCGATCTGTATTCAGAGATTTCCTCGTTCAGCAGCTGCGATTTCAATCATCTGGAGTTACACACGTGCCCTGACTTAGTCGCTTAGTCGCCGACTTCTCACCACAGAGTCCAGGTCTTTTTCGGACCACATCGGTTTTCACCAGTCAGTTACCCTTCCACCAGTCTATCAACCGGGTAATCGTGAATAACCCTGATAATGGTCACAGTTCCACATAGACATAGAACAATGTTCCCTAGAGGTTTAATGTGCATAGTTCGAAAGTATGAGATGGGCTGGGCATGTGGCGCGTATGGGCGAGGAGAGGGGGTGTATAGGGTCTTAGTGGGGAAACCGGAGGGAAAGAGACCACTGGGGAGACCTAGGCGTAGATGAGCGGATAATATTAGGATGGATCTCCAGGAGGTGAGATGTGGGTATATGGACTGGATTGGGCTGGCCCAGGATAGGGACAGGTGGCGGACGCTTGTGAGTGCGGTAATGAACCTTGTGGTTTCGTGAAATGCGGGGAATATCTTGACTAGCTGCAAACCAGTTAGCTTCTCAAGAAGGACTCTGCACCATGGAGTAAGTAAGTTCGAAAGTATGTACAGCGCCCTTTGTCCTAAATGTGAGTGGCCTTTCCATAATGAGGCATATTCGTGGATGTAAATATGTAACTATCTTCATCTCACGCTATACGGCACAACAAGCACATCGACAGCCGGTCTCAACAGAACACCGTACGACTCACACATAACACACGGCATGCTGCCACAGCACCAAATTAATATAACGAAGTAAATAACTGAGTGTTTTAAACTGTAACTTTAGCAAGAAACAAAGTAAGCTCCCTGAGGATGATCGTATGATCGGGGCATGTAGGAGCGTTTTAAGTGTTTTAATGTAAATTTTAGATTATTAAAGACTATATATGTGCATTTGTTGGTGTGTTACTTAAATAAATGTATAACATTTACTGTTATAGACACTGCTGTGGAACATGAATCATTAAACTCTTTTGGTTACGGTGTAGTAGGCCTGATTTTAGAATGACAGATTTCAGAATAATGGCTGGAATTGTGAAAAATTTTACATATGATTTCATAGTGGCAGAAATGAATACAGCAAAATGTGATACAACGAAATTAGCTTCCTGTCAAATACTGTATTATTTCACTGACAAGCGCGAAGAGCTCTCAAATTTGTTCGTTGTACTCGATTAATGTGGCAGCATGTTATCCCCATTCTACGCCATAAACGTATTATTTCTGCATTTGTCACTATGAAACTTTAATGGTGGAAAAGGACATTGGCGCTCTTTACTAAAAGTCATAATAATGAATCTCTCACACAACGAGAATAATACATGGGAATCTTATGCGTATTGGACCGTGCATCATCTTGATATTTGAATAAAGGTTGACCAACTAGATGACACTTGCTTTGTTATATATTGTTCAACATGTTTCAGACGTTAATACGTCTGAAACATGTTGAGCAATATATAATAAAGCAAGTGTCGTCTAGTTGGTCAACCTTTATTCAAAATACATGGGAACTTTTCAGGCTTGAGAGATATGGATCTATTCTGTATCGAAAAATAATTTTCCTTCGGGCAAATTCCGGAAGAAGATCTCAAATTATATTCCTCCAATCCAATTCAGTTTTTCATTACACGTGCTGTCATTTCACATTGTATAGCCTGAGAAACTAACAACGTCATAAAACCGTAAACGCATAAGTAAGTGCGGGTATGTAACGGAAGTGAATTACGTTTCACTCTAAAAAAAAAAGCAGTATGTGATTTTAAGCGTTCTTTACGGTACCAAAAAGAACCCCCTGTGTGAAGAGCACGTCCGTCCGTCTGTGACATAGTGTCATCGATTAAACTCTTGCGCTTTCAAGGAAGTCGGTATAGGATTTCTTTACAGAACGTTATCAAGTAACTTAGGCGCGAGTTTCATGAAAATTGGCTCGGTTACTGGCATACTTTACATTCAAGGGTCCGTGCATTGTGAAATATATGCCGATAATTGTCCAACAAGATGCAACTATACGCAGTTTATTTATATCTGTAAACCGCTCTACATGTTTCGGGTGGTATCTCCACCCATCATCAGGAGCTCATGTCACTGTATCCACAGAACTGCAGTTCCCATCCAGTCACGTTCACGACAGGTAGCAGTTACGGTTTTACTAATGCCAGATGCTGTGGATACAGTGACATTAGCTCCTGATGATGGGTGGAGATACCACACGAAACACGTAGAGCGGTTTACAGATACAAATAAACTGTATATAGTTGCATTTGATGTATGATTGTCCGTGCATCGTAGTATAAGCGTAGAGAAGAAAACCAAATAGATGCAACTGAATGCTTTATTGCACTTATAATCTGCTCAACATGTTTCGGACATATAAGTGCCCGAAACATGTTGAGCAGATTATAAGCGCAATAAAGCATTCAGTAGCATCTAGTTGGTTTTCTTCTCTACGCTTATATATAGTTGCATCTTGGTGGACAATTATTGGTATACTTTACGTCAGGACGTAAATAAATTTTACCTCTCTCTTCATAATTCTTAGCCAGTGTTGGCGAAATTCGGCACAGGGTACTTCCACATAATATATTTGGCAGCTGGGATTCCATGAAAATTGTTGCAGTGAAAGTAATATTTTAATGAAGGGCGTAAATGTATTTACATCCACACTTTCCATAGTTGTTTCCCTGTTCGGTTGAATATCGGTGTCAGTATCTGCACGTAATGCGGTTGAGCATTTCTGAGTTCTTTGAAAATCGGCACAGGGAAGCGGTATTTTACTTACGTGCGTGACTGAAATTACATTCACGCGTGTACCGTTAGAACTTACTGCGTTTTATAAATAAATAATGCCTGTTGTACCGCGTCCCTCTGGGCGCCATTTGTATGCTTCTTAAGCTTCGTGTTAACGGTCTGGTAACCTGGTTCTTAACTTGTAAGAGAGCAACCCGTGTGGAAGTGGGTGTCTGAGGATTCAAATTAGAAGGTATGACATATTTACCCTAGTGCTGCAAAAAGAAGACAGCTTCGAGTACAGTTCTTATGTCTGTCTCTCTTGCCGATCATGTTGTCTGCGCGGGTGAAAGCGCTCGCTGAACTCTGGGATGACTAATTTGAATCCAAGTCGGTGTATATATGTATGTTCGCGATGTTCTGTGCTATATTGTCTGTCTTATGTAATTAGAGGCTCTGAAATTGTCTTGCCCAGTATCTAAAGGATTTATTGCTTTGAAATTGATTCTAAACACGTTTAGAGCGGAGGATTAAATCCCTTCGTACCGGAAGAAAGCACATCTTGACTTGTGATGCATGTTTTCTTCTGAAATGTTTCGCTGTGTAGCTTGGGTGAAACGTAACAACATTTCGGAGGAATGCACCGAGTCAGTCTTCGTGGTAGAAGGAGAAAGACATATTTTGGAAAGCGAACGGTACGTAAAATTTTATTAACTGAATGTTTAGCTATGTACAGGATAAGGGTAAAGTTCGCCCTAGAACAGGCATGAAGCCCCTGAGGGAGGGTAGAGGTATGGCTCTACTCTTTCTTTAACCTCGGCGCTAGATTGGGGTGAGTGGTCAACGCCACGCCCCGGCCGCTTTACCCCCGGAAAAGAGACCCGGTGGGCCCGAAGGCCGGTCTGTCCTAGTGCGGAAAATCTCGCCGCCGTCGGGGTTAAATCTCCGGACCGTACAGTCCGTAGCGAGTCGCTATACCAACTACACCATCCCGGCCAATGCGTTTAATACTTTATTAAACGAAATCATCAATGGTTTGTTATACAGAATGGCGCAAAGGTCATTTGACGTTCGATGTTTTAACAAGACAAATGGTGTGCATTCGACAATTTCATCTTCGTGTTCTCGTTTGCGATGCTTCTGAGACGATAATTTCTCCTTATAGTTCTTCTTCGGGGGGAAGGGGGGGGGGGGTTGTGAAAGTTTTTGTTTTTGTTGGTTTTTGAGAAAAATATTTTCTCTTTATTTTTTTTTGGGGGGGGGAGGGGGGGGGGGGGTTGTGAAAGATTTTGTTATCTGCCAGAAAGCCAATAACGCTTGATGAACTGACGCTTTACTTCGAAGACGCTTTCAGTGACATTGATGGCAACAGGCAGCTTTGTGAGAGAGAATGTGCAAGCGTTCCGGAAGGAATTTGACCATGTGTCAATGTAGGGCGGACAAACATCGAACATTTCAGATAGCCAATAAATGAAAGTATTGTACCGGCAGGGCTGATCCCAGTGGCCGCGCGGTCTAAGGCGTGGATCTGCGGCCGCTCGCTTGCTGGCATTGCGTGTTCGAATACCGCCGGGAGTGTTGTTTGTTGTCAGGTGGAGGCCTCTGCGTCGGGCTGATCACTCGTCCAGAGGAGTCCTAAAGAATGTGGTGTGTCTGAGCGTGATCCGGAAGCCTCGATAATGAGAGGACCCTGGCCCGCTAGGGGGAGGGGGATTGTGTCGGTAAAGTTAAATTAATGTATTACCTCTAATGTCATTTAATCCGCCGATATCCAAGGCTGTGCGTCTTTGCTTATAGTACTTTGTTTTCCTTGGGAGGGTTACCAACCCATCCACAAAACCCCCATTCTTGGAGGACCAGATTGTCTGTCTTAGTCTAGCCTCTCTCTTACGGCCTGTCCGGCTTTGGAGGCCTTACCAGGAACAGAAATTTCCCGCCGGCCTAGCCCGTAAGCGTTGACGCCGGAACAGGTCAAACGACCTAATTCATGGAGGAAGATGATGATGATGATGATGATCTCTGATGTCAAGTGACTTCTGCGCCCATTTTTATGTCGTCGCTTAATGGATAAAAAAAGAATTGAAAAGAATGCTGAAATAACTTTATTTCAGTCCTAATTTGAGGCACTATCCCTGCATTTGTCTGAAGGAGCTCAGAAAACCCACGAAAGAGTTGCGTGTATGTATATATGTATTCCTACGAATAACTGTTAACCTGGACGGGATTTAAACACGCGAAATCCTTAATACGAAGCAAAATTGCTACGCACTCGACGCGAAATGGCTTGTGAACCGAACACTAGCCAACAGATCTTCGTTGTATACTTGCCACGGTTTCTTCATGAACTTAATTTCCGGTATTACTAGTTTATCACAACACGGTATCTGTGTACGTAAACACAAAGGAAGCTGGAAATGCACTGATGCCACTTTTCGGTCTTTGGTACCGTGTGGATTTAATAGGGGTCTGTATCGGGTAAGTAGCTGCCGCCTAAGTGCTTTATCGATCACCACTGTTAACCACTCCCCACCTGTCCATAGTAAATATTGTTCATGAACTACTCGTACTTTAAAGTTAACTATCATCAAAGGCGCTGAAGAACTTTGCTTTATAAAAATGTTTGGCTTCTATCCACGTCAACATGGGTAGGTCTGCCTCTGAAGTTCTTGTCGCTTGGCTATGTAGCTGGAATGTACTGCCGAGAGTAAGAGATTTCTGTCAGGTAGGTAATGTAGGATATGCGCTGGTTGACGCAGTGGCAGGGGAAATTTTTTCTATGATTCTGTATATCGTAGTCCGTCGATTGGTCGTAATTAGTTCCACAAGACAGGCAATGTCCGCATAGCGCAACATTCAGGCGTGTTTGCGTAATGTTTCTACCTCCTGCACTATCCTAAGAACCTGCTTCCATTTCACTCGATTAGAGCGCTTTGATGCCGATTTAATGTTGGCGTCAACAATAAAACCTGCTTAGGGTCTGCATGTAAAGTGCCCGATACTCTGATCGATTTTAACAAAATTTGGAATTTCGGAACAGGATTTCGTAAGAGACCCCAGAATCAAATCCGTCCAGTGGGAGCCGCGCTGACGCATGCGGACAGACGGACGGATAATAGGCGACTTTCATGACAATGCGAACGTGTCTAAAAACAATCGTAAACGAAAATTATCCTTCATCGGTTATAGGAAATGCATGTTGAAAAAGACTTAAAACTCCTCTATGACCATCAGAATTTGGAATTTTTCACGGAAAAGCATACTTTACACTATAGGACAGTATGTGAACATATAATATTAGTAAATTAATATTTTTTCTAACAAATGTCTAGCGTAATCAGTACAGAGACTTGGCTACGGGCTGGACGATCCGCGGTGCGAATCCTGGCAGGAAACGAGTGATATTTCTGTTCTCCAAAACGTCCAGACCGGATCTTCGGCCCATCCAGCCGCCTATTCAAAGGGTACCAAGTTTTGCCCCGGGGGTAAAACGACTGGGGTATGATGCTGACCACTCACCTCCAACTAGCGCCAAGATTAAGAATGAGCAGAGCTATAAATCTGATCCCCCTCTATATCCTTGCGGCGCGGCCAAGGACAACTTTTAACTTTTTTGCTTCTTTCGTAAACACACACGTAATTAGTAAGTAAACTGACAAAAAAAATCCTTCCTTTTACCTAAAAGATTGTAACTTAAAAGAGTATTGATGGAGCATGTAAGAAAGACTTTTGTGAAGGTGACTTAAAGAGCACCGTAATTGGCCATTTCGAAGGTCATGACTTTGGAGTGCTTTGATTGGTAGAAGATGACGAAAACTATAACTTTAGTGATACCATGAATTGAGACTTCCATCCTTATTCAAACGCATGCAGTATTGTGACAGGCGCGACGTAAAATAATATCATTAATCGATTACCTCTGTTTTTCCCCGTCTTTTGTTTCACATTTTCTTCAGTTACTGACTGAGGACACGGGTTAACTTCATCTAATGGGCCCAGAAGATTGCGAGCCCCTTTTTTGGCCCCCTTTACCTTCTTAAGCAAAGAAAATGTGAGCTCAAAAGAACGCTGTGTATGTCGTTGTGTTCACATATTAGCTTTTGCAACGTTTAACTAATGGTTACGGACTTCGGTAAGAACATTACATTATTGCAGGAAGTTCAGATGCTGTACTGTAGCCGAAAATTTTTGGTATATTTATTAGGTAGAGCGATTGCTGGCCACCTCCATCCGTTATAAATTTAAACTACCAAAGGACATTTAAGAGCCGTTGGTGACGGGTAGGAGGGGTTACCAACAGAGAATTAAACGAGAATACGGTAAGCAGCTGATAACGGGAAGTATGGGTGATGCTGGCAGTCGAGTAAGGGTACGTCCTGCGTGCCAGCGACCAGCGTGCACGCGCGGTCCCCCCCCCCCCTACCCCTTTCACTTGGGTTGACAAACACATGTATGTAAATGGGGCTGTCCTGATTGGAAGCGAGTAGCGAGCGAGCGTGCAAATCGGACGCTCTGGCTGGTAGCAGCGACCAAGCTTGTTTGTCCGCTGCTTCCTGGTCGCTCGTGTGGGGACGCAGCGATAAGAAGTCCTGCTGAGATCATCGGGAAAAAATGCGATAACCGACACTTTGCAAGTCGTGGACGAGCATTTTACGAGCAGTGTTGAACTGGCGAGGGCACTATTCTCCAGCTGAAACAGACTGCGCGCTCTCATTGGCGCCATTTTGCTACTAGAAGGTCGCTGTCACGTAGGACACAAAAACGCCAATCGCCTGCACGCACACGAAAGCGCGTGCACGCTGGTCGCTGGCACGCAGGACGTAGCCTAAGAGAGCGGTGTGAATGAGGTGGTGGGGAGTGTGATAACCTAATACAGCAGGTTACAATTTCGGGAATGACTTGACTGATGGTTTTCCTTTAGTTAGAACATGATTATTGTTTAACTAAACAAGCTCAGACGTTGCATTTCAAATATAAATAAATACATAAACGTAATGAAGACTATGTGTGGATCTGATGAACCCCACTCGTATCCCGAAGGAAGTTCTCCTACCAGACTAAGCACGTCGGGACATGCAAGTTATAAAGGGCGATCGTGTATACCTACATTTTGAGTTCCTACAACCAGTCAATGGGGGACCGCTGTAGCACAGTGGTTAAGGTGCTGTGCCACAAATCGAAAGGTCGCTGGTTCGATCCCAGCTGGTATCAGTGGATTTTTCATTGACATAAAATTCTTCCGATCGCACTATGGCCCTGGGGTCGACTCAGCCTCTAACAGAAATGAGTACCAGGAGCATTTCCTGGGGGTAAAGACGGCCGGTGCTTAAGGCTGACAACCTACGACCATCCTGTGCCATTGTCACGAAATCTGGGAACCTTAACTTCCTGGAACCCTCTGGGCCTGTCCAGGTCTGTAACGGGACTGCTTTACCTTTACAACCAATAAATAATAGCATGCTTGACACTGGCATTTTTCAGGTAGCAGCAGCAGCAGCACCAACCACATTTTAGTGTGAGAGACATGCGCAAATTTCTTTCCAAAATACTTCCTAAGACATAAAACAGCAAGATGGCAACTGGCGAACTTTTGTTTGGCTCTCGATATAATGACGTTTTTAATGTAACGTTGGAGCTAACAATGCACAACTTGGTAGAGAGATCAATCATATGCATTCTTACACGGTACATGCGAAATATATCACCCAAGTCAAAAATACCACACTTGGTGACGATTGGGGTCTTTTAGATTGTCTCGACGCAATTATCGTGTACAAAACCTGTACTTAAATAACGGGTTATTCACAAAGAAAATAAAATAAAAAAATTAAACATAATACTAAAACTAGGTAGCATTAGAAATCTAAGAATATGGAGGCGAACTTGAATAATTGTCTTTGGTACTCTTTTCCTTCTGATTTAATCCGGAAACAGAAATATCCTCTGAACCGTCTTCTACCTAGCTAGCTGTTCCGGCCGATCGCGGTTGCCGCGCGGTCTAGGCGTTGGTCTGCGGTCGCTTGCTTGTTGGGATTGCGGGTTCGAATTCCGCCGGGGACCTGGAGATCTTTCTGTTGTGAGTGTTGTGTGTTCGCAGGTATAGGTCTTTGCGACCGGCCGATCATGTGTCCAGAGAAGTCGTACTGAATGTGACGTGTGTGTGTGTGTGTGTGATCTCGAAACTTCAACGATGGTGAGGCCCAGGCCGACTGGGGCTGTGGAGCAGTGAAAAGTATCTATCTAGGTTTAATTAACTGACAACACGGAGTTGCACTTTTTTGATAAGCTGATGGGCACTCAGACGTTAATACTTTTTTTTCCGCTTCATCTTCCCAGCTGTATAAATTCATCAGCTTGTCAGCCTTGGTAAAGTCACATATTAGACCTGTATAAAGCTTTAGTATAAATTATTAGACTGTGAGTGCCTTCAAGATTCGAATCTTCTGAGATGTTAATCTACGATTATTGGTATTTACCGAGGTTTCAAGAGGCGTAGTGTCTTCATCTTCAAGGCCAAGAAGTACAAGAGCTATTGGCTTAACTTTGGGGGGGGGGGGTGTTTCAACGGGGGCCAATGCCCCTCGTATATTTTTATACCTAATACTTCTTTGGCTACTGAGTTGAAGAGAAGCAAATAAAAAATTGGGATGAGAGTGGAGGGAAAGGGATATATATATAGTTCAACCCAGTCTTCCCCCTCTTACTAACTTGACTCTTTTGTCAATTACAGTTCCTAAGAACCATGGTACACTTTGCCCCCCCCCCCCCCCCCCCCCCCCCCCACGCTGCGACTCTTCCTACACCCCTCTACATCTAATCTTACCTCTTCCACCTCCCACGGGGCGGAGATGTCCGCCGAACGCCCGCCACGGGAAAA